>Ga0307982_1001573_pt1 | contig 18560 bp, 17 predicted proteins | sample OrgLakmetagen989_FD_201847 | JGI IMG/M metagenome (GOLD analysis project Ga0307982, IMG submission 201847) | Saline water microbial communities from Organic Lake, Antarctica - #989 | ecosystem: Environmental > Aquatic > Non-marine Saline and Alkaline > Saline | place: Antarctica: Organic Lake... | reverse complement strand
TCGCTGATATATTTGAAAAACTAATGCATAAATCTGTTGGGAAACTAGGCAGTAGGCTGAGTGGTGGACAACAACAGATAATATGGATATTAAGGGCAATGTTTAATGATAGCAGATGGATATTAATGGATGAACCTACTAATAATCTAGATCCAGAATCGATTGAATATGTAAAGCGTATGATTAGAGAAATACAAACTACACATGGCAAAACTACCATTATAATTACGCATGATGGTGCATTATTAGAATTAGGTGAACGACATGTTAAATTTATGAATGGTAATATTGCCTCCGATACTACTAAATAATTTAGACTATAGTTATGCTTGTTTTGTTTTATTTTATTTTTTGTAGTTTATATTTTTTATTTTTATTTTATTATTGGATATTGATTTATAAATAATATTATTTGTTTTTAATTTTATTTTATTTGTTTTATTTTTTAAAAAAATACTTTTAAAATTACTTCATAAAACGGGATATTCTGGATTTTTTTACGTAAATTGCATTTTATAAATTGGTATAAATATATGTCATTTATTTCCCTTTACCCTTATTTGCCAAATATTGCTGCTCCCCCTAATATATTGGCTTTCACAACCACTTCCATACCCTTTCCCCAGGTCCTGTCTTAGCGGGTTCCTTATCTGCCCCCTGCGGATACCATGTCTACCCAAGCGGACTACCAGTCTGCCCATGCGGATACCATGTCTACCCTAGCGGACTACCAGTCTGCCCCTGCCAATGGATATCGACCTGCCGCCGCGGGTTCCATACCTATGAACCAATTTCGTAAGAAGAAGATGACCGTAATTATCCCACCGGGTTACAAGCCTGCTGCTTCAACGGGTTACAAGCCTGCTGCTTCAACGGGTTACCAGCCTGCTGCTTCAACGGGTTACAAGCCTGCTGCTTCAACGGGTTACCAGCCTGCTGCTTCAACGGGTTACAAGCCTGCTGCTTCAACGGGTTACAAGCCTACTGCTTCAACGGGTTACAAGCCTACTGCTTCAACGGGTTACAAGCCTGCTGCTTCAACGGGTTACAAGGTCCGTGTAATTATTCCGGTTGTTCCCAATGGGCTAACAACATGTGATGAACTGCCCATTTCCGATGCACTAAAGGCCAACAACCTTGACCTTGTACCGGATAAGAAAGTTGAGGAATTGGAAAAGCGGACGTTTAAGTTAGTTCGCAAGTTGGGTGATGGTACTACCTTAACTGCTGATACGGTGTCAGACTGGCAAGGCGTCATTACATTGACGGAAAGCACAAATACGCCATTTATAGTGGCCTGTCTGATGGCATACGTATCTATTTGCCATGGAATGTCAATTTTCATTGACAAGATCCAGCGTGTTTGCGATGGTACGGATACCAACACCGACCGTGTTGACATCATCCTGGCTATGTGGTCGAATGTTAGCGGCATTTGGAAGGATCTTACCGAAACGCAAAAGGAACGCCTGACTGATGCCCTGAAGAGTAATGACACAGATTCAACCCAGATGCCTAACCACCACCACCACAATAGTGTTGCTAACCATCGTGGTATCGCGGAAGATAAGTTTGAGACAAGGAAGACGTTTATTGTTCCAGAGAACAACTCGATTAGGAGCCATGAGCCAAGACAGGCACGTGGAGCGCGAGACAACAGATCGAATAACGAAGTCTTTGAGAACGGACCTAAGCGCATTGGTGGCAGAGGTATTGGTGTTGGTTCTAAGCCGTATATCAAGGTTGAGTCAAACCCAGCATTGGGAGAGTTGTTGGATGAGACCAAAGCTGATTTTGATAAGATCATGGAAGTTACGGAGCGGACTAGGTCGTCGATACCAATTGCTGTCATACTTTTGGCACGCATTAGTGATATGTTTGCGCCACTGCAACACATGGTTAAGGCCATCGCATCTGGTGTGATGAGTTCGGAAAAGTTGCATCCTGCTATCTTTGCCGCCGTGGCACTTTGGTCTGATGAACTCTACAACTCGCTAGAAGATGAGGAAAAGAGTAGGTTGCGAGAAATTTACGCTACTGATATGGCAGCCAAGGAGGCCAGATGTGAGAACAATAACAAAAATATTAGTAGTGCCATGCGACAACCCGGAAGGATTGAAACCATGCATGATGTGGTTATGATACTTCGTATGTCACTTATGGCTTTATACAATCGTCAATGGTTCCATGAACTATTGGCTGAGACGCATCCGGAATTGGTTGAATACCTTGACCGCTTCCGAGACACTGACACCACATCATATCGGCACCAGGAATGCAAGAACAAATGCTGTAAACACCGTAAGCGTTGTCATTGCTCTAAGGATAAGTGTCCATCAAAGGGATGTAAGGTATGTGTAAGCGGCGGCAAGTGCGAACGTCCAGGCTATTGCACTAAGGCTTGTCCAAAATTTAAGTGTGATCACCGAGAGTACTTCAATCCGGCAGCACTGCTAGATTTGCTGAAGTTTATTGCAATTGTATACCCGCGTACACTTTGGGCTTCGCTAGACAATTACCTGGATAGCACACGATACATCAACCCAATTGCAATGCACTACACTCCGGAATGTGGTTTGAGCAGGGGACAGGCTTTACTATTGTGTTTCAGTATGCAAAACTGGGCTATTACTGAAAAGATTAAGTCAGAACTGTGTTCGGCATCTGTTCTCTTTGAACAACCTGCAACTTGGTGGGAAAAGGCGTGGAAATCAGCAACTTATGTCAATGGTATCCCATACATTGGTATCGATAACTTTTACATGTTGCTTGAGGAGAAGAGTCAGGAGATTTAATGAATCATATCATTGTGTCTCTCTAAATGTTTTGTAGCGACGTGATTAAAGTAGTGAGTATTACTCAAATAGTCAGAGTGATATGCGTGATTGAAGTAGATGATATTGCTCATTTAATCAGAGTAATATTAGATTAATAACAAACCAAATCACCAAACAACAAAACTAGAAAAATACTAATTTGAAAAACAAATAAAAAATCAATGTGATTGATGTGAAATACTATACAACACATGTTGCATAATTGTTAGAAAAACAAATAAAACAATAAAATACCACAAAAGAAAATATTTTTTTTTAATTATATACCTAGTACAATCTATATACATTATATTCTATATACATTATATAAACAATCTATACAAAATACATACATAATATATCTAGTTATAACATATACATACACATATTAAGTAATACAACCATATACAGTATCTAGTTATAACATATACATATACATATTAAGTAATACACCCATATACAAAGATGATTGGTGGAGATTCAAAAATTAAAAAAATAAAGAAAGTAGCAAGTGTAATCTCATATGGCCCAAGGAAAGTAGCAAGTGCTTCAACATATGGCCCAAGGAAAGTAGCATCATCGATTGCTAGGCCAATTACAAAGGCTGTTATAAATACAGTAACAGACACAAAAGAAAAACAAATCAAACGTTTAAAAAAAGGAAAGAAAACGGCTAGTAAGACATTGGTATCAGGTGAATTGGTTGATCTAGCAGATTATAAAGTTGAATTAGAGAAAAATAAGTTATTACAAAATAGTAATAGCGGAAATACCAATACCAATACTAATACTAATACTAATACTAATACTAATAAACGCAAAAAAAACAGTACTAATATGGACAATAATACAATATTATCACTAGATGATTTTTTGGGAAAACGTAAAGAACAAAAAGATAAGGAATTTAAAAAATTACAAAAGGAACGTGGGTTTTATTTCTCAGCTACCCTAGATGAACAATTACGTAGAGAAGAACAAGAAAACCAAGGTATGTTTTTATTAGGAGTTAATTTATTTTCATTAATTGAATTAATTATGAACCCACCAGCTAATATTAAAAATTCAGATATGGCAGATGCTAGCATTAGTCTAGTTGGTGAATATGTCGATCAACCAGCCGTACCTACACGTTTAGAAGATATGTTTATTAACACTCCTGAATATAAAATATCAAATCAAGCATCAATATCAAATATAACTATGGCTAGTAGAACACGCAATATGCCGGCGTTAGGAAAAGATGTAAACCCATATAACATAGCTAAATTGATTAACTATTTAAGAGAGGCTGCAATAAAACCAGAACATTATAGACAAACCCTTATTGCAGCTAATGTAATACATGAGTATCTAGCACTAGATAATGAACGTTTAGATATGTTTTTTAAATCTAAAAATCCAATTAACAGTGAAGCGATAAAGGATTTAGAAGAATTTTACAGGTCATGGGATATTTTTAATGATTCTAAGGATTTACGTAAAATAGAGACTATAATTGAAAAAATAGTAACAATGGATTGAGATATTCGACTTACTATTTTATATAATAAAATAATAATTTTAATTTATTATTTTTTGATTTTACTTATTTTATTTACAACAATGCTAGGGTTATCATAACAAATAGTCCCCCCATGCTCTATGCCCACCAAAGCTATATTTAAACAACATCTTTCAGTTTTTTATAGTTTTAGAAGACTTATTATTATATTTAATACATTTGTTGGTTTTTGCAGGTTTGGATTTGGAAGGTTTATAAATAGTGTATAGTTAGTATAGTTAGTATATATATTATAGTTAGTATATATAATATATATATATGTATGTATAATATTATAAAGTATTTTATTTATTATATTTAATCAGTATTCAAAAAAAAACGCAAAAACGTAAAAAACGCAAAACAACACAGTATAAATGTTGTCATTAACAAAATTATTTAAATATGCGACATTAAGACGAGAACAGCTAGTTAAACAAAACAAAATAGATGAACAGTTAGAAAGACTACAGATATATTGCCCAAATACAGTAGCAAATACATATAGATTAGAAAGAAAAATTAACAACAAAAACAGTAGTATAGCATATCAGTATTCAACCTTATATAACACAAGTGTACTAGATAAAATGTTAATACAAGTAAATAATTTTTATGATAATATTGATATTGTAACACACGGCGATACAAATATACAAACTAAATGTGATATATTAACTAGTTTTATAGATAGCTATATAACAAATTTCAATAATAATACGTTAAATTTGGATAATATTAATGAACATAATGGGCCTATTAAATACAAATGATATTATGTGTGTAATTTATTATATTGATATATTAAAATAATGTATAAACTAAATATGGATACACTAAATATGGATACACTACATATGAACGACCCAATAGGCGCAAGCAATACTATAAAAGAACATCAGGTTATAATATCTATAAATGGCAAACCGCAAATAATCAAAACACTTACTAGCCATACAACCGGTTATGATTTATATAGTTTAATAACATCTAGATATGGGATTACATCAGATTATTATTATATTACAAATGCAGAAACACATACTATAATACCAATGGATGTCGCATATTTGCCGTTTATAAATTTAGATAATAAAATTAACACTTACCGTAGTGACACATTTTTGAATGTTAGTTTTAGATTGAAGGGAGGTGTATTTAAAAAAATATTTGAATCAATATTCAAGGTAATATTTGCGGTGTTTACACCAATAATCAAACCAATACAGGCAATAGCAAATGGGTTTTTATTACTTATTAAAGGAATTTTATATATGATTTCTTTAACAATATGGTTTATTAAGTTAATGATTTGGTTTTTTGTACAGTTCTTACCTAGTTTGCCATTTGATCTTATATTATTAATGAAACAATTAGTAATGTTAATAGTATCATCTGTTATTGAAACTATATCTACTCTAATTGGTAGAGTTGTTAATTGGTTTGGTAGACAAACAATATATTCAATGTCAGCCGGATGGGATAATGCTAGAGATAGTGATATGAAAACAAATAATGAAAGTGGTACAGTAGATCCTAATGCATGTAAACAACATTGTTATAGGACACCAGATGGTGCCATACCGTTTAGTGTTGTTGTTGTTACAGTTTTATGTCCACCAGTAGGTGTATTTATGGAATATGGAATGGTTGGTTGGCTGAAAATATTGGTATGTTTTATATTAACATTAATGCTATACTTTCCGGGATTAATATATGCATTAATGTTATTATACTGTTAAAAAGCATCTAGATAGGTTCTAGCCTCTAAACTAAACACAACGATATGATTGCTGTAATATAGTTTAATATAATATTTTATTGTAGTGTATTGTATTGTAATTTATATGGCAAAACTTCTTTGTTTAAACTAAAGAAATAATACACTATACAAATACATACCATACATACTAGATACGCTATATACTACATACTAGATACGCTATACAACTACATACTAGATACGCTATATACTACATACTAGATACTATTATGATAATTCAGTTGTTAACAATAGGTGGAAGGAGGATATTTAGGGAATTGCCGAATACTATTAAAAATACGAATGATTTTAGAAAATGGATATGTAGCAATATAATAGATGATACATACGATAACTATAATACAAATAATACAAATAAAATAGATGACACACAGGCTAACTATAAAATAAATATGTCAAATAACACACCAGGTGTAGGTGCAGATATTATGATTAGGGTAGATGGTAGGCCATTAAGTGACAAAATTATATATAATTGGCAACAATCATATAATAAAACAATAACATTGGGACCTAATATGGAATATATGAAAGAAAATATAAAAAAAGTTAAATATGTAGAGGGGTGTGATATTGATATGAAAAATGTGGAGTGGAGCATGCGTGTAAGGGGGGGATTTATAATGGATGTTATAACGGCGGTGATAGCAATATTTAAGTTTATGTTATTTATACCCAAGTTAATATTATGGATAGGAAGTTTAATATTATGGAATATTAAAGTATTGATTTTCTTAATAAACGTAACATTTCAAGTATTATCAGAGGATGGCTTAATGGGCTTAATAAAGTTAATTATATCTGAAATAGTATTATTACCAGTTAAGTTATTTTCATATGTTGCGGGAAATGTAGTTAATGTATTGGGTAAACAGACATTATATGGTATATGGGGAGCAGATAATGCACGTGGTAGCACAATGAATAAGCTTGGATCTAGTGGGGAGCCAAGCGATATTATAGATGGTAAATGTGATGGAGAGCATAGATGTTATATTGCACCGGACGGTAGTGTGCCATTTAGTGTTGTAGTGGTAACCGTATTATGTCCACCGGTTGGCATATTTATGGAATATGGAATATCAGGATGGTTAAAAATACTAGTTTGTTTTATATTGACATTAATGTTATATTTTCCAGGGTTGATATATGCATTAATGTTATTATACTGTTAGACGGTTAGAATATAATATTATATTATAACAAACCAATCTAGCAATATGCTTATATATATATATATAAGATTTTATTGTATTATTGTATTTTTGTATTATTGTATTATTGTATTATTGTATTTTTGTATATATAATACGTTTTGTAAGATTTATTTAAAAAGGTAATATATATTAGATATTAGATAATAAATAATAAATAAGAGCTATACTAGAACACGCTATACTAGAACACGCTATACTAGAACACGCTATACTAGAACACGCTATATATTATACAGCGTCAATAACTATATATATAATACAAATAATTATTAAAGTAAAAAATGTACGATTATAGGAATACACCGGCATATCGCCGAATGCAAAAGAGAGAGAGAGCTAGAAAAGCAAAAAAGGCAAATATATTAACACAACAGGGTCCATTAACAATGATAATGATTGGTATATTAGATTTTTGGATTGACTTAGCATCTAGAATATTTGAGTTAATATGGTCATTTACGGGGAGTGGTTTTAATGCCGTAAGCGATATAATATATGGTCCGGATGGTGGTGATATAATACCCAATACTGAGAAATTTGGCCAATCATTTAGCATGAAGCCATTTAGATTATTTATAACAATATTAATACCGCCACTGGGTGTATTTTTGAGCAAAGGTTTATATGGTTGGTTTAATGTATTATTATGCTTTGCATTAACATGGGTACATTTTGTAATAGGTGCAATATATGCGTTAATGATAACACATAGGAATAGATATGCAGACCGATATGAAGACATGGAGGGTACTAGATTAAGGTTAATTAAGGAATTTGTTAAATCGTGTACGGATGATGGAGGTGATATTACAGATATGGAGAATGATCCGGCGGCATTAATTGTAACGGTAGTATTTATGGTATGTCTAATTGTATTATTTTATTGTATATTTAAATTGTTTTAAGTCTTATAAATTAACAGAATTATAATAATAAACTTATAAAAATAGCAATTATAATAATAAGGTAACAACGCTAGATAACAACGCTAGATAACAACGCTAGATAACAACGCTAGATAACAACGCTAGATAACACCGCTAGATAACAACGCTAGATAACAACACTAGCTATAATTAAATTAATAGCTAAATATAACAACACTAGCTATAAAATATAATAAAATATAATAAAATATAATAAAATATAATAAAATATAATAAAATATAATGGCAAATAATAAAGAAGGTACTAAACTAGATAACTTAGAAAAAAGAATAGATAACATGGAATGGACATTATACGATAGATTTATATATGGTGGGTTAGGTCATGGATATTTTTGTTTTCCGACAAATTTAGTTAGGGTTATAATGACGGTTATATTCCCACCATTAGGAACTATATTATCATATTTAAAATTATCTAAAATATTCCCATATATAACATGGGAAACAATATATACTTTATTTATGAATTTGGATGATATATTATATGCATTTGTACTAACTGCATTTTTTTATGTACCTGGGCTTATATATAGTTTATCAAAAATAAAATGTCAACAAACATCTGAACAAGGTAAAACAGAAAAAGATAAAGAACGTTTAAAAGATGTTAGCATTACTGAGATACGCGATCATTTTAAAAATATACGGGCTAAATCACAAATATTAGATTAGTATACCATTAATTGATATTAATAGATATAACTAAATATAACTAAATATAACTAAAATTGAATTTAGCATACATAATGTTATATACATATAATAAATTAGATAACAATATTATATAACGGCAGTAAATAGCAACAGTATATAGCAACAGTAGATAGCAACATTAGATAAACTTTGAAATTATATTATGGCAACAAATATAGCATTTAAGCAGATAACGTTAGCAACAACCGATTTAGCGGTAATATGTGGAATGGATCACTATGGTAGGTTATCTAGCGTAATATGTAAGCTATGGAAACAGATGGATATTGATGGATATAATAATATAGTAATGAATATGAAAAAAGCAGGGCATATTATTGCAAGCGATAGTTTATATAGTAAAATAGCACACTATGACCATAAAACTAACAAAAAAGGTAATGTTCTTAATATGGTTAAGGCATTAAATCAACGTAGGGAAACACATAGTGCTGCACTTGTGGCAGGGCAAGAAGCTATATATAAAGCAATTGATGAAAAGCTAAAATACCATATGAATACAGATGATATAAATCATTTAAAATCATTAGTAACTAGTGCAGCAAATACACAATATGGTACTAGGACTGAAGGTCGTGGTTTGGAGATATTTCAACGTGAAACCGGAAAACAGGTTGTAAGTGCACAAAAGTTAAATAAATGGATTGTGCATCAGGATGATATGCGGCAACAACAATGGATAATAACAGGCAAGGTAGATGGCATAACATCGGATGGAGAGGTATTAGAGATTAAAAATAGACAAAAATGTTTATTTAATGTAATGCGGGATTATGAAACAACACAAGTACAGTGTTATTTGAATAATGTTCCGGCTAACAAAGGTTATTTGTTAGAGGTATTTAAGGAAAATAGTGATATGGAACCGGTTTTTAATATCCATACAATTGAGAGAGATGTGACATATTATGAACAAACCGTGAAGGCAAATATTCCACGTATAGTTGAGTTTATGAATAGTCTGGTATTTAGTGATTATTTTACTAAGGAATTTAAGTGGTGTGCAATAGGAGGTGATAGGTCGGGTGAAGTGAGCAAAGTATTTCACAATAACACGATGTTTAAAGAAACTGGAGAGTCAAAACAACAACATACAGTTGATAGGGATATCGATATATCAGATATAGATGTTAGTAGGGTAGGTTGCTAGCTAACACGTGCGTTTATTTAAAATAAAATAAAATATTATGGCAGCTAAATATATTAAATAATAATATGAATATAAAAATATGACTATAAAAATAGAAATTTTACCATATTTAGATTTAAATTTAATATTTTACGGCAATAATTAATTTAACCCCAAATAACTAAGCCAGCGATTAGGCATATCATAATTAAAAACACAAATAATATAACCCAGCTTGCGCCGCTACTTTGGCAATCTATACATACTGGCATATCTATATTTGTATTTTTAGTCATAGTCATAGTATTAGTCATATTATTAGTATTGGATTTATTTTTATTTGTTTCGAAACTTTCATATATATTATTATCTAAAGTAGTTGGCGTATTAACAACTGTCGAATTTACCGGAATTACAGTATTATTAGTATTGTTACGTATGTTACTAGTATTGTTTGGAGTATTGGTAGTATTGGTAGTATTATTATTAGTATTGTTACGTATGTTACTAGTATTGTTTGGAGTATTGGTAGTATTGGTAGTATTATTATTAGTATTGTTACGTATGTTACTAGTATTGTTTGGAGTATTGGTGTTGGGAGTATTATTATTAGTATTGGTGTTGGGAGTATTATTATTAGTATTGGTGTTAGTGTTGGTGTTGGTGTTGGTGTTGGTGTTGGGAGTATTTGTGTTGGGAGTATTGGTAGTGGTGTTGGGAGTATTATTATTAGTATTGGTGTTGGGAGTATTATTATTAGTATTGGTGTTGGGAGTATTATTATTAGTATTGGTGTTGGGAGTATTATTATTAGTATTGGTGTTGGGAGTATTGGTAGTGGTGTTGGGAGTGTTGGTGTTGGTTAGGTGTGTATGTTGATTGGGGTAAAGTTTTTTATTTTTTGACCAGGCTTCTTCTTGTGCTATAGTTTTCCATGCTTTACGATCCCCTAACCATCCAAATATATTATTATCGTCGCCACGTATTAATTCAACACATAGGCCATTTCTAAGTTGGTGGCTAACAAATATCATAGTATGTGGGCCAAATAAGTCCCGACAATCTAACCGTCTGCCATCTCGACCTAATCGGTGACCAAGTTGAATAGCCACAACACCCATGCGCAAAGCATCAGATATATTGCTGGCTCTATCATCAAATAATATAACTTGTTGTGGACTAGGTGTTTTATAGTGCAACATCAGGCGTTGTATATATGTATTTTTATTAATTGGCATATTTCCCCAATCTCTACTACCATTACAATTATATGATACGGAATGTATGTTATTGCTATTAAATACACGTTGGTTAGTACCAAAAATACGATCCATATATGCTTTTATAATAGGATAATAACCAAAGCTAGCAATACCTACATATCTACCACTTTGTATCAAATATAATACTAGACGGCGAAAGTAAAGCCAATATGGTACATCGCGATTAAGTTGTTCTTCTGATAAATTAACAATATAATCGGAATCCATTGCATGCCAATAATATGCACGACTATTAATAAGAGTATCATCAAAATCCCATACCCAAAGTTTAATGTTAGCATCTAGATACCGTCCGATATATACTTGTTGTCTATCAACCAAATGATTGCCACCAATTCCACCACATTTATCACCATTAGTTTTCATTTTATTATTATTGGTATTTTTATAAGATGTTGCACATGTGCCATCAGGGTTAGGTAATAACATTTGTGATCTATCTGAACCATCCCAATGTAGTCGTTTATCTATCATTACTTGGAGTTTATCTATGTATTCGTATCTATTAGATGTTATGCAATTTGGGACATTATCACCTTTAGTTATGGGGCCAAATAAAATCTTTGCACTAGTCATTATATAGTATATATAGTATATATATTATATATATTATATGCTATACTTTTGTTGCTATATGATATACTTTTATTGTTATACTTATACTAATATTATACTTTAATATGGGTATAAATATATGATATGTAGTTAAATATGTGGCAAATATTACGTTTAGCGAGTCTAGATATACTAGATACTAACAATATAACTTATTTACTTTAACGGAATCATTTTAAATATATACAATCGACACACCATATCACGATACTACGAAACTACGAAACTAAGATACTATTGCAATAGTATAATAACACAATAACATATTACCATAAATATTGCAAAAAATACATAATAAATAATAGCTAGCAAATAATGAATAACAATGGTATTATAGACGGTGTATATATAGAGGAAGAGCCTAATGGCAACAAACATAATGTATGCAACAAACGCATAATATATTATTACCAGACATTTGCTGATTTGACACCCATGCTACAACTATCACCACAACCACTAACACATATAATACTAGCAGCCATACATTTTGGTAAAGATGCCACCACACAACAACCATATATACATCTAAATGATCTAGAACCTGATGATCCACAATTTGATAATGTATGGTCACAATTACGGCTAGCTAATAATGTACATGGTATTAATATACGGGTGATGATAGGTGGTGCAGGTGGTGCATATGGTGAGCTATTTAGCAATTATGGTATATATTATAAAATGTTGGTAGATTTATTAACTATCGGGCCTGCAGCGGGTCTGGTATCTGGGGTTGATTTAGATGTTGAAGAACCAACCGAATTGGAGAATATTAGAAAATTAATAAGAGATTTACACAAAGATTTACCGGATTTAAAATTTACAATGGCACCTGTAGCAGGGGCATTGTATGATAAGGATGGGCGTGGTATGGGGGGATTCAGCTATATCGATTTATTGGAAACAGATGAGGGTAGGTTAATAGAGTGGTTTAATGGCCAGTTTTATTATGGTGATTTTGATGTGGAGCATTTTGATATGTCATGTAATAATTTATATGGATTAGTTGGGTCAGATCAGATAGTGATGGGTACTGAAGTGGGGCAATGGGCGCCGAACGATTGGGACAAATGTTATAGCATCATAAAGGATGTTAAGGACAAATATGATGATATGGGAGGTGTGTTTTTTTGGGAGTATTATATTAGGCCTGATAATTGGGAAACCAATGTTTATAATGCTTTATATCCATCCGCTATAAGTTATACTACTAACATGGATAGTGATAACATGGATAGTGATAACATGGATAGTGATAAGATGGATAGTGATAACATGGATAGTGATAAGATGGATAGTGATAACATGTATATTGGTAATTACTATAGATGTGTAGTAATGTAAAACAAAAATATTCATATCATTATAATAATAATAACATATAATAATAACATACAAAAAATACAAAAAATACAAAAAATACAAAAAATACAAAAAATACAAAAAATACAAAAAAATACACAAATATATAACCAAAATACAATAATAGCATACAATAATAAAAGTGTATAAGTAATACATAAAATAAAAACATAATAGCATAAAACATGTCTAATAAATCAAAATCAACATCAGTTGCAGCATTACATGTATTGTTTGTGGCACCATTACTCACATATGTTGGATATTGTGGAAAACAAACACCATCATGGGTATTTAATTTATTACTAGCCTTGGGTATAGCAGTAGGTTTGTGGCATTTATATAACTGGTATAAGTACTCTAGAACGGCTGAATATTTCAGGAGTAGTTATTTAGGTATTCCATATGGCGAGGGATTTATGAGCAGCTATTTAGGTATCCCATACGGGTGGCAATCAGAAGTCCCACCCCAAGATGCAGTTATGAACAAAGAGGGTTTTATTGGTATGCCATTTAGTTTCCCGTATCAAGACGAGAGCGCTAGATATCATAGCTATCATGATAAGTTAAACATGCGTGAGTGCAATGGTAAACATTGTATGCATCAGAACAATGATTTAGAAAAAGCAAATAACATAAATGCTTTAACATCAAAAGAGGGCTTTATGAATCCTAGTGAAACAGATGATTATGGTATGATTACTGTAACACCCTATAATCACAATAATCCTAAATTCGGTCAAGATGAAACACAACGATTTTTAGGTGATAAAGATTATCAGATGAGCAAGCATGTATGTACTGGTAGTCCGAATTGTGATGAATGCTGTTATTCTATTAAGGGAAACAAAACAAGTCCGGAATATAAATTTTGCATGTCTGGATGTATCCAAGGTAAATAGGCAAGGTAAATATGCAAGGTAAATATGCAAGGTAAATAAGCAAGGTAAATAAGCAAGGTAAATAAGCAAATACATACACATCTAGAATGACATTTATTTTTTAAGTTTTTTTTTTTAAAAAATAATTATATAATAAAAAATATGGTAACTATATTGACTATTTAAATATAGATTGCCATTGCGAATTATCGCAACAAGAAATAACTGATTGATAACCGAAATGTTTACCAATAGACATAACATCATCAATACATATATATAGTAAATTAAGTGGCCGAAATATAATGCCACCAATTACTTTAGTTATTAAATTTGGAGATATTGTGGGTTGGCTATCTTGGCTATCTTGGTTATTTAATGTATAATTATTATCATATGGTATATCTAGACATATATATTTATAGTTGGGACTAGTTGCATATTCATCATTTGGATTAAATTTATAATCTAGTATAGGTACCGTAAGAGCAATAACAGCGCTGTATAATATATTGTCAATTGGCGATTTATATATTGCACGGATTGTTTCAAATTTGGCATATATATTATCAAAATATGGGTTTTGATGTGTATTGTTTGATTGGTTGTTGTGAGTATTGCGTATATTATCTAGTCGTAAACAATAATTTGTAATAAGTGATGACATACTATAATATTTTATGTTAGATGGAGTTATACATTCAGGAATTGGCAATATACAATGGTTAGATATCCATTTATGCATATCGTTACAATATTCTACGGATTCTTTATAATCTATTGTGTTATATTGATTTATTATATTTAACTTATCTAGACGAGTAGACTTGGTTAAAATTTGTCGTATATATTGTGCATTAATATCGCTAGATAATAGTATATCATTATATTTTGGTGTATTGGCTAATGCATATAGACTCCATTTTATTATATTAATGTGGTCATCAGAGCTGATATATTGGTTATTATTATTCTCTATGTAATAATTATATATTATATTATGTGGATGTTTTGTATTTAATGTATATATGTCGGTATTTAGCAATGACATTTTAATATATGTTATATGTTATATGTTATATGTTATATGTTATATGTTATATGTTATATGTTATATATAGTAAATAAAAATGCATTTTTAATAAAATAAAATCTAGTTTAACAATAAAATAGTAAAATCTAAATACCATAACTCAATAGTGTTAAATAAATTAATTATACATAAATATAAAATTTATTCAAATTATTCAAATAAAATCCGGATAAACATGCAAATATCAACTAAAGAATTTTGTAGGAGATTAATTAAATATGTTCTACTAGCTGTAATTGTTGCATTTGCAGCATTAGTATTACCACGTCAGCGACCAGATAATGAAATTGTGTTGGCAATTGGTTTAGTGGCGGCCGCTACATTTGCAATACTAGATATGTTCGAACCAACTAATATGCAATAAATACCTATCTACCTATATATGGTATAAAATATCATAAAATATAATAATATAGCTTAATGATAATCAATAAAATATAACATAAAAAATTTATGAAATATATTAAAAATAGTAAAAGTAATACAAAAAACCAATAGATAAATAGAACAATGAAAAATAAAGGTAGAAATAAAATAATTGTTAAAAAACAGCAAATAAGTGATTGTGTAAGTGATAATGATAGAAATACCGGGGACAATAATATGATTTTGGGTAACATTTCGAGTAATTTTTTGGGTGATATGGGAAATGGAATATTAAGCGATGATGGTGAAGATAGCAGGAGTATAATAGCAAAGCATAAGTCAAAGTTATGCAATATGTATCCAAACTGGGATAATTATAATGTACGTTATAACTTCTATAATTTTAAAAAATTCAATAAATCATTGACAATACCAATACAATATAAGACACCAACTATATTTTTGGATGGATTATATTTTGAGTTACCTAGAACACATATTATTGGGATAAAGAAGCAGAGTAATAAAAGTAGATTTAATATATTGGTTGCGATATCAAAACAGGACAATAATAAATTAGTGCAAATATTTAAAAATTTGGATGAATACAATATGGATTTTTTTGATAAAAATAATGGTAAATTTAATGTCCATTGTAGATATACTAAAAAAAATAATAATATATTTCCATATGCATCTATATATACAAAAATACCGGTAATACACAAAAATAATGGCCATCATATAGCTAGATGTAATACACCCGAGTTATCAGAAGAAGAGTATCCAGAACCAGAAAAAGGACCAATTAAGCTAGATAAGAACCCAATGGCTAATAAAATGGAATATAAAAAATTCTATACGGAGGATGATACAAATATATATATGAATATGGAAATTAAACAACAGTATATGCAACAGATTTTGGAAGGTGTATTAAAGCAAATAGATATAGAAAATGCTTTTGTCATATATACAATGTTAAAAAATATTGTAGATAAAATTAAATCAGAACATTTTTCATTTAAAATGTCAACAATTGATTTAAATTTGAAGGATAGTTTAAATTTGGAAGTATTACTATGGATAAAATGTAGCTTATTTACAGGAAATGAGGAATCAAGCGAAATAGCAATGAAATGGAAAATATGTAATTATGAATTATAATATGTAATTATGAATTATAAATTATAAATATAACAAAGGTAAAAAACAATAGCTAGTTATTGGGATTCATTATATCTATATATAGAGGTTAAAGACTAGTGCCAAATACAGCTTCAGACCCATAGAATATATATAAAAATCCATCATCGGATACATATCTATCATAAAGAGACAGCATATTATCGCTAGTAGTGGGCATATCTTTGTTTTTACAGAAAATAGTAATAGCATCAGACGAGGAGATACCAATACGTTTACGCAAGATCATTTGAAATTGGGCAAGGGTTAAATCATGACATACAAGGAAGCGTTTTTTATATTGGGTATTGGGTGTGACAGTTTGCATATTTTTATCACCGGGTAGGCATTCGGCAATAATGGGTAAATGTTTGCTATATTTAAGGATTATGCGTTTACTTTCTGCTTTTCGTGCTTCAATATCGGATTCTTTTTCAAATTGTGAGACTAGCTCATTGTGTGAATCATATTTATACATATTGGTATATTGGATATTGGATATTGGATATTGGATATTGGATATTGGATATTGGATATTGGATATTGGATATTGGATATTGGATATTGGATATTGGATATTGGATATTGGATATTGGATATTGGATATAATGGTATGTAGTGTAGATATATTATGGCTAGGTAGATTAAGTGGTATTAATTTAATTATAGTATATATAATTAATATAACGTTTAAACTTATAAAATATATAGTATTATATTATATTATTTGCGGTGTATTTGCAATATATATGTGTTATATTTGCATTGTTTAGTTTTTATATTTTAAATTTCATTTTTAAAGTTTAATATATTATTATTTGTAAATGTAAGCTAGATAAGCATAAGCTAGATAAGCATAAGCTAGATAAGCATAAGCTAGATAAGCATAAGCTAGATAAGTGTAGGTTAAGTAAGTGTAGGTTAGATATGTAATTATAATTTGTAAAATATAAACATATAACATAACTAATATATATTTTTTTAAATACAATATCAGGTTATTACATATATATTAATTACCTTGATTATAATATATTATTTTAAAGGCATAATGTCAATCGATAATTTTATATACTAGTTATAATATTTAAAATAAAGGACATATAATGTAAATATTATGGTATATTAAAAATGTATGTAATATAAATGGTATATATTATAAATTTATATATATATAAAGAGTAATAACATAATAAAAAAATCTAACAATAACATCTTAAACTTTAACACCCAATTAAAACTTAACATTAAATATGGCTGGTGGTCTTATGCAACTTGTCGCCTATGGCGCCCAAGATATTTATCTTACTGCTAACCCTGAACACACCTTGTTCAAGGCTGTCTATGTCCGTGTGACTAACTTTGCTGCTGAATCTATTGAGCAGACTTTCAATGGTAACGTTGCTTTAGGCAAACGTGTGACTGCTGAGATCAGCCGTAATGGCGATCTTATCAAGGACATGTGGCTTGAGTGTGAATTTTCAAATGTTACTAGCGCTGTATATGGTCTTGGTAATGCTTTAGTAAAGCAGGCTGAGATTGAGATTGGTGGTCAGTTGATTGACCGTCAGTATGGTGAGTGGATGAACATCTGGTCTGAGCTTACGGTACCGGCTGGCA
>Ga0307982_1001571_pt1 | contig 18580 bp, 23 predicted proteins | sample OrgLakmetagen989_FD_201847 | JGI IMG/M metagenome (GOLD analysis project Ga0307982, IMG submission 201847) | Saline water microbial communities from Organic Lake, Antarctica - #989 | ecosystem: Environmental > Aquatic > Non-marine Saline and Alkaline > Saline | place: Antarctica: Organic Lake... | reverse complement strand
GGAAAGTTCAACCTCTGTCACTTCCCCTTACAGGGGAGATCGGTTTCTACAAAAGAAATAGGATCACTGAATACTGTATAGCGAGTAGAGAAGGGCATAAGTCCGCACTTAAGTATATGTGGTTATTGATTTAAGGTCTCCACTTGGCCCTGGCCCCAGGTCAGGGCGCATTTCGATTAAAATGGGAAACTTCAAGTAATTCCATTTCTGGTTGGGGCTTCGTTGGGCGTATGGGAGTTGGGGAAAGGGGAGTGAAAATTGAGCTATCCAAAAGGAAATCCCCGCGCAGCGTAACGAATTTCGTGAAATCCGTTAGATGGAGATCCCGCGGACTTGGCATTCAAAATTCTCTTCGCCATCCCCGTACTTACTCTTCAGTGCTATACTTGGCTGCGACCTGCTTCAGTGTTTCCCGCACTCCCTTGTTCACTTGCTTCGCTGTGAAGGTAGGCGGCGCCGCGCCCTCGCCGTCGCCTCCGAGCTTCAAAGTCGCGTAAAGCATGGTGTAAATGTCCTCCATGATGCCCTTCACTGGCACGGAAGCTGCCTCACTGCTGGCCTTCTCGTCGCCCCTCTCTGCTGCTTTCGCCTTTGCTTCCTCAAGGGCTGTCTCAGCGGCTGTGGCGCGCTCTTCAGCAGCACTGGCCTCCGCTCTCGCAGTGGCGGCAGCACTGGTAGCCGCTGCTGCCTCTGCCTTGGCATTCTCCACTTCACTCTTGAGAGCTGAGAGCTCTTCCTCTGAGACAGTGCTTGTCTTTTCACCTTCTCCTCCACCTTCTTCTTCTTTCTTGGCTTGCGCAGCCCCTGCTTCTGCAGCCGCAGCCGCCACCGCTGCTGCTGCCTTGGTTTCCTCTAATTGTTTGGAAAGGTCTTCTTGCGTTTTGCTGGCGACCGCCGCTGCCTCCACCGACGCCTCTTCCATTGCCTTGAGCTTCTCCGAAAGGCGCTCAATTTCTGCCCTGGCTGCCTCCGCTGCCGCTGCCGCGGCTGCTTCCTTCTCCTCTTGACTCGCGCCTTCTTCAGACACAGCAGCTGCCGCAGCCTCTTCTTCTTTCGCTTTCACCGTAGCTGCTTCTGCTGCTGCGGCTGTAGCCTCCGCCAGTGAAGCTTCCCATTTCGCCTCTGCTTCTTTCATCGCTGCGGCTGCGTCAGCCACAGCAGTGGCGGTGGCGGATTCAGAAGCGGCGGCAACTGCGGCGGTAATGCGCTCTTCTTCGGCTGCTGCGGCGCCGGCAGATGCCTGTCGGTTAAAAAAAAAGGGTATTCACAGGTTGCGTAGTTGTCGAATGAAGAGACCTCGAGGGTGTAAAGCTACACGATTGCAGCACCAATCATCCATCATTCCATTCCCTCTCCCTTTACATTTCATTCCTATCATTTCCTCTCCTATGCCATCACACCTCTTCCGACGCCGCCGCCGTCGCTTTGGCCACTGCCTCTTCCAGTTGGGCCTGCGCGGCCGCCAGCGCCGCTACATGTGCTTCTTTTACTTGCGCCAGTTCTTCTTTCGCGGCCTCCAGAGACGCCTCCAGAGCGGATCGCTCTTTGTCGATTTGGCTGTGGCCCGCGGAATGAGATGCGTGGACCTAAGAGGAAGAATAGGAATACAGCCGGAAGGTGGGCGTGTGAGGTCCTAGGTGACCGGCAACGAGAGGTTAAAGGAAAACGAGGCTACAAAAAACGACCAAAATACGACTGCAGATCTGAAGTCAAATGAAAGCGTGTTTTAGCGTATTCATCGCCTGCGTTTGCAGTACACAACACATACAAATGAATGTATACGGTTTCTTTTACCTGTTCCATGAGTTCCATTTTCTCGGTCAGCAGTTTGGTGACTTTGTTGGTCAGTTCCTCCACTTTCGCGTTAAGAGTGGCACTCTGGTCGCCGCTCGAAGTGGCGCGCTGACGCAAGCGGGTGTGGTCGGCGATTAGCTTTTGCACTAATGTAGTGACCTGATGGAAGTCAATCAGAATGCGAGACCAAGGTAAGAAGAAATACATAAGTAGACTCAGGATCTGCTCATATGTATATATATATGTCAGGGAGACGAACCGCCTCCGTGTCGATTTCAGTTGGTTCCAGAGATGGAGACGGCGGGAGCTGCGGCGGTGGCTGTTGAGGCGGATACTGCTGCTGCTGCTGCATGTGCTGGTGAGGTGGATATTGCTGTTGTGGCGGATAACCCGGAGCCCCGTTCATGCCTGGTGCCCCGTACCCTCCTTGCATCATCATCATCATGTTCGGATGTGGCTGCTGGTGTGCATAGCCGCCGCCTGCGCCTGCCATGGATTGCTGCATCATTTGCATCTGCATTTGATGCATTTGTTTCTGCGACTCTGCCACGAGCGCGGCCTGCCGCTCGCTCGCAGCGGTCACCAGAGCGGCGTCAATCTTATCGCATTTCGCGGCCACCGCCCCCAAACTCCCCTGTAAGCCCAGTAAGGTCGACTGCGCCTGCTGTTGCTGCTGCAGCACGAGCGCTGCCCACGAGGAGGACGACGAGCTCTCCTGCTGCTGTGGTGGTTGGCTGTGGTGGTTGCTTGGAACGTGAGCAGGAGGAGCAGGTTGCGAGGCGAAATGGGACCTCGCTTCCGACCCTGGCAGCACCGTCAACGCGTGCGTAGACTCGGGAGCTGCTCCGGCTTGCTGTTGCTGCTGTTGAGACGCTGGCTCGACTGGCACAGGTGCTACTGGCACAGGTGTAGGTGCAGGTGCAGGCGCAGCTGCCACTGGTGCTGATGCTGCAGGTACTGGTTCCTCGCTCACGGTGTGCCCTACAGAAGGGACGAAATGAGCGCCGCCGCCTCCAGCTTTCGCCATCCGCGCCATCCTCTCCTTTAAAGCAGCCCCGCCTGATTCGTCACTCTCCGAGGCGCGCAAGTCGTCATTGGATGCGTGGTCGTCACTGGTGGAGGCAGCAGCAGCAGCTGGCGCAGGGGGCAGCGGAGGAGGGGCTTCGTTGTCACTTTTGGACTTTTTCTTGTGCTTCACCAGATCCACCGAGACGAACCGCCAAGGTGACGACAAGGACACCACAACCGCAAAGCGTGTGGCTTTCAGTGGCATACCGACAATGGCGCTGGCGAGCCCCTGTGTGTGCGAGCGAAGATGATTGACGAGAAGACTACAAGAGGGGCGTGCATCAAGGAAGTATTTCAAATGAAGAATCTAGTACATGGGAGAACTCAGGCATGTATGTGTACTAGTGTTGGTACAGGCAGAGGGCAAACAACGAAGAGACTCAATAAATGATCGCAGCGGAAACTCCCTTTCCTCCTCTCCCTCTCTCATTTACGCTCGTAGCAGTACCTCAATTGGCTCGCCTTTCGAGTCGCCGGCTTTCACTTTCACCATTTCTCCGCCGTTGTCAGAAGTGGGGGCAGAGGCTAGGGAGGCCACAGGATTGTCATTTGGACTACTGGGCAAATCCCTGGGAAGAGGATACGTGAGCGGAGATGGAGGAGAAGAGGAGGAGAGGGGAGGAACGAGGGCAGAGGTAAGATGGATAAGTCGCAGTACTTAGAATCAAGCACCCCCTTCTCGAAAAGTTTAAACCACTCCGTTGCTAATTCGCTTCAACGCATGCACAGGTTATCGCACGAGTACGCAACACAACAGCATAATCCCTCTCTCGCCGTTACCAGGCTGCGTAAACGACGCCACAGGTGTCCCCCGCGAGAGCAGTAGTGGTCTCATCGGTAGCCGTCACCTGAAGTAACGACAAAATGATTTTACCGAGTGTTAGTTTGTTCAAGATCTCCTCCAAAGTGAGAGATAAAAGGCACCTAATAAAACCCCTGTCTCTATTTACTCGCATACAAAAAAATATGAAGGCAGCGCCAACAAACGAGAGCCCCTTTTCACACCGTACCTGAAGCACGGATTCGCCCTGCGAACCACCACCACTGTGGCGCGCCACATGCGCGCAGGTCACCTGCACGTGCTTGCAAAACCCCTTCAGCTGCTCCTCCGACGCCAGATTCACGCTCATCGCTTCCCCGCTGTTCGACGTCGTGAACGACACGTAATTGTTGGCCTGTACGGTCAGCTTGAAGTCGCCTCCCAGCGGCGTCGCACACAGGTGTTGTTTTTGCGCATCATAAATGAGCAAGTTGTAGTTGGTCCCACTCCCCACCACCACACAGCCACAGAGACCGCCACCGCCCGCAGCTGCGTAGGCGTTCTTGGCCCGGTCAAACACGAAGAGGCGGAGTTGCGTGCTGTACACGATGGCACTGGCGCCAGCAGCCGCAGGGGCTTGAGCAGAAGGAGGGTTAGGTGTGGCTGCGGGGGCTACTCCTGCTGCTGGTGCGGCTGCAGCTGGTGCCTGCGCCATTAAATTTCCATGAGAAAAGGGGCAAGAGCAAGAACGAAAGTAGAAACAGAGTATGAGGTATGTCAGTATATTCAATTCATGCATCCAAAAGGAGGGGCCACAGTATCTGCACACCTCTTTGTAGTACCCATTCCCCTGAGGCCCCGTTTGAAACACATAGCCTGGCCGCGGGCCCGCAAAGGATTGGGATGCCACAAACGACCCATCGGCGGACGACGGCTACAATTCGCGTGGGCAGGGGCGTGCAAAAAGCATTGAGAAAGAGATACAGTGTGCGTGTTGGTACCCCGCTCTAGCATAATTCTACTAGCTTGGACTAAATCTCCTCAAGATCCAATTAGACACGTGGGGTGTACATGTGCTCTCCCCCTCTCTCACCTGGGCAGACGCTGGCCGCGAGGCAGCTGCACGAGCGCGGCTAGGGTCCTTGGGAGCCTGGTATTTGAGAGCTCCGCCGGTGCCACCATCGTCATCGCCCCTATCCGTGAGGATTACTCGTGAGAGAGAGGCCTTATGTAATATGTTGTGGTTTCTGCTCTTCACAAAAATTGACTCACCCGAATAGAGACCCAAGCTTGGACTTGGAAGATAGGTTCATGATTAGCTCTGAAGTATTTTGTATGGGCTGCTTAGCGTCGTCACCCTTGGCTATTGCGCACAGGACAGGATCGCGTGAATCGCGTGTCAATTGTGTCCACCCTTTCTTGGCTTCTTGATTTGAGCACTTTCTGCGAAGAATTACAGATACTAATGCTCCTCCGGAGTGGCTGGCGCCAAAAATCTTCGAATCAGAATCCGTAAGAAAAGACTGTCGGTAGGCCGTGTTACTTGAAAGGTCAAAGGTTCAAAGGTTCGACGTACATTGGATTGATATAAGTAATACCTTTGTGCTAAGGTAAACCTAAGGCAAGGAAAAAGTGCAAAGGTGTGTTGAGCAGCGTGGTTGACTCCATACTTTATCGCACTGGAGGGCTCCTCAAGTAGACAACTGCGCTTCATCTGACTGGCCTTTTCTTCAAGAATCAAGTGTGCACTGATTCAATTAAGACTCAGAGGTGCCTGGCGTTTGAATAAGCCAACGCAAGGCGCAGTCAAGCTTTGATACCAATGTTGTTGACACAGATATATTGTAGGTTCGATTGCGCTCGATCAAGCCTTTAAAGAGCGCATCTCGTTATTTTTGGACTGTTGACCTGTTTCGCCTTTGCCAAGGACAGGTCAAAGTGGAGACAGCTGACTCACTCCAATCCCAAACCTCCTGATGCCTGATGGCTGAAGTACACCACGAGTGCAAACGATTACAATGGCTTTATCCAAAAGGACACTCAGCCCAATCAGACTTGTTCTGAAGGTCACACTTTTCAGTTTCTATATGTCACAGGGGTGTTTCGTTGTATTTGGGGAATATTAACTAGACTAGACTAGACTAGACTAGACCTGTTTTCTTGATTGTCTTGGCTTCTTAATTTGGGAATATTCTGCAAAGATTCACAGGATGGGGCTATGATATTGTTAAAAAGGTGAGGCTACTTACTGGCACTCTTGAGTCAACATCGAATTATACGCCATTTCTGTGTCATTTGGATTAATTTTAATTCGAGTTGGAATCCCCATTTCGAGCTAACAGGGAAGTGCGTACGTGGCACTTCAATTAGAAGGGATCTCAAGAAGGAACTCAGCACTCCCATCTCCGTTTCCCTGAAATGGCACAGCTAGTAGCCCCTTTGAGCCCTTTCCATTGCTCTCGCTTTGGACCTCAACTTTCGTCTACACGCGCTGTTGAAGTCTCTAATCGCGTCGAAGAAGGCGCCCTCGTTGTTGGCTGTGATCGCCGCTCCCAGTTGGTTCGTCCAAGCGCCACGGTCTTCTTCGCTGAACACTGTTGTCGGCACCTCGGTCAGGGCGTTTCCGAGCAGCTGGCTGAGGATTTGTGGCCCATTCGGTCGGAGCTGCGCGATCTGCCAAAGCACTGCCGCGGGGTTGCTCTTTTCCTTTTCCAGGCCGTAGGCCGGCCTTTCGGAGGCTAGGCCGCTGATGATGCCCCCCACCATGAGACCACCCACCGACCCCAAGAGCTCCACCACGGCTGCCGTGTGCTCTGGCAGAGGACCGCTGCTTCCGGAAGGTGCGCTCTTCAAGGGCTTGGTGCCAGCGCTGATGAGGTGATAAAAGCATGAGCTCACGCCTGCATAGGCCGCGCGATGATCGATCTGAAGGCCGACCATGCCGCACTGCACCACTTGCGATATGAGGGGAGAGGCCAAGAGCAAAGAAGGGCAGTACTCGAGGAACCTCGACACGAGAAAGAAGTACTCTTCGACCATATCTGGCTGGGCTGTGAAAGCCTCTAGCGACGGCAATCGACTGAACGCAGCTTCGCTCAAGTTGGTGAGCATTTGCAACAAAGGCTGAGGCGATGAGGTGCCCAGCTCGGTGATTAAAATGCTGGCAGTGTACAAGTAAGCCGGCTGAGGGCTCTTTCTGAAGTGCTCCACCAAGTGCGGCGCCATGATCTGCAGCGACGGTGCGAAGTGCGCTCCTGCTGCGCGCACCACTAGTTTGTAGCACCGGCACAACTTCTCGACCATGTTCTCGGAGGCTGCGTAGGCACTCAAGCAAGTGTCGAGGGAAGACCACACCATCTCAAGGGCCGCTACCGCCGGGTGCGCGTTGGCGGAGCCTACAGGGGGCGCTTTGGTGAGCTGTTTCACCATTTCCTGGAACTGTTCGGCGGAAGCCTGGACCTCGGCCCGTTGGTCCGACAAGGCCGACGGGCTGTGATTGGCTGCCATTAGAGCCGCGGCGCACGCAGCGAGGCGGGCCTGGCATGTGGGGGCGAGAAGAAGAGGAAGAGGAGGAGGAGGGGTTGGAAGAGAGTGGTTTTATGATGTAGGCATATCAAAGGAGGAACGAATGCATAGGATACAGAGGACACGAATAGTCCTCTAAGCACACGTAGCATCCGCAATCTCTTCGCGTTGCGCTCCTTTCTCTCTCCCTAGCTCCCACCTGCACGGGCGCGATCATCTTTTGCGACGCTTTCGCCACCGCGTCACATGTAGGCAGCGCGTTCGCCACGTCCGACAAACCCTCCAGCAAGGCTAGCTCGTCGACTCGAGCTAAGTGGCCGAGCGGAAACGCCACCACCTAATATAATGCGCATATACATGTGCATATACCGATGCACAAGATAAGCGTGTAAGCACAAAAAAAATACCGGAAAGGCTTCTGCCACCAAATATAGAAAAATAATCGCGACCATTCTTTTTCATCTTTTGATCAGCGCCCTGAGCTAACATAACCAGGACGTTGAGAGCTTACATGTGCCCCGCTCACTTTTCATCCTAACCCCAAAATCCTGCCCCTCTCACCTGGTCGTAGAGGGCCAGCACCGGCTCGCCTAGTTCGGAGCCGCAGTGCTGGCACAGGCGTCGCATGGCCCTCGCTGCGGCGCCGCTCACCAGCTGGTCCGGGCTGGTCAAGTTGTTGTAGAGCAGATTGAAGACGGCGCCCAGGGCGGTTGCCTGAGAAGGGTCCCGTAAAGCGGGCCCCAAAGAGCCCAACAATTCCGCCGAAGTCGCACGCAGAGGGCCGCAACTGAGGGGGGCGTAAGTATGGGATACACACATGTGCGACAAGTGCACTAATTAGGAGGAAAGAAAGGGAGGACTGCATTCGTAGACGCATTTGCACACACACTAATAAAAGAATCTCTCTTTTCTTTCTCTTTCACATTCCTGTGTACGCTTCTTTCAGCCTTCCTCTCTCTCTCGCATTCTTCACCAAAATATCTCCCTCTTCTTCTTCATCAATCTCAAGCAGCTATATTCTATGGCATCATCATCATCTACGACTCACTGTGCCCACGCAGCCTCCCCCACCGCACTCGGCAGCCCTAGGAGCAAGTTCAGCAGCTGAGGGGCCAGGCTAGGCTCTACATGTGACGGTTTCTCCCGCCCCGAGGCTCCCCTGAAGTCAATAGCCGCTAGCATCGAGGCCAACACGGCCTCAAGCTTAAGCCACCCGAGGGGGGTGGAGCTCAGAGCAGGTGCGCAAGCAAGGGGGTGAGCGTCGACCGCGGCCTCCCAGAGCAAGGTCATGGTTTTGTGGGTGCTGCCAAAGAACAAGCAGGTGTCGCCGATGGAATCCCCCACTTGCCGGCGCCAGCTCTTGAAGCGATCGACCTGAGCAAGGATGGAAGGGATAGAGTGAAGTATGTTGAAGAAGAAGAAGAAGTACTATGAAAACACACCGGTGCACGAGCAAACATTGAGATAAAGAATTGCGGTCTCAATGAAAACACGAGAGGGTTTAATTATTGCAGGAAGAGGAAGAAGAAGTACTCTCAATCCAGCCCTTTCTTCCTCTTGATCAAAAAAGAGGTAGCCCGCCACCTCTTCGTCGTCGGTCGCGTCGTATTCCGAGGGATACTCCATTAGGCGCACGCACTGTTTGCACAATTCTACTAAGGCGTCGCCGTACCTGGATGATGGCAGGTACATGCCGTAATGAATTCGCAGCGAATCCGAGAAAGAGACCTTTAGGGCGGCACAAAACACAGTATAGCCACACCTGTCCTCCTCGAATCATACCTATACGAGACACGTGCTAGAAGCATTCGTGACCTAAACCCCCTCCACAAATGACGGACTCACTTTTGCTGCAAGCCTCCCTTCAGCTCGAGCGCCTTGAGGTCGTGCCAGCGCTTCACGAAGAAGTACCAGAACCGAAGCGTCATTTCCGCGATGGCATGATCCGCATTGGCGGTGCAGGCGAGCACCAACCGCACCACCGCGGCCTGGTTCAGCTCGTTGGGGCTCAGGAGCAAGTCGGTGTACGCCTCGGCCATTTCCGTAATTATACGGGCAATTCCCCGCACCCAGTCCTCTTCTTCTCCGGAGGCCACGGCGGCGTGGTATCGCGGCTCTAGGCCCATCACCCGCGGCACCACCAGCGCCACCAGCGGCATATGCTCGGGGCGAGCGTCGTATTTGCGCAGGATGTCCACGACCAGGTCAATCGTGGCCTCGAGCACCGGCTCGGGCACAAGATTAGCGCCGTTGGAGGAAGCGAGCGTGTCCATGGCCGCTGGCAGCAAAGGGTGAGCAGCAAGAGCGGAAGGGTCGACGCGGCAAAATCGCACCTGTGATGTAGGAGGAGTAGAATGTTTGAGAAAGAAAGCATTCTGGATGAGACGCAGCCACAATCAACGAAGTAAAATCCATTGTTGACACAGGCAGTGCATGCACGGCTAAGGACCAAATTTCAATGGAAAGCTTGGTCGTCCCCATAAGTGATGGCTGCAGAAGCGGCATAATTCTGTTCTGAGACTGAAGAGGCCTACTCGTTAAAAGACACAATAGCGCGCTCCCAGCACATGTATACGCACTTACCCAGTCAGCAAAGCACCGCAGCAGGGCGGTAGCCGCCTCGGCATTGGCACTCACTTCTGCCCGAGCCCCGTTGGTGGCGAGAAACGCTAACACGTCACCCTGGTTTTGGTCTAAGAGGGACTGAAAGTTGGCACGGTTTTCGTCCGCGCACCGCATGCTCATGTCGTTGCACTGGTCAGGCAACGCCGCTAGAAGCTCGAGCACGAGGCGCAGGGTGTTCACTTCTTGACCTGGCGGCGCTTGGCTCCCGAGATTGACGACGTAAGCAAAGACTTCTTTCCACTCCATCTGCACCGCTAGGGCAGCCGCACACATCGCCAGCCGTCGCAGCACTGGTCGAGGCACTCCTGGTCGTAGGCCCCACTGCATCACATGCGAGCTGATAGCTTCTCGCAAGGCTAGTCGCTGGGGTTCAGGCAATTCGTCGAAATCGCAGCATATCTTATCGTGCAGTGTTTTGGCAGCGAATTGAAAGTGGGCTGAGGCAGGATCGGTTGCTGGGTTAGCAAGAATAGTGTTCACAACGTCCCACGCGCCTGTCGTAGTCGAAAAGTGCTGGAGCCAGCGGTCCGCCTAGAGGTGGGGAAATGACGCAAATAGATTCAAAGATTTAGTCTCCATTCGCGCTAGGAGGGGCGAAAACCCCTGATAAATGTTCATCTGCAGATCTCGCGACGAGGACTTCGTTAGAGTAACCCTATGTGATATTTGAATAGCTCGAAACGCACCGCTTTCCGCTGGGTTGGATCTTGGCCCGTGTACATCGCAGCCATTGCTTGGTTGAACGCCTCCATGGTCTCGGCCTTGGCGCGTGGCTTAGCGTGTGCTGCGTGAGCAATGAGGCAGTGAGGCAGTTCGTCGTTTTTTTTTGTGAGGTTTGTGAGCCAAGTGAAGGTGGTGGGCGACCAAGACGATAAGACCTACAGGGGGGTTCCGAAAAATAGCCCGCAGAAATGCCTCGTGTACCTCCTGGGACGTGACACACGAACGAGCACTCAGTCCCGCCGACTCGTTCGGAGGAAAGACGCCAGTTGGAGATGAAAGGACAGCTCTATGACCGTATGAGTCGCTCGGCCTCCCGACTCACTGGTCAAAACGTAAGAGGACTTACGTCTCGCACTTCCTTTTTACGATTTTGACTTGCGCGCATCGCATGCGCGTACACTTCTGCCCGCAGCATTGGCTTCTGTGCCATTTGGGTTTGTATTAGTTCGAGTTCGAGTTCGGAGCCTGAATTGGCCTTCGGGAGCAAGTTTGCTGGCGCATAAGCGGCATAAGTACATTCTTTTTGTGCCTCTGTGACTACTGTGTACTTGTTTTTCTTTGTTATTGGGAGAGTATTAACTAGACTAGACTAGGGGGTTCTGCTCGTCGACCGCGAGGTGAAGTGTGTGTGTGACTCGTAAATCGCATTTTATACAGCTCGTACTTAGATGAATTATGTTGGTTATTCAGTATCTAGTATCTAGGCTTCTGCTTCAGACAAGGGGCATGAATTGCCTAAAATAAATGTCACGAATTCGGGCATCAAGCAAAGCGAAGCGAGGGTCTTTTGTTCATTCATCGTCGCTGTCAGAAAGGCCTTTGGCACTTGTCACCGAATTCACTTTCTTTGCCTTCTTTTTCAGCCGGCTCTTCGGGGCAACCTCCTCATCCTCCGCTTCTTCCTCTAGGGCCTCGCGCTTTCGAGTCGGAGAATCCTCAGAGATGGCAACCACCGCTTCCTCGTCCTCTTCTCCCATGTTTCCGCCATCTTGGCGCTCCGTAGCAGGTTTGTCATCTTCAGCCATCGCAATAGTTGAGGATTCAGGAACCTCCTCGTTATCGTCATCCTCATTCGTGGCGCCTTGGTCAGCTGAATCTTTCTCATTGGGCTCTTGGTCTGGAGCGCCACCGTTGTCGCCACCGCTATGGCCGCCACCCTCGCCTTCCTCGTCATCCGCCATGAGACGCGCGAACGCCGCCTGAGAGCTCGGCACTTCTTCATCGTCATCGTCATCGCTGCTTTCCCCGTCTTCTTCCTCATCGTTCACATCCCAGGCCTTCAGGTTCAGTTGCTTGGCGCGCTGCATGATGTCAGCTTCGTCGTGCTCCTCGTAGCCTGCTTCCTTTAACCCTTCCAGAAGCATCAGCTCCACCGACGCCGAGTCCGCGTACTTGGCATAGAGCTCCTTCAGCACCGCGTCTTCGCCTCGGCTCCACTTCTTCTTCTTGCTCTTGCCGTTAGAGTCACCCCCCTGAGAGGACGACGACGCTTGCTTCTCCTTGACCGCGCGCTTCTTCTTCAACAGCTTCTTGGGCACCGCCTCCACCTCAGCATCGACGTCAAACTCTTCTTCATCGGAATCCACCAGACCACCTCCTTCACCTCTTGCCGCTCCTCCTCCTGCACCTGCACCTGCGCTCTCGCCTTCCACGCCTTCCTCCTTCTCTTCACCGCCGCCTTCAGCGCCGCCTTCACCGCCTTCGTCGTCGAGCGGTTTCGTCGCACTTCGCGTGGTGGCCCTCGAAGAAGACAGTGCTTGCTCCCTGTGCGAAGAAGAAGAGTCGCCTGCCTCCTCTGGCTCTTGCTCGCTGTGCAGAGGTAAGCTGAGGGCTGCCACCGTGAGGGGGTCCGCGTAATGGAGGGGCAGCCGCTGGCAGTACTTCACTCGGGCCAGCGCGGCCTGCGTGAAGATCGCGTCGGCGAAGAGCACCCGGTTGCTCGCGGCCATGCGCGTAAAATGACGAATTAAGCTCGCGGCAAAGGACCTGACGCCTTCGAAGTTGGCCTTCGTGTCGCGCCCATTCACGAGCGGGTCGTTCAAGACCTTGGCACAAAGCGCGAGCATCGGGACGTTGTAAAGCATCGGCTCGAGCGCGGGCTTTAAGGTCTGGGCCGCCCCCTTCGCCTTGGCTCCCGCCGCAAAGTACATGTGCGCGTGCTCTTCGTCTTCTTCGTCGTCGTCGTGCCCGTCTTCGTGTTCGAGGGGGGTGGCGCAGAGGCGCTTGAAGAAGGACACGCAGTGGTGATTGTTGCGAGGGGAATTGTGGGGGTAGTGCTCGAGCAATTTACGGTGCAACCCGACGATGTCCGCAGTGGCCAACTGTGTAGGACGTAGTAACAAATAAAGATGGTTAGGAGGCGAAGAGAAAGGGCATAAGATAGAAATAGTTGGGTTTCTAATGTTGCGTAGAATCAATTGAGGAAGTGCCATCATATTATGCCCCCACTATATACCTTTTTGGTGTAATTGTGGAGCTCGAACAACTTGGCGATTTCCATTTTCGCCTCGACTTCCTTGTCAAGCACCGCAAAGTCATCTCGCTTTAACCGCAAGTCCAAAACCTGCGCAACAAAAGAAAATGACACACATGACAGAATATTTTGAAAGAATGCTGAAGTCTCATGCGCAACCTTTTCACATGTTCCAACAGGCACGAGGTCTTCTCTTCTCTTGTCCTCGCTTCTTTTGTCCCCTTCTGTCTCATCCCGCCTTCCCACACTTATCTCTCCTCAACTTCTTCCTCTCTTCACACTCTTCGCTTTCGCTTTCGCTTAGTTATTTCCAGAAAACAGCGGGCCCAAAAATGAGTTGACTGTCTCTTCTTGAGTATTTCTAGTATTCCCTAAGCTCTTCGATTTGCCCTTTCTTCACCTTGAAGGTCATGTAGCCCAGCTCGCACAGGTTCAGCAAGTGCTGCTTCGAGAAAGTCGCCGGTTGCCACGTGCGCCACAGCAGGCCCAATTTGTCCGTTGGGTCACTGCCCAGGTATATGCTGGACATGAGGCCCATCGCAATCCGCCGCAGCATCGTGTTCGACCCATTGCCTTGCTCTCGCTCTTCGCCACCACTAGAAGTGCCAGTAGTAGGGCTCATGGCGCGCATGTACCACAAAAAGTGCACCATCTCCAACAAGAGCTCGGTGCAATACTCCAGGTCTAGCCACTTCTTCTCGGCCGCATACGATTCCACGTGCCTGAGAGAAGGATTATAGAAGAACAGGTGTAGTAATGAGAGCGGAATTAATCCTATTCGTGACGGGATTTTCTTCCAAGCTAATTCGTCAAGTTTCCTCAACGATTCGCCATCATCTCATACCGGTGCACGAGGTTGAAACTGAACATGTCCATCGAGGTGAACACCAAAGCGCGCTCCACCTTCTCGTAAACTGCGCCGCCATTCGTGGCATCGTCATCGTAGACCCGACTGTGGCGGCGCAGCGCCAAAAAGAACCTCTGCAATCGAAAGAACACCACTCGATCGGCCTCGTGCAGACGAGACGACTCCAGGCGAAATTCCGCCTTCAAGCTCGAGAAAAACTCCTGCGGTGCGTTCGAGAAGGTGTGGGAAGGAGGGGGGGAAAGCACGAGTTATGGACAGTCGGAGAAAGAAGTTGTCAATCAAACAGCAGCATTCACGCATGCAGTGTGAGATGTACACGATTCCAGTGCACGACCAAACGATATCGCTTGTTTCATCGCTCCTCACGCACCCGCCTGCCTTCACCTGGTAGCTGTCGTTGAGGCAGGACGCGCAGAACTTGGCGATGTGTTTCTCCGACTCTTGCCCCGTGGTCCGCCCACTGTGGTAGCCTCGCGCCGCGTTGAAGGTCTTTTTCCGGCGATCGGCTTTCGCCACCACTGCACTCCCCTGGAACGGCCCGTGCGTGGTGGCTTGCAATGGGTTCGAGGCCAGGGTGGCAGCTCGGCCGTTGGCTTGGTTAGCGCCATTGCTTCCCTGTAGCCTCAGCACCCCCCCGAAGTGGGAATGTCGGCTCTGCGGCACCACCTCCGAGGCCCCGCTGTACTTCTGGGCCAAGAGCTTTTGCTTCAGCGAGACGCCCCCAGACGCAGCGAGACGGTTCGCTTCGCGGAGTTTCTTCTTGGACGCTGCCACTGCGGCGGTGGCGGCTGAGGCGTTGGGACGAGCAGAGGCAGTGGCAGTGACGTCACCGCTTGCGTCACTGTTCGACAGATTGGTGTCAGCCGCAGTGTTGGCATTGTTGGTGGCCGAGAGGGCGTGGATGGCGAGGGCAATCTTTTCGGGGCACTGGTCCTTGAGCAGGTGGTGCGTCACCTCCAGCAGCACCAAGTTTAACGGCTTGTTGTCGCGCGTGCCGACGTCCTGAACGATGGATGGCAAGACCAAGGAAGTTGTAACCACGACAAGCCATCCCGAGGGACAATCAAAGGGGATGAAGTGGAGGCCAGAAGAAAGGGACTTGGGGGTGGAGGCGGGTGTATGTAGAAAGGAAGAAGCAGTTAGTAGTAAAGGCGACCCGCTCGAATTTCATAGAGAAAGGTAACTATGATCGCGACGAGTACTTCAACAACAGTGGCCGCCCACTCTCATGTACCTCAATGAGGATGCTAACGATGTCGAGCATCGAAGAGCCGCAGGTTTCATCGCCCAGAGTAGACACGAAACGGTCGTGCATCGGCAAACCTAAGGTACAACACGTGGGCGAGCCGAGAAAAGGAAGGCAGGAAGATAAGCATGTGCCAACATAAATTCACTGTGCCATTAAAGAAAGAGAGAAAAATTTAGGTGCCTCGCGGGTCTCACCCGCGTTGCTGCTGCTGTGCAGTGCCTCCAGGTTGTCTGGAATGGCGAGGACGTTGCGCACGATGTGCAGGCAGAGCTCCAAAGTTAAGCTCTGCTCTTCGGAGCGCGACCTCTTGCCGTCTCCCATGCATTCGTTCATGGTAGACACAAGCAAGGCCATCACGTTCTTGTCGAGGAAGAGCTGCTTCATTGCTTGCAATTGCCTCAGCTAGAATATAAGGACAAAGTCACGAGGAAGAAATCGGGGGATGAGCGAGGTTTGCAATTAGTATGTCTCTGTGAGTAAGGGATAACCAATGAGAAGTGGATTTCAGACGTGGAATACGCCAAGACAGCTGCCACAGAGGGTTAAATAAGCTAGTAAAGTGCACAAAAGATTCTTCCCTCCACACGCACATGTGCAGCCCACCTGCTGCGTGGCGTGCCCTTTCCGATCGGCGTTGCGCTGTTTGGTGAAGACGCCTGCTTTCGGGTCCTGCGGCAGCGACAGGTCCTTCTCCGAGGCTTCACTCAAAGGCTGTGGGGGGCACAGGCACACATGCACACACACATCACAGGCAATAGATTTAAAAAAAAAACGCTTTAATAAGTGATGCGTAGAAGGAGCACGAAGGCTTTCACGAAAAGAAAGAGACCACAGGTTGAACTACTATAGCGTGTTCCAATAAGTAGCAGGGCGCACCTTGGTAAGCTTCAGCAAAATTTTGAACATGATTACGATAGCGCGGGGGTCGTCGAGGGACTCGAGCAAGAAAGGAAAGAGCTTGTCGTGTGGAACGTTGAGCTTGTGGAGCTGCGTCGACACCAGACGGCTGTCGTTGTCCTCACGGCTGAGTGCTTTCTGGAGATCCGTTAGCCACATGGTCGAGTTTTCGCCCTTCACGAACAACTTCGAGCCATCTTCTAAGTCCACAAACACGCCCAAATTTTGCGTCACTAGCAGTACTTCCTCCATGAGCGCGGGGTCGATTTTTGGGGCGAGCCATGGCGCCTCTAGTTCTTCGGTCAGTGGGATGGCGGTCTGCTTCTGACGCCCACTCGTAGCACCAGCCCCCTGTGCCGTGCCTTTGCCACTCTCAGCCGCTGAGCTAGCTGTCTTAGACTTGTTGCCCTTTGATTTCTTACCACCGTCATTGTAGTCATCGTCATCGTCCGAGGAGCCGCTATGACTGCCATTATCGTAAGCTTCCCTTGGAAATTCCTCTTCACTGTCAGACATCCTGGGTATCAAACATTCAGGATCATGAGAGCAGGTCACTGGAGTGACTGTCAAAATGAGTGTAATAAGACGTTGAATAGGATACTTGAAATGAGCAAGGTGCGTGAGCTTGCTGTTGCCTCGGCATCACGCATCGCACCTTCCTCGAGGTGCTCGTCTGGCTTTTCGCGCGCCTTGCACAGATTCGAAAGTCAAGAAAGGAAAACCGATCTCCGAAAAGGAAAAGTACTTGATTTCGATTTATCGGTCGGCATTCTCATCGGTGACGTTTTGACGGGTACCACCACACCACCACGGTTCGATTTGAGAATAGCTTCAAGTTATAACTGAGGCACACTAGATTCCTTCCAATATGCTCTTCTGGACAGCGCTCTGTGCGCTTCTGCTGCCCTCGCTTGCTAACGCCTTCATTCCGACCAGCTCAATTCTTACTCGGGCAGCTAGCAGGCCATCTCCTGCTTTACAAGCTGTTGTGGAAGTTGGCTCAGAAGCTGAGGTACGTCACAATTTACCCGCCTTCTGCTGGCTTTGCTTACTAGACTAGGTTCATTGGATAAACTGCCTCGGCATAATTACTTAAGGAGCCACCTACGTGTTCAGAAGCCTTTCTAGGGTTTCTGCATATAGATTGAAGATGTGCCTTTACCCACGCTCGATTACTTCTTCCTGATAGTTCGACGCCGCCATTGCTGACGCTGCCGACAAACTAGTGGTCATTGACTTCGCAACTACTTGGTGTGGGCCCTGCAAAGTCATGCTTCCAAAGTTTGTGGAGCTCTCAGAAGCGAACCCAAACTCAGTCTTTTTGAAAGTGGTGGGAGATTCGTCCCCAGAGGCGTCGAAATTGATGAAACGAGAAGGAGTTCGCAGCGTGCCTTCGTTTCATTACTGGAAAGACGGCGCCAAGGTTGTGCGGTGAAATCCTCTGAACTTCTTCGTTTTTTTTAAAACTCATTTAGCTTGTGTTCAGCTTCTCACACGCCACCGCGTGCTTGTGGTCGTGTATTTTTGTTATTACATTAGGTGGACCAAGTGAACGGAGCGAACCTCGAAGCAGTGGAGGGCGCTCTGAACAAACACGCGTAGGCGGAGATGCGCGTGCGCCTAGTTCGTATTTATTACTGCCATCACTGGATGTCATAAGGGATTCAAAATTGGCTGCCCTCTGCCCTGGGATTTTATGCGGTCGTTTTGTTGTAGCAACACTTCCGTATTCGTATCTATTTCTGTCGGTATCCACATCCAGCATCAGGCATCGGTACTGCTATAAATATAAATAGATAAGTTCTTCTCTGAATAAATACACAAGCGAATATTCCAGGCCTTAAGTTTAATAGTTGTCACTGGGTCAGGTGCCGATATCCGATATCGGATTTGCGTCGCTAAGTCGCTTAAGAAATAAGAAAGCAAGAAAGAAGAAAGCTTGATTTATGATTTCAATTTCCTTGACTTTTTGACTTTTACTTGTAACTTATGTCGCAATGATAAATATAAATGCCATAGTTCAGTATTCAGACATTAGAAGGAACCCGAATAGTCATCGCCTTGGGTACTTGGTATGTATCCCCAGCAACAGCAGCAGCAAATATAGTTACCGAAGGCGGTCAAAACGGCGCCCTGCCAAGAGACCGCCTTGAATTCCTGGATCGCACTTCCGATTCCTGGGTTCTTCGGTGCTCTTCGTAACTGAAAACACAGAAGAGCGGAACTCCTTCTTGGAAGGCAAATTTCTTTTACCCACCTATTCCCCTGCAGCCCACCCGAAGGCAGGCATCTCTCAGAGGTCCATAGTGAAGTGCAACGACTCAGTGAAGCGCTTAACCTGTGCAGTCATCGAAGACAGACACAAAGGAAGCAAGTAAAACCAAAGCTAGCGCTTGAATTGACGGCAAGAATCGCTCGAAAATCGATAGAAAAATCAGGACGAAAAGCGAATGAGGCTATCTCACGTCCTCGCGGTCGATCTCTAGAAGGCTGCTCTCGAAACTCGTGCTTTTCACGCTGGCACCGCAATGAGCAGCCGCACTCGAAAACGCCTGCAGGCGATACAAGAAGAAGAAGAAGAAGAAGCAAGTTACAAGG
>Ga0307982_1001570_pt1 | contig 18585 bp, 9 predicted proteins | sample OrgLakmetagen989_FD_201847 | JGI IMG/M metagenome (GOLD analysis project Ga0307982, IMG submission 201847) | Saline water microbial communities from Organic Lake, Antarctica - #989 | ecosystem: Environmental > Aquatic > Non-marine Saline and Alkaline > Saline | place: Antarctica: Organic Lake... | reverse complement strand
CGACAGCAGAGGCCCCCCTTCAGGGCCTTAGCGTAGTGAGTCCCTTGACGAGGAGCTGTAGTGAGCTACGTGGAGGTATAAGGGGGTTGAGTTCCCGTAAGGAGCACGAACGTATCTCCTGTTCTGACAGTTGAGATCAGTTCTGTTGATCCTTCCCTTCTTGAGCTTGACCTAGTGTCCTAGCTCGTTGGTAGAATTCCCCTAGCGCAATCGTCCTCTAGTGTGTGCAATTTTCCCGACCGCCCACCCCTGTTGTGGGTGGTTTCCAACAACCCACAATCAATTGCCATATCTTTATCACCTGGCAAGTCCTTGCCGATCTCAATCCTCGATACACTAGAGACGAGGAGGGGGTCTCGCCTGTGAGGGGGGGGGGCAAGCATCCCGTGGAACTGACTTGCAAGGGGTGTGCTCATTCACCACACCACCATGTCAAGGCAAGCAGTGCCGAGTCGCATATATTCAGCACATCCTTGTGCGTTTGACGATGTCTGTTCTGCAGGCAAAACCAAAGCTTCAAGCTGCACTGCGCGCATGCATTCCACCTATGCCCCAACAACACATCACCGCCGCGCCCGCTTGGCTTTGCTCTTCTTGGCCGCCTTAGTCTTGGCAGCCACTTCCGCCTCCAGCACCTCCCGCGACAGCCCCACGGCCGCCAGGGCCGCGTCACCGCTCTTGTGCGCCTTGCTCTTGGCGGCGGCTGAGGCAGCCTTGCTCTGCAGCACCGCCAGGGCAGAGTCCACCTGGGCACCGGCAGCCTCTGCCTCTGCCTCAGCCGACACAGCAACAGGCAGGCGGCGTGCCTTCTTGCTGCTGCGGGCGGTTGTGGGGGCGGGGACGGGGGCAGCCGCTGCCGCCTCTGCGGCAAACACACTGGTGCTGCCCAACACAGGCGCCTTGGCAGCCTTCTTGGCGGCTTTCTGTGCCACGCGGGCAGCCTTGCGCTCCGCGTTGCGGGCAGCGGCAGCAGCGACCTCCTCCGCTGATGGCTCCACCATGGTGCGCCCAGCCTGGACGGCGGCCGCCAGACCCATGTCCACGCTGTCGTCATCGCTATCACCGTCACGCTGGCGCTTGGCGCCGCCAGCTGCCTTGCTGTTCTTGTTCTTTTTCTTGTGGGCACCCTTCACCATGAGGAGGGGGCCCCTCTTCTTGGGCTTGGGGGCCTCCACGGCTGCTGCACGGGCCGCAGCCGGGGCAGCCGCAGCGGCGGCAGCAAGCTCCACATCGCCGTCGCTGTCGCTGCCCTCCGAGTCCTCCTCTTCCGCACTGCTGGCGTCATCGCTGGCGTACGTCTCAGGCTGGAAGCCCTCATAGGCATCCTCCTCCCCCTCCAGCTGGGAGCCCTTCTTGGATGTAAACCGGCGCCCAGTGGGCATGGCGGCGCCCTCAGGGACGGCGTTGGCGTACTTCTTGAACTTGGCCACGTAGAAGCCGTCCATGTTGTGCATGTGGGGGTAGAAACGCCGCGTGAGACTGCAGCTGGGATGGAAGCGGCGGTGCCTGTGCCGCACAAAGCCAGGCTGCCCCACATCCTCGGCGCCCTCAGGGTGCACACGCACCAGCTTCACGCAGCGGTGCGCCAGGATGTAGTCCACCACAGCCTCATTCTCCTCCACTGCAACGGAACACGTGGAGTACACGAACACGGCGCCCCCGGGGGAGGTGGAGTTGGCGTCCAGGCAGTCGATGGCAGCAAGGGCCAGCTGCTTCTGAATGGCGCACATCTTGATGACGTCCTCGCTGGACTTGTCGGTTTTGATGCTGTGGTCGCGCGCGATGACGCCCAGGCCGGAGCACGGCGCATCCAGCAGCACGCGGTCGAAGCCGGTCATGACATTGGGCAGCACTCGCCCATCGTAGTTGCTCACCACAGCACATGTGACGCCCAGGCGCTGCAAGTTGGAGCTGAGTGACGTCAGGCGGTGCTTCTTGGAGTCATTGGCCACCAGCAGGCCCTGATTTCGCATGTCCTGTGCGATGTGCGTGGTTTTGCCCCCCGGCGCCGCCGCCATATCCAGCACCTTATCCCCCGGGAGCGCCCCCAGCGCCATCACCGGCATCATTGAGCTGGGCGCCTGCAGCATGTAGTGCCCCGCCATGTACTCCGGCGTTGCACCAATGGGCACGGGGGAGTCATACACTTTCATGGCGACCTTGGACCAGGCCGCCAGCGGCTCCACATTCACACCGCGGTTCATCAGGGCCTTGGCCAGCTCTCGTCGGCGCACCTTGAGGGTGTTGGCGCGGATGACGACGGGGCGGGGCTGCTCGTTGCTCTCCATGAACGCAAGGCACTCCCCAGGCGAAAACAGGTCCAGGAACAGATCCACCAAGTCCACGTTGTAGCCGTAGTATGTCGTCATGTCCTGGGCTAGACACGCCATGTAATCGCTACGACTGCGGTCGTTCTGCCGGCGCGTCTTGAAGTCAGACAGCACGTCCACCACAGCCGCCATACGCACTCGCACAGCGGGCAGGTTGGGAGGCATCGCCCCCTCCTGCACCAGCTCGGCTGAGGACGGCAAGTAGAACTCCTCTTGTTCCTCCTCTGCGGCCTGGCGCATGTCTGCGGCAGCCTCTTGTGCGTCCTCTGCGTCTTGGGCTTCCTCCTCTGCGGCCTCCTGGGCCAATTGCGCCAGGCGCCCGTCGTCAGCCTCCGAGTCACTGTCGTCGCCTGACTCATCATCCGACAGCAGGCCGCCCAGGGGGGCTGCCTGCGGGGCAGCATCGTCATCAGAGGACGCCTCTGCCTGCCAGTCCTCGCCTGCACCAGCGGCAGCGGGGGAGCCCCCCTCAGAGGCGCTGTCCCCCCCCCCCTCGGAGGCATCGCTGTCGGAAAAGTCGCTGTCTGTGGCGTCACCACCGACCAGGAGCAGACTGGCAGCATGCGCTGCGGCGGCAGCGGCGTCCTCCTCGCTGCCGCTGCTCATGCCCTCCTGTCGCTCCATTGCGCCCTCCACTGCAGCAGACCAGGATGAGCTCGGGGCAGCAGCGCCTGATGCGGCTGCCATGTCGTCTGCATCGAATTCATGCTGCACAAAAGATAGCGAAATGGTCAATAGTGCAGCGTGTTGTTGCGAACAATGCCATGTCTGGCAACACGGCATGCAGTGCAAGGCAGAGCCTTCGAGCAGTCAAATACCGCATGCACGAGAACAGCTGCCCGACTGTTGTGTATGCTCCTTCAACTCACTGTGGTAAATACATCAGCGGCCACATCTGACTTTCGACTACTATAAGACTTTGGTTCGCTGCCCTTTCGTGACTTCCTGCAAGCATAACGTGGTTGGGGCGATACGTTCGAGAGACGCTGAGTGTTTCAGCCGCGTTTCGGCGAAAATCTCAAGATCATTCTGCACTCACGATTTTCCGGTTGAGGCGCGCACTTGTGCGCTGGGCTTTGAAGAGGGTGTTTTACCACTCCCTTTTGTTTGTTTCATCTGCTTCGGTGGTGCTGCACATACCATATGTGACAAGACAGCGGGCAGGATGCATGGAGGAACTCAGCTGGCTGCACCGTGCAGTGCACGTACCACTGGCTGGCATAGCAGCTTGTCCCGCCTTAGCTGGTGTGGACGTGTTCTTCTGAGAACCCAAAGAGGTGCGGCGTGCTCCACCCTTCTTTGCCATGATTGCTTGCGTGAGATTTGAAAACAGACGACTCGAAAACGAGTTTCTATTATAGAGTCCTCACGTCGCAGTCGAAATGCACAGCTCAACACATACAGGCGTGTTGCTATGTTGCGTGTTGTTAGTGAGAATTGTGCATCCCCTCTGTCTACCCAACTTTACTTCTGCAGTCGAAATGAGGCTTCAGCCCCCTTGTACCTCGACGTGCCTCAGCGCATGCCCTGCACGAGCTTCGATGGAAACGGCACCACATTCACGTGAACTTTCAAGCTTGTCAACCTGGCACCGACCGTGCCTTTTTTGTGTTTGGGAACCCTCGACACACATCAAAATGCAGTCTGTGCGCCGCGTTACCGGCACTGCACGTGCCGCCAGCCGTGGTAAGTCCCGCACTCTCAACGACTCCAGCTTGTTTGTGCTCAGCAGATGCATGTTCGTCTGCGCATTGCATTGAGCAGCTTCTGACCATGACACTTTCGTGTGTGTGCCAACCATATGGCATTTCAGTGTCTGTGTCTGCCTGGGCAGCCTCCTGGCAACCGTGGTGTATGTTTATCAATTGCCGCTCATACTCACACTCAATTCTTGTTTGCAGCGTTGTCAACCAGCCAGAAGGGCAGTGCAGTCGCACCCCATCTTGTTACTTGGGATGATGCCCACGCCGTCAAGGGCCGCGTTGCCCAGGTGCGTGACATAAAAGTGATGTGTCTAAGTGAATTTGGCGGAATTGTGGCTTCTCCACTGAGGCCGCTGTTGCTCGTCTCCAGCCTTCAACAGTTATTCGTTTCCAATTTTGACAAATATGTACACCACGATTCTTGTGTTTGTTTGGTTTTGCATTGCTTTCGTGAATGCGGGTGTGAGGAAACTTGACCCCAGCTTGCTGCTTCCTCATGTTGTTGTGACTGATTGTTGCTATCCTTGAGACTTGCAGTACAGTCATCAATCCTTGCACCATATTGCTTGATGAAGGTTTATTGTGTTACCAGCAATGCTTGTTGGCGTCTTTGGTGACTGTTTCGCGACCTAGTCTTCACGTGGTGTGTGTATTCAAAATCCGCTTTAGCCCGAGTCCTTGCACTGCTAATGTGAATGCTCTCATTGAACTGAACCATTTTCAGATTATTGGCGCCATTGTCGACGTTGAGTTCGACGATGTTGAGGAGGTCCCTGAGATCCTCAACGCCCTGCGCATTCGCGTGAGCGTGCCCACCTACTCCAAGGAGAACGACGAGCTGCGTAAGGCTTCCCTGATCCCCAAGTTCATCGCCGACGCCAAGGAGCGCATCACCTGGCTCAAGGAGCGTGAGGCCACCTGGAAGTCCAAGGGCGAGTTCAAGGCTGTGCGTGAGGAGACCCTCCGCTACCTGAAGGAGGACGGCTACATGACCTCCGAGCAGCTCTCCAAGCTGCAGTCCGAGGTGGACGCCGCTGACGAGGAGGGCCTCTCCCAGGCCATCACCCAACAGGAGCTCATCATTGCGGAGCTGGAGGAGCGCCTGTCCAAGCTGGACAAGAGCAAGCTCATCTCCCCCGAGGAGGCACAGAAGCTGGAGGTGTTCCAGTCCTCTGAGCAGGAGATCACCCTGGAGGTGGCACAGCACTTGGGCGACAACCTGGTGCGCACCATTTGCCTTGGCCCCACTGACGGCTTTGCCCGTGGCGCCGATGTGCTGGACACTGGCGCCCCCATCACTGTGCCCGTGGGCCCCGCCACCCTGGGCCGCATCATCAACGTCACTGGCGAGCCCATTGACGAGCGCGGCCCCATCTACACCGAGCACTGGGCCCCCATTCACTGCTCTCCCCCAGAGCTGTCCACCCTGGGTGACGCCGATGACATGCTGGTGACCGGCATCAAGGTGATTGACCTGCTGGCCCCCTACTCCAAGGGAGGCAAGATCGGCCTCTTCGGAGGTGCCGGTGTCGGCAAGACCGTGGTGATCATGGAGCTGATTAACAACATCGCCAACAACCACGGTGGTTACTCCGTGTTCGCCGGTGTCGGCGAGCGTACCCGTGAGGGCAACGACCTGTACCACGAGATGATGGAGTCTGGTGTGATTGACATTGAGGGCGCTGGCTCCAAGGCCTGCCTCGTGTACGGCCAGATGAACGAGCCCCCAGGTTGCCGTGCCCGCGTGGCCCTGACCGGCCTCACTGTCGCCGAGTACTTCCGTGACGCCGAGGGCCAGGATGTGCTCCTGTTTGTGGACAACATCTTCCGCTTCACCCAGGCCGGCTCTGAGGTGTCTGCCCTGCTGGGCCGCATCCCCTCCGCTGTGGGTTACCAGCCCACCCTGGCCACCGACATGGGTGCCCTGCAGGAGCGCATTACCTCCACCTCCAAGGGATCCATTACCTCCGTGCAGGCTGTGTACGTGCCCGCCGATGATCTCACCGATCCCGCGCCCGCCACCACCTTTGCGCATTTGGACGCCACCACTGTGCTGTCCCGCGCCATTTCCGAGCTGGGTATCTACCCCGCCGTGGACCCTCTGGACTCCACCTCTCGCCTGATGGACGCCAACATCATCGGCCACGTGCACTACAACACCGCACGTAAGGTGCAGGAGATCCTGCAGGAGTACAAGTCCCTGCAGGATATCATTGCCATTCTCGGCATGGATGAGCTGTCTGAGGAGGACAAGCTCACTGTGGCCCGCGCCCGCCGCCTGCAGAAATTCCTGTCCCAGCCCTTCCACGTCGCCGAGGTGTTCACTGGCAAGCCTGGGCGCTTCGTGGACATGGAGACGTCCATCAAGTCCTTCCAGCGCATCATCAACGGCGAGATGGACGACCTGCCCGAGAATGCGTTCTACATGGTGGGTGACACCGACGAGGCCTTCAGCCGCGCCAAGGAAATGGCAGCCGCCAACGTCGTGTCCACCGACGACTCCGGCGACATCAACGTGGAGCGCCGCGACATCGACTTCGTCATGGAGCTCAAGAACTACCTGGGCCAGATGGAGGCTGCTGAGAAGACCGCCGCCGCCGAGGGCAAGAAGTTCAGTGGCAGTGCCATCGTCGCGGACTACCACGCCAAGGCTGGCTTGGACGCCGTGCACCCCTTCCAGGACAAGCACAACTCCATCTTTTAAACGCAGTGCCGCACCAGTGCGGGGCACTCATGTCACGTGACAATGCATCAAACAACTTTCCTGCACACTGCTGCTGTTTGCGGGTTTGCCGCTAGTGCCTCAAGTGCATTCATTTTGCGTGTAACCTGCAGATAGACATGATTTGGTTGTGCAGCTGGGAGGCGTGTGCCTTTGATCTTTATCGCAGCTTCGCAGGCCTCGTGCTGCTGACTTGTCGTGATGTGAACCCACAAATAAATGGGCATATTGTACAGGGGGGCCGCCCCACTTAACCCCTCAAGCTGTGGCAGTAGCATTTTTCGCCGTTCGCAAGAATGCATTCTGTTCGTCCGTACAGCTTGCACAGAGGACCCTGGAAGAACCCATGCAAGCTGCAACGGACAGCAGAAATCTCCTCGCACTTGTTGCGCAACAGCACTTGCATACAGCTGAAGTGTGTTCCCTGCATCGCCAGTGTGCAGACAACACTGTACACAATGTCACACAACGCTTCCATTCGAAATCCCGCTGCAGGCAGCAGCAGCAGCAGTGCAGGTAATCTGCGGCGTAATGAGCTGCGCGCTTTCGTGACAAAAGCCCAAAGTGAGCTGCTTGAAGCGGCAAACACACACATATCCCAGCTAGCTGTCTTGCATGAAACGGCAGTTGAACGAATCAGAAACACTGCCATGGAGCGAATTAACGAGTTGCGATCTCAAGCAGGCATGGGCCGGTTCACCGGGGAGGCTGGCACTTCTTCAAAATCCGCAAGCACATCAGCAGGCGGCGGCGGCCCGAAAGATGGCGGTGCAAACCGCGCTCGCAAACTGAGCACCTCGAATAAAATACCGGGGAATTCATCGGGCTCTCCACTGCAACGCAGCGTTGCCAGACGTGCTGACTTGGGTGTGGTGTCATCCTCCGAAGCCCCGGCCAGGCTTCCCGAGCCCAAGCCGTGCGCATCACTGCCAGCGCTATACACGCTGCCCAAGGGCGCATTCCCCCCACGCAGTGCAATCCTGGAGGCACAGTCATCACTGCTTGCACAGGGCGGCCTCACTGCTGCCCTGCTGGACGAAGGGGCCCTTGCAGTGATGGGCGACGATTTGGACATCACGATGCCGCCGGCGTCCATGGCGCCACGACAGCCCAGCACTGCAGAGGCTGTGCAAGCTGCCATGGACGCGAGGCTGCTGCTCCCGTGGTCGCAGGCCTCTATCAGTTACCATGCCAGGCGAAAGCAGCACTTCGTGCGCACCCCCCTACACCCCAACAACCTACCCCCCCAATGGCTCCCCCCCCAGCGGGGCGCAGCGCCAGCTGTGCAGACAGTCACCAGCTTCCTACGGTTGCACTATTTCTCAGCGCGCAGTGGCAAGGCACATGAAGGCTGGTGGTTGCAGTTCCCGATTGGAACACGAGAGTACAGTGTTCGGGTGCACTTGGGACGGGATCGAGGGGACGCTGCTGCCGCTGCTGCTGCCGCTGCCGCAGCCCCTGCTCCTACCAAGGGCAAGCCACGTCGGTTTGTGGTGAGCGGTGCTGGCAGGGGGAGGTCAAGGGGGGTTGGGGGGGGTGACACATACAAGCCTACCTGGCTGGGTTGGATGCTCATTGCTGACGGAATGGAACGAAGCAGCTTGCCACAGCCCCACGATAGGGCAGTGCACTTCGCGGTGACGCCCGGGGAGCTGCAGTGGATTCCAGTGAATGGGGTGCAGGGGGGGTCGAAATCCAAGCCCCTTGCACTACCCTACTGGCCCACCGGCAACCCCCCAACGGCGGGGGAGCGTGAGGGGCTGACAGGCACTGCGAACAGCATTGGCACACCCCCTGCGGCAGGCGAGCTGCCAGTGGGCGCACAAGTGCTGTGCAATTGGCTCAACACTGGCTGTATGTGGGTTGGGAAAGTGGCTGCAGCCAATGCTGACGGCAGTTACCATGTCGCCTGGACTGACGGAAGCGGGGAACACGAGTGGAGTGTTCCAAGACACCGCCTCGAGCTGGAAGGGGGCAGCTCAGATAGTGAGGGGAGTATTAAGGGGGGGGCGGGTGAAACTCAACCCTCCCATGAACCCCCTAAGCGCCGCCTTGGGGGCTCCAAGCGGCCCAGAGCAGCAGTCGCCATGTCTGCTGCTTCTACCAGCGGAGACAACGGAAGCCTAGGGGCAGTGCAGCCTGCTAATAGCGCTGGTGACAGCAGCAGTAACAGCAGCAGCACCGGAGCACCGCTGCCAGCAGGCAGGGGTGTGGGGGGGGGGGCCTCCCACACCGCCATGGGGCTGCACAGCGCGGGGAGGGGTGATGGGGGGGGCACATGGCCCCTGGAGGGCGAGCGTCTGGGGCTGGCGCTGTGGACAGGCGAGCCAGTGCAGGAGTCAGGAGAGGGGACTTGGATGGAGAGCATGCTGGACTAGGGGGGGGTGTAGTACAGCATTGGGCCCCCTGCGTGTCCTGTGTAAAAGCGTATACGCTTTGGGATGCAATTCATACACTTGACATTGCGACACGCTCACGCGTTTAGTTGCTTGGATTCTCTCAGCAGCGCAGCGCGAAGCATGGCAGAGAGAGAAGGCGCAGCGCCGGCGGCAGCGGCAGCAGCCCAAGATGCACCGGAGGAGCGGCCAGGAGGGTTCGGGATGTTCCAGCTGCTTGCACAAGCTGCTTTGATGTACTATCTGTGGACCAATGTGTGGGGCAGTAAGGCGAAGCCGGCTGCAAATGTCGTTCCTGGGAGCTCTGTGCCCGATTTTGTTTCCCCCACCCCCACGACTTTACCAAAGCCTGCGGCACAACCCATGTCATTCATGGGCGTTAAAATGGGCATGGAAGTCCCTCCTGAATTGGAGGACTTTCACCAGATGCGCCGGTTGGAGCTTTCCCAGGTGAGGGAGTGCGCAGAATCGTCGTGGCAATTTCCGCTTGTGCACATCCACTTCACCGGCCCCTGTGCGCACAGATCCCCCGCAACACTGTCCTGAAGAATGCATGGGCACAGAGTGAATCATTTGATGTGCATGCTTGGGTTTGCGAGCATGCTGACCCCGACCGCTTGACTAAGCCGCTGGCAGCTGCAGCACAGGCAACTGCCCCCAGCGCCGATATGGCCACAAGCAGCGTGACCACTTTGGAATTCCAGGGCAGTGGCAGCTTCATTGTGAAGGCAATTTCAGGGGTCTCGTCCCTCCTGAAACGCATTGTGGGCTCCGAAACGCACGAGGAAGCCGCAGCCGCCCGCCCTGCCCTGGGCGACGAGCACGCCCCCGGGGGCTCTCGAGCCTCCGCAGTGCTGCTGGAGGGAATGTCCACCCAACAGGGCGGTGCTGACGCAGGGTGTGTGCAGGTGTGGCACCAGACTGGCATGACGTACGACCACGAGCCGAACAATTTCCGCAGCCGCCACGTGAACGTCAGCTTGCCTGCCCGAGTGACGGCTCAGAATGGCACCGCTTTCTTGCATGTGTGGGCGGCAGCGTCAGGTCACAGCCCCTCCCCCATTTCCCCAAGCTTCACCCGCTCTGGTGCAGTGCACATCGTGCACCCCCTGGTGAAGTACATGCCCAAACGCAAGCAGCAGAAGCTCATGTCGCTGATGGGAGGGGATGAGGCGGGGGGGTCAGATGCATCAGCAGAGCCGGGTGCCACCCCCCACCCGGATGCCCGGGACCTGTGGAAGGACCCCTTTGGCTGGAACACCCCCGCTGAGGAGGCGGAGGTGGGTGACCCAGAGGCACCTGCACCTGATGCCGTGGAGGATTTCGATGCGGAATTTGCCGGCGGCGATGTCGAGGATGAAGGGGAGGGGGCGGCGGAAGTGGCAGATGCGCCCATCGTGGCGTACTGGAAGCCCGCTGCTGCCATCAGCATGATCCCCGACTGGTCAGCCCAGAAGATCGGAGCCATCGCCCCGTTTGTGATTGATGTTCTGCAAGGAGACCCCGATGCTACCCCCCCTGTCTACCTTCCCCACCTGTACGTGAATGACTTCTGGCTGCTGCAGAACGACCTGATTGAGCTGAACGGCACCCTGGAGAGTGTTCCGCTGCACTTGACGTTCAACCCCACCTCCCTGTGGAAGTTCAGCCTGCAGGCGCAGATGACGGCCAGTTGGTCAGCGCAGAGCAGCTGGGGCATGACGGGGGGGGGCGACGCCTCCTCCGCCGGCGCTGAGAACGACATGTTGAAGAAGATGATGCTGGACACAAACCCCATTCTGCTGGGCATCACGCTGACTGTGTCTCTCTTGCATACGCTGTTTGACTTTTTGGCATTCAAGAACGACATTTCCTTCTGGCGGAACACCAAAACCATGGAGGGCCTGTCACTGCGAACAGTGGGCATGAACGTGTTCTTCCAGGTGGTCATCCTGCTGTACCTGTGGGACAACGAGACCTCCTGGATGATCCTGGGCTCCTCAGTCATGGGTCTGGGTATTGAAGTGTGGAAACTCAAAAAAGCAATGTCCGTGGGCATCAGCTGGCCCGCTGGCTCCGCGCTGCCTGTGGTGCAGTGGGAGACGAAGGACGACGCCTATGTGCGCAGCAAAACCAAGATGTACGACGACATGGCCATGAGTCACCTGAGTGTGCTTGTGTTCCCGCTTGTCCTTGGTTACGCCCTGTACTCTCTTCTGTACGGCGTGCATAAGAGCTGGTTCAGTTGGGTCATCACCTCCCTCACTGGTTTTGTGTACGCGTTCGGGTTCATCCTGATGACCCCCCAGCTGTTCATCAACTACAAGTTGAAGTCTGTGGCTGCCCTGCCCTGGCGTGGCCTCACGTACAAGTTCCTGAACACTATCGTGGACGACCTGTTCGCGTTTGTGATCGACATGCCAGTCATGCACCGTCTGAGCGTGTTCCGCGATGACATTGTGTTCCTGGTGTACCTGTACCAGCGGTGGGCGTACCGAGTTGACGTCAGCCGTGCGAATGAGTACGGGCGGTCTGGGGAGGATTACGAAGCCGCACAGCTGCGGGCGGAGGGGAAACTGCGCACAGCCAAGCGCAGCAAGTGGGAGCTGACCGATGGGCGCCGTGGCAAGACGGCTCCAGCGGCGCCGGCTGCCCTGGCTGATGCTGATGCCGCAGAGGCAGGGAGCCCAACTGAGTCCAAGTGAGCCCCTCTCAGGTCCAGCTGGGTGCACACAACACAGTGTAGGGTTCGTGGGTAATTTGCTCGGTTGCCTGTGTAGACTTCAGGCGAGAGCGTGCTGAAAGTGGATCCGACGGCGCGCCATTTCTCTATGCCCTCCCAACACGCCAAGGCCTTGCATGGCCCCCTGCCCGCTCAAGGCATGAACGGGGCTGGTTTGAAGCATGAATGCCCCCGCACCATCAAACAATTGACTTCTAGTTCCTATCCAGTCTAGCTGTAGGCGAGTGCTTGTGTAAACCCTCAATTATTTCAGGTCAAGATTCAACTTCCGCACGATGGCTGCAGCGAAGTCAGGCGCGCTGAGCGGCATCAGCGACAGCAATAAGCAGCTGCTCGTGGCTGCAGCTGCTGCCGCAATCACCGGACTGGGCTTGGGCTACCTGCTTGGCACTGCCCAGCGTGATTTTCGCCTCCGAGACCAAAAAAGCTCCGGCATGGCTGACTGGCTGTTTGAGTATGTGTGTCGCGTGGGCACCCAAGAGACCTTGCAGCACAAGGAGCTGCGTGCCCTCACTGCAAAAATGCCACAAAGATTGATGCAAATCAGTCCTGATCAGGGGCAATTCCTCTCCAATTTCACCAAGGCCACTGGTGCCCGCGTCATTGTTGAGATCGGCACCTTCACAGGGTACTCCGCCCTGTGCTTCGCCACTGCACTCCCCCCAGGCGGGGAACTGCATGTGTTTGACATTTCCGACGAATTTGTCGCCAAGGGCCGCCCGCATTGGCGCGCCTCTGGCATCAGCTCCCGCATCACGGAACACATCGGGGACGCCAAGCAGCTGTTCGCGGCTCAAGTGCAACAGCGGGGCCAGGAGTGGGCAGACATCGTGTTCATCGACGCCGACAAGACAGGCTACGACGGTTATGTGGAGCTTGCCCTGCAGGCCTTGCGCCCCGGCGGTGCTCTCCTCATTGACAACATGTTGTGGTTCGGTAAGGTGGCGCGCCCAGCGTACCAAGACGAAGAAACCGTGGCCCTGCGCACACTGAACCAAAAGCTGCACGATGATGCACGTGTGGACTACTGCATTCTGCCCCTGGGAGATGGTGTTGGCTTCGCAGTGAAAAAGTGATTATACCCCCCCCCTGTACCCCCTGCTGACTGAGTGTGACCACGTGAATGTATTTCGCCAAAACTTGAAGCACGCAGCGGCGACCCCACATACGGCACATGCCCCTCGCTTATCCACAGCACAGCTGCTTGTCGGCAGACTGCCCGCTGCTTTTGCGCACAGTCAAGTAGATGAACTCCTCGGAGGTGGTTGGGTGGATACCGATGGTGTCCTGGAAGGTCTCCCAAGAAACGCCCACCTTCAGCGCCACAGCGTACCCCTGCATGATCTCCCCCGCATTGGGGCCGAAGAAGTGTAGCCCGATGACCTTCTGCTCAGCAGTGGGCACCACCTCAGAGGCGTGCACGGGCTTGGTGCCGTCCCCGGCGACAGCAGCCTGCGCAGCAGTAAGGCGCTCCTCGGCATCATCAGGCAGCAGAACAAGGGCTTTGGCGGAACACTTGTTCTTGGGCTTCCACAGTCCAGGGGGGCTCCACTCAATGGGGGTGAGGTTCGAGACGTACGCCTCCACCCGGGCGTCGCCGTACCGGGCGCGGGCATCCTCCTCCGACAACCCCACGGCACCGTACTCAAGCGGGGTAAAAATGGCAGTGGGCACAATGTCGTAATTGAGGCGCTTCTTGGAGCCGGCGTACAGGCGGTCTGCCAGCAGCAGCCCCGCCTTGATGGCCACGGGGGTGAGCTCCGGCACCCTCGCCACGGCGTCGCCAATGGCATAAACGCCCTCGGCGGTAGTGGCGTCGCTGCCCAGGTCAGGGGTGACAATCTCGCCCTTGGCGTTGGTCTCCACGCCTGCAGCAGCCAGGTTCATGCTGGCGGTGGCGGGGGTGCGACCGGTGGCGTTCAAAATTGTGTCTGCCACCACGGTGCCAGCCTCCTCCCCAGAGGTGCTCTTCCACGCCACCGTCTTCCCCTCTGCACCCTCCTCGATGCTGACAGGCACGGCGCCGCGGATGAACTTGATGCCACGCTCTGCCATGTCGGCGCCGATTTTCTCAGCGAACTCCTGGTCGAAACCCCGCAGCAAAATGGAGCGCACGATGACGGTGACCTCCAGCCCAAGGCCGTGCAGGAACCCTGCGCACTCCAGGGCGACGTATGAGGCGCCGATGACCACCACCCGACCGGGGGAGGCGGGCAGCTGGAACAGGTCGTCGCTGGAGATGGACAGCTCCCCTCCTGGGATGTGCAGGCCGTTGGGGCGACCCCCGGGGCAGATCAAGATGTTGTCCGCGGTGATGTTGTAGTCCTGCCCCTTGGCCTTGCGGTCTTTGGAGACGCACACGGTGTGTGCATCCACCATGCTGCCCATGGCATTGATGTACTTCACCTTGTTATCTCGCAGGGCAACCTTGTACATGAAGTTGCTGCTCATACGGACGTTGGCCACTTCGGCAACGGCTGCCTCCCAGTCCAAGGTGTCCTTTGCGTCCTCAGCTGCGCCTTCTGTCTTCCATCCAAGGGCTTTGCTCATGTGGCGTGCCTCGCCCAGAAGGGCCACGTTGTGCAGAAGCTTCTTGGGAATGCAGCCAACGTTCACGCATGTGCCACCAAGGCCCCACGAGGTGCCCTGCGGAGAAGGCTCCACATAATCCAGAAGGGCCACTTTCTGGGCTCCATTGGCTGTGGCTTGCTTGGAAGCCGCCAGTCCACCGGATCCGCCGCTGCAAAGAATTCGTCAGGTGAATTTCAGCCAAAATGTCATTGAACACGGGAAAATGTGGAGCAGAAGCACACAAATCGACAAACAGTGCATTCGATGCTGAAATCATGGTAAATGTTGTTCAGTTTGCATGGGCACAACACTTTTGAAAGAAGCAGCTGATGTGGTGTCGGCTTTGATAATCCGCGCTCACGTACCCGATGACAATCAAGTCATAATGAGTATCTGCTGCTGCCATGTTCGCTTTTTTGTTGATATGTTCAACTGCTTGACCTCCTGTTCGAATTGGGCTGTCTTGTCTGCCCCGTTTCATGAACGAAGCGAACGTCAGATGATGTGAAAGGAATTCCTCACACTCACAAGGTGACCCAGAGAAGCATAATTGTGGTTGAATTTGAGGCGATGCGATCCCAAACATGACAGCATACTGCTTCTTCGCCGTGTAGCCCCCTTCCAAAGGTGTCTGAGTATCAGGACCAAAGCAGCATTGTGTGGGGGGCATATTCCCCCTCTCAGGTGAGAGTCGACGGCAGCCAAGCATCCAACCGCAATCCATTCAACAAACAGTCCTACTTGTTCTCAATGCTGTTGATCCCTCGGGAAGCACTTCATTGTTGGGCGCCCACAATTATCTCGCCCTCATCGCTTGTCATTGTGCAGGCAGTGAATACTTTCAAGCAATATCTTCCTCCCACTACACAGACGGATAGAGCTGCCACCTGGCACCACCAGTCACCGATACAGCACAGCCTGCATATTTGCACAGCTTGTATTTTGCACAGCGTGTCCATCAGTTCGGGCACCATTCGAGACCATCCTCTGCAGCGAAATTCTGGTCGCAGCGACGAAACAAATCAACGTGATGTCTGCATCAGCAAGGGTACTGCTGTGCACGGCCGTCGCGTGCATCGCCACAACATACAGTCATGCAGCAAACGAAGTTGCTGAGGAGTATGCGCGGCTTGCACTTGACTCCGCACTGAACGGAGACCTGTCCGATGCTGCCATCCTCGCCAGCCACGCTCTTCGGTGCGACCCTGGGGATGCAGACGTGCAAATGGCGGTGGGTGTGCTGCACTGGACACGCACTGCACAACTGAGTGCCAGCTTGCAGGCTGCCCCCACCTCCTCCCCAGCGTCAAAAGCCGCTCTGCAGCAGTACACCCACCACGCCATTCGAGCCGTGACAGCTTTCAAACGCAGCATCGCAGCAAACCCATGGGACTCAGCAGCCGCCGATGCTTTGGAAGGGGTGGTGCGGGGGGTGGCTAAGCAGGGTGCCGTCGCCAGCAGCACTGCTGTGCACCTAAGTTCCATCCTTCGCATGGCCGACTATGCGGGGGGGCCCACTCGCCATGCCCGCCACCGCATGCCCTACGAACCCCACGCAGACGATGTACGAGCTGCTACTAATGCCGATGCATATCTACCCCCCCTACCTGTGCTGCAGGGCCCCCCCCTCCTGGATGCCAAGGTACTGTGGGAGCTAGGGTACAAACAGAAAGCGGTGCGCCTGCTGTGCACTAACGATGGGGTGCGAGTCACTGTACCGGAACACGAGCGAAACATCTCCACAGGCGCCATGCCCCCTGATCTTTCCCTAGACCTGGCCACCATCCTGCAGGTGTGCGGCTTTGTGGTTGTCCAGGGTGCCATGCCAGTGGACTTTGTGCGTTTCTTGCGAGAGAAGAACAACGTGAGTACCAAGAACAACGTAGCACTGCATGCAACAGGTACATACTGCGTACAGGAGTACTTTTCTTCCTTCATTGCTCGCGAGGCTGCCACTCAAGCCAACATCGAGACCGTGGAGCATTTGTACGGGTATGTGCCCCCTCTGTCCCCGCTTAACCCCTTCGCCCGCCCGTCATACACTGAATTTACGCGCAGGGAAGACTACACGGTGCGCTCAGCGGGGAGGTATGAGTACAGGTTGCCGCTGCGGAACGAGTTTGCCCGAGATGAGCTGCTGTCAAACCCATGGGTGCGTCCTGGCTTAGCGCGAGCAATGGATGCAAACGAGCTAGTGGTGGATATGCTGTCAGCGATCACAAGCCTGCCAGGCAGCCCCACGCAGCACCTGCACAAAGACGTGGGACCGCTGTATAGCACAGATGGCGCCACGCCGTGGTTGCAGCAAAATGTGTTCCGCAGGCTTCGCAGTGTTCTTGGACCCCCGCCTGGAGATCCGGCACGATTGGCAGCGCATATGGAACACTTTCAAGACGCATTCTTCCCTGATCAATTCGTGAACCTAGGGCAGACCGCGCCCAGCCCAGCCCCCCCGCCCCCCGCTGCCGTGCTCGCCGAGCAGCGCGCACGCTTGGCTAACGTGACAACAGTCCCGGGCGCCAAGCACGCTGAGTACGCTGATGCGGCACGGTTTCCCGTGTGGCACCCCTGGGAGCTCACTCCTGACCAGTACATCGCTGCCATGACGCATTCGGAGCACGGCTTCTGGGACGGGGGTCACACCCCCCCCCCCTTCTCAGTGGCAATGGTGACCCCCCTGGTGAATATGACCCTCGAAACAGGCGTAAGTGCATCCCCTTTGGGCCTCCTGCCCTTGCTGCTGCGCCCATGGCCACTCACACATACGTGCACACCTTGACATTTGTTTCACAGCCCACGACGTTCATCCCCGGCTCCCACGCCTTCGCTCCCTCGGAGCTGAGCACAGAAGACACCGTGTTTGATGCGGAGGCGGAGGGCAGCGGTGACGCCCAGTGGCAGACAGTCAACCGCTCTCCCCTGCAGCGACGCAGCTTCTTGTATGGGGAAACGCAGGAAGGGGACGTGATTCTGTTCGATGTGCGGGTAACACACAGGGGGGGGTCAAATCGCCAGAAGGGGCCCCACGACTGGCGCTCCATCCTGTACTGCACCTTCACGCATGATTGGTTTCATGACGGCCGCAACTTCCAGCCGCGGCACACGTCGCAATTCGACGCCTTTCCTCCCTATGTGCGCACAGCTGTGACCCGGATTGACCAGCACGACTATCTGCGGCAGGTAGAAACCGAGCTGGCAAATGCATTCGTGGACGTCGTTGGAATGTCCAGTACCTACGAATTCGACACCACACAGTATGCTGATGTGCTGCCCCTGCGAGACACGGCGGTCCAGCGTGCCGGGCAGTTGCTGCCGGGCACGCTGCCCCGTCCCGCGTTGCTGGCGGCGCTGCGGGAGCTGCACGCCAAGCACACGTGGCACAGCTCCGCACAGCCACAGGAGGGGGAGCAGGGGTGATGCAATCGCATACTCACTGGCCATGACGGGATTGGGGGTGGACAGCAGCGGGGGGGTACCAGGTGCCAGATGGTTGCTGATACCTGCAGCATGCAGGATATCGAGACGCTTGGGCAAGATGCAGCTGGGGTCTCTACAGGGCACATTTGTTGTAGGTGAACATGTAAAATAACTAAATACATCCAGAGCCAAAGGGGCCTCCCGGGTAGCTCCGTTGGGTATGCTATACTCTACGAGGGGCTCAGGTTAACTAGGCTAATGCTAATGTATTTGTACACACCATCTTGGTCCGAGCGAGGCTCCCACTCCCGAGTGTTAACTCGGTGTGGTCTGGCACTCGCTGCGGCCGGGATGTCCTCCCATACTTTTACATGCCGGTCGTGACTAATGGTATTGTGTCGGGTGCTGGGTCCTACAAGCGTGTATTGATCGGCTACTGGGACACCTTACGCATCTGACCTTCTGCCCACCGTGTCATCGATGTGTAGTGCTTTGCTGGCACTTGTGAGTTGAGGGTCCACCCGCCTTGCTTGTGCTTTGCTGGCACGATGTGTAGTCATCGATGCTTGTGTATCAGATCTTTTTGTTGACACCCACCTTCAGCCAGTTATATTGCCCCCTGGTGAAACACGCCCCCTTTTATTTAAGACACTATATAGTGTCTTAAATAAAAGGGGGCGTGTTTCAGGTGGTCGTAAATCTGGTTTTATGCTCTGTGTTCCGG
>Ga0307982_1001569_pt1 | contig 18586 bp, 21 predicted proteins | sample OrgLakmetagen989_FD_201847 | JGI IMG/M metagenome (GOLD analysis project Ga0307982, IMG submission 201847) | Saline water microbial communities from Organic Lake, Antarctica - #989 | ecosystem: Environmental > Aquatic > Non-marine Saline and Alkaline > Saline | place: Antarctica: Organic Lake... | reverse complement strand
GTAGTAGCTGGCACGATGGCGGTAGATTGAGGTTGTTGCTTTCGGGGTGGTTTGCTCCTAAGCCCTCCGACCGTAGTTCTAGATGACGGAGGCGTCGTTGAGGAGGCAGGGTAAGGCGCATAGCCCGGCTCGGGAGGCAGGTTCAAGCTGCGCAAGTGCGCCGCGGCCGTGTCCTGCGGCAAGCTCCGCGTGGACGCCGGCAGGCGAAGCGCTCTGGGCGGCGGCTGCGGCGCGAACACTTCGGAGGCCTTGGTGCCTACAGGGGACCCATGGGCGTGGAGCGCGTGCAGCGGCGCCAAATGCAACGGCACTTCGAAACGGTCCTGAAACTCGGTGTCCACCCTGGGGTAGAAGGGAAGGCAAGGGAACAAAATTGCATTGGGAATAAAAAAACAGGGATGAAGAGAGAGACGGTTAAGGCGAAACGCACGGAGCACTAATAGTGGATGTTTCGGCCTAAGTTTTTAAATTCAATTGTAGAAATCAAAATTCACATTCACGGCAATGCGAAATCTTCTTCTTACCGACGGTGGTTCACAATGCGCGAGCCGTCTCTGATGAGCCTCCCTCCTCGCCCGCCTTTGGTGGACTGCCTGGTGCCGCTGATGCCCTGCATCGACTGAAACTCCAAGTCGTCGAGGGACTCCACGACGCGCACCCACTCTTTCTGGAGTGGCAGGAAACACATCAAATAAACATGACAAGAAAAAAAGAGCCGCATTTTTAAGAGAGTGAAGTCGGTAACGGTCGATTGAATTAAATGAATTCAAAAGATAGAGAAGAAAGGGAAAACTCGAGCATGAAAACACAACACACGCCAGGACAACACCCCCGAACCTCAAAGCGGGTGCCTCGCGGGCCGGACAACAGCAGCCCATCGTGGCTCAGCATCGCCCTTTGCTGCAGCTTCAGCAGCTTCGCTTCTTCTTCCCGCGCCTGCCGCTGCGCCAACGCCGTCGTGGCTCTCCCCGCGGCTCCACCCCCTAAGGTGGCTTCCGTGCGCCCCGCTACTAATTGGCCCGAGGCGTCCACCTACGTATGTACAAGCACCACCAAAGTCACCAAAAGAAGTAACGTGAAAACACATTAAGAGTTCACCGAACGAGAGCTCTATTTGGAGGTTCCTTGCTGTGCGAAATACAAGTTCTCAATTTGCCGCTGCTTTCGTTTCCTTCTCATATCCTCCGTGCGCTTCTAAATCACACTGCCCACCGCCTTTTTTACGTCCCCTTGTCAGTCACCCACCTCGGCCTGCATGGTGCCCGTGGCCGACATGGCCATGTGGTGCGCGCAGTAGCTCGCCAGCTCATAGAAGCGCAAGCTGCCCGACTTGTCGTCGTCCATTTCTTCGAACAAGCTCACGGCGGCGGCGTCGGAAAGGGCCCCCAGGCCCAAGGTAACGCGCCCTGCTAGAAACTCGGACAAAGTCATCGAGTGGTCTCCGTCGCTGTCAATCTTCAAAGAGAGAGAGAAAAAGGAAGGCAAGTGAGACAATCCAGGTGACAATAGTTCAGGGAAAACGAAGAGACATTTTTAGAGAAAGCAAGTGGTGCTTCAAGTATAAAAAATGCAGCGCATAATAGCAAACAAACTAAGAAGTAACGGGCGCGGCGCTATACTACAGTTACTCGTCAAAGTTTAGCATTATCACTAGAGACAAATCTGTACAGTACACGAAGAAAGCTTCCATCAGAATTATATCAGCACACAAGGCCCCAAGTACCAGTTCGAAGCGTTTCCATAAGTCTTGAAAGAACCCCAGCGCTCTCAACAGAGTGTAAAACTCGTCCTTCGAGATGAGGCCGCTGCCATCAGCATCCGCTAGCTTGTAAGCGCGCACCTATCAAAGGGGAGATGGAGAGGGATTTGCTAAATTTAAGATGATTACAAATATCGCAATAGACAGATCATGAATGGGCAAGAGAGCATAATACATAACCGGCGTACTTTATTGCCGACTTGTGTGTAGGTAGCTAAGAAATTTAGCGCGATAAATGTGTACTCATCGCATCTGCAAGTCACTCACCAAGGCAGGCTTGTAGTGTGGATCTTCAAAAGCAGGCATCAGCTTCGTGACAGCTTGGTCGATCTCGCCAAGGCTCACGAGGCCATTGCCGTCGTAATCGAATTCGCGCCACAGCTTTGCGAGCTCTTCCTTCGTCCAATTTGACTTCATCATGGTTGACGTGACTCGATTATAGAATCGCCGTCTGCCTACACTTTACTGCCTCGTGAAATCTACATGCTAGTACTGAAACGAGCGTTAGCTTAATCCTCCTATATAAGCATAATCCTCCTATCCTCTTATCAGACGAGGAGCTCAAACACAACAGCGCTATCTATCTACACTTCATTCATCAACTCTCTCTCTCTCGTCGGCTCTCTCGGCAACAACAACGAATAACAAGAAGCGCTAACGAAAATTCTATTCTACAAAATTCGGCTAAAACTACTGCTCTTCTCCTTCGGCAGCTCCAGTGGCTCCTCGTTGTTCGTCTCCTTTTGTTTGCTCTTCTCACCTAAGTTCGAAGTTACTTTAATAGAACGCTGATTCCGTAACAAGTCTATAGTGCTTCTATACTTCCTTTCCATCGAGAGCTTGAAGATTGATGCCCATGCGCATACGCAGCTCGAACTCAATTATCATTTATGAGACAGGCCCCGAAGGGCCGGAATTAGAAGACTAACAGGTAGAGAAGAAAAGGAAACCAGCGCAAACTAAACCTAGGAAGCTAATCAGGCGCACATGCCCGATCATTATCAAAATACGAAAGCCGAAAGCAGCACTCTCAGAGCACAGAGGAGCGTGCCGCTTTGGACCACTACCATTCAACCATCGCCACTAGCCCCGCTACATGCAATGGCTCAGCTCCTAGTTAACCTTCTTTGCTTTGTTTTTCTGCCTGTTTGCCTCAGCCTTACTTCTTATATTCTGGCCCCTCCTCGGGGCCTGCTTTTAAACGATTTTTTCGAGCCCCCCCCTTCGAAATGGTATCGGGTGCAGTAATTTCAGACCGCATCCCGGGTCGTGCCTACTTGACCTCGAGGGTGCGGTCCGCGTAACCGGCGTATTCTTTCTGAGCTTCGTACGCGCGCGTGAGGTTTCCATACACCTGCTTGTGCACTTTTTCTAACTCTTCAGGGCTTGGGTCTGGGTTTTTCGCGATTTTCGTGATGCCCACGCATAGCGACAGAGGCACACGCCGCGGCACCGGTAAACCCCAGCGGCCGTAGAAGCCCATCACACCGGCCTTCAGCTTCCGGCTAATCCGCTCCAAGATACCAAACGGATCTTGAACGACGGTTAAGCACTCCGTCGTGCCAAAAAACCTGACGAGGCATTTTGAATACATGGTGATTTTTTTTTCGGGAGTGTAGATGGGACCGACAAAACCCAGGAGATTCATTCATTGCTACCCCAGATCTCATTCTATGCACCCGCTATGCATGCAACTCCACGCCCAAACGAACCACGCACAAAAACTCACGCAAGAAAGTTCACACAAGAAATAAAACTACATTAACCTCCTTCCTCGTAATTAGACTTAAACGCTCACCAAGCGGCGTACACGGTGGCGCCTTCCTGCACCGCGATCCGCAGCAGCCCCCGCTTGCTGCCAATCACCAGCTCGTCCACCCCGGGCTTGCTCCGAAACGCGCCCAAAATGCCGTCGGGCACCATCCCGATCATCCCACCGCGGCGGTGCTTTTCAGCGACAGTAGCGCCTGATGGTCCAAATTTTCCGGCTGCTGCTTTTGGCTCCTCGGGTGATCCCTTGTAGCTTTGGAGTGCTTTCACGATGTTTGAACGATTTGCCTCGACGGCCCTGGAGAGCGGAGAGAAACAAAACGAGAGTGTGTTGCACACATAAATGAGAGTAGTCGTTATAGTGAATATACACTTGTTCGCTTTAATCAAGTCCCTCGAAAGAAATATGCCCGGATCAGAGCGTATTCTGAGAAGCTCCAATGGTTGCTTTACGTGGACCATGCCTTGATGTGCTCACCAGACGAGTTGGTCCATATAACGCATGCCAGGCACTGATGCCATGGCAGCCGCTGTGCCGGTCACTTGGTACCACCCACACACCCACCGTGAAACGCAGCACCTGTGGAGAAACAAGCAAGGGAAATAAGAAGGTGGGCGTGGGCATTAAATCGTGAAACAACACACGGAAACAAGAACGAATGGTATGAGGTTTGAAAGCAAATTACACGAACATCAGGCAAAGAGCGCTCCAATCAATGAAGTCATTTACCAGATGATGGCGCCATAGTTGAAGACTCCGTGCGGGCAAGCCAAGTACATGGCAGGCAAGTGGTTGGCTTGAAAAGCAGGGGAATCCACCGCGGGCGTAGCAAAGGACTGCACCAACGGGTCGTTCCGGTCGATCAGAAACTCGAAAGTGAAGTAGCGCAGCAAGCAGAGGCACAAGTGGGAGCTGCGCCACTCCAGCGTTTGGCGCGGCATGGGGTGGAGCGCGAGGGCAACAGCCAGGCAGCCCAGGCTCGCGAGTTGGGTCCACGCACGGACCACTACCAAAGTCGCGGTGAGAAGGCCGAGAGCGATTGGCACGCCCAAGGTAACCAAGAAAAACGCGACGGCAAGAGCATCGTCGCGGGAATTCATAGAACAAGGTACACGGGTGTCAGTTCGAGGCTCAGCTTTTGACGTAACGGCTGCAATGGCTTTCCACTGCAGCTCCAGGGGCAGTTCGAAAAATCCATCGGGGAGCTCCCACATGCGAATAACCTCTATGTTCGGCTTCGATGAGGCCGCCGTTTTGGCCGCTTTAACTTCGTCTTTTGTTGCAGCAGACAATTTCTTTTTGTATTCAGCTTTCTTGCCCCATGCCCCAGGGTTGTACCAGGCGTCGCTGCTCAGGCCCGCGACTTGACCCGTGGTGGCGAGCTTCATGAACGCGACGAATTCTTGTCGGTCAACACCCCCCGAGCGATCCTTGTCAGCCACCGTAAATGCCGTGTCTAAGTCTTGAAGTGAAGGCCCGTCATTTTGCGCCTTTGAGCTTCCACCCTGGCTACTTCCAGGGCGCAACACCTTCATGGCCAGGGCCAGAAATGTAGACTTGTTGAGCTCGGTCGAGCCGGCATCCGTTGCGGCCGCATCAAATTGTGCTCGCCACCGCTCAATCTCTTCCAAGGGAGGCGACGCGGTGCCGCCATCATTCTTTGCCGCAAAATCACTCATGGAATGTGGCTGTTCGTGCGGGCACGGTGGAATGAGCTATTAGGAAGCCCGTTGGGGAAGAATGAAATGCGAAACGCGAATCTTCGCAAAAAATATCCAAGAGCTCGTCCTCGTCATGTTCTTTCTTCTTCTTTCTGTACAAAGCTCTGTGCGTACCACATTAGCGAAACTATCGAGCACCGGCCACAGCACAGCCAGCGGTTATAAAATGGCGATGTTGAACGGTTCTAGTAGGGACAATAAAAGACAGGGTAAAGGCGGAAAAGGTAGCTACGGTGAAAGGACTGATGACGGTAGCCAACGTAGTGTGACCTCATCAACTCTAGATCCCCTAAGCAAGCCGGGGGATCGGCTGCCGAAGCTTGATTTTCGCTTCGCGGAAGTGGAAGACGCCGATGATCTGGCAGCCCTAGTGAATGCAGCATTCGCGAGTGAGGAAGCTGCTCATGGTGGATTTCGAACAAAACAACGGGTGGATCTTTCTGAACTGAGAGTTGAACTCGAAAATGCCCAGGACGTCAAATGGGTTGTCCTCGAAACTCCAGTGCCAGAAGAGCAAGTAGTAGCTGCGGTTGCCATTTCTGCTACAACAGCCCGAGCTGGTAGCGGGAAGCGCACTGCATTCTTGCGGTGCTTGAGCGTGCTGCCAGCATGGCAGGGCAAGGGTGCAGGTTCGATTTTGCTCGCCCGTGCTGAAGCCATCGCACTTCAAGGCCTAGGCTGCAGCTCAGCTCGAGTAGATGTGGCCCACTCCACCGCGGAAAGCAGCAGCAGTACTCCGAGTGATGGGAAATCAGTAGCAGCGGGGGCATGGTTTGCATCCAAAGGGTTCAAACAGGTGGGCGGCGGTTGCTGGATCGGTGACGCTTGGGTGACGCCCACTCCATATGAGACCTGGGGCAAAGACCTCGGCAGCCAAACCAACTCAGCAAAACCTTCGAAGCTTACTGCGCAACAATCTGATGCCGCAGTGCCGCACAGTGGGCTTCCAGCAGCTCTCGAGGTTTGATAAAAGCCTTTTATTTTTATGGATTTCATCTCTTCCTGCCTTCTGACCTTGCATCCTCTTACTTTTTTTGTGCTTTACATCATCTACTTTTGTGTACAGCTCGCGCATGCCTTCGCCCATGCTTTTGCGGACTTGCCCGACTCTAGTGGCACTGAAGCGGTTGCACCGTCTGCTCGAGGGAATAAGACAGCGCCCAATTCAACGGCGACGATGACGACGACACAAGTCGCAGAAGGCGAAGATGCTGCAGCTCTGCTCCAAGAGCTTCTGGCCCCACCACCGCAACCTCTCAACAGTGCGCCTAAAGCTCAGGCTGCACAAACAGCTGCCGCAGCATCCTTGCCTGGTGCTGCAGCGGCAGGCTCAGGCGCACAGTTCGCTGGCAGCAGTGATGGGTTAGAGGCGCTGATGTCACAATTGATGACTGCAACCAAAGCTGAGGCGACCTCTGCGCCGAGTGGGGCGGCAAATGCAGGCAACGGTGCTGGCAAAAGTACTACAGCCGGCAGTGAATCTAGCGTGCAAAGCAGTGGCGAAGATGAGATGGACTCTTTACTGGTGTCACTGATGAGCGCGCTTGGCACGGATTCTGGCAAGGCCGAATTCAAGTCGCTAGCTGCCGCAGAGGCTCCACTGAGTGAACCACCAGTGAACCAGCACAAGGAAGCTTCAGCGCCAAGTTTCCCTGGAGATGGCAGCGGTTCAACCGCTGCTTCAATAGATTTAGACACCGGAAAGGCCCAAGCTCAAAGCGAAGTTCAGAGTGCGGCCGTGCCAGGTGGGGCAAGTGGCGAAGATCTCGAATCTTTGATGGGGTCGCTCATGTTAGCGCTTGGAACGGCCAGTGGCCAGGCTGAATTCAAAGCGCTAGTCACGGACAAAGATGAAAATGTTTTGGGAAGGCCATTGAATTAATTCGCAGAATTGGCAATCAATTGGGTTGCTGTTGGTTTCTTGGGTCTCGAATTAGTCGTAAGATTTTTCGTCCGGTGAGTTACCGGTAAGTGATATAATAGTTCCAAGTGCTAACGGCGAACGGACTAACGGAATACGTGGTCTTCGTGCTTCGTGGGCTGACAGAGAAGGGAACGGGATGGGAGTGTAGCAATGCAGCATATGGAAAAACATGTGAGGCGAGAGACAAAGAGGCCCGAACGAAACGCCAAAACCACCCGAGGGCCGAAAAAAATATTACCCGGCCCTTCAGGCTTCAGGCTTCGGGGTTCTGGGCCCGTGCCAAAAATAAATTGATATTTGAGCTGACCTGCTAGTGTTCTCCTCGCTCCTCGCGAATTACTGCGCTTTGCACTCCTAGATGAAACAAATAGTATATAGTATGGCACAGCCTAAAGACAACAGACTACAGACTATACTGTACTATAACCTGTACGGTACGAAGTACGAAGCACAAAGCGTGAAGCGTGGCAGCGTGGCCTGGTTGCAAGCTAAAATATAAAAAAAATTTAGAACGCGCTGCGCTAAATATGTACCTAAAAATGTCCGAAGACAGATCCTCATAAAACCTATTACTGCAAGAAGGATATTCCCGACGTGGACTGGGGGCGCTGCCCTCTTCGGAGTCGCCAGGGTCAGCTCTATATCTCAGTCAGCACCTTCAGTCATCGTAAACTCCTGGGAATTGACCCATGCTTGTGTTTTTCTTGCGGTCGCTGGTGCTACTGGGTCTGGGAGCGAAAGCAGCGATGCTTACGCCACCGTTGTCAACGGCAGGCGCAGATATTGTCGATGTTAAGGGCGACAAAGTGCAGCTCAAGTGCGTGAATTGGTATGGTGCTCAGCTTCACCAGCTTGTGCCTTCGGGTTTAGACCAGCAGCCGCTAGATTCGATCGCTGCCATAATCTCCGAGGACTTATCACTCAACTGCGTGCGGCTCGTGTATGCGCTTGAAATGGTTCGCCGCGGCAGCAACTTCGTAGAGAATGCGACCTCTTTGCTTGCTGCTAATCCAACGCTTCAATCGTTGAATTACATGGACGTGTTCGATGCTACAGTAGCGGCGCTCACAGAGCGTGGACTCGTTGTGATTTTGAACAACCACAACTCGGATGGCAGCTGGTGCTGCCACGACGACGATAGAAATGGCCTGTGGTACACCGATACCTATCCAGAATGGGAGTGGCTTGCGCACTTGGACGCCTTGACCAGAAGGTCTTTTCTGAAATGTGTTACTACTTTGTTGGGATGTAAAGTACTAGCGAGTGTCTCACATGAATAATTAGTACAAGTAACTCACGTTGGTTTCCTTACTTTTCTTTTCTTGGCTACCTGTGTTGCCAGATACCTGGACAACCCATTGGTCGCTGGATTCGACCTCCGCAATGAGCTACGCACCGCAGAAGTGGGTGGCGAGCTGCTTGTGCCAACGTGGGGTGATGGTAACCCGAGCACCGACTGGAAAATTGCTGCTGAAAACGGTGGCGCGGTGGTTTTGAAGGCAAACCCGCAAATGCTCGTTATCATTGAAGGCTTGAACTACGCACTTGACCTCAGAGGAATTGCAAAACATCCTATAGAGTTGCCTGTCCCAAACAAGCTAGTTTATAGCGCGCATAATTACCACTGGTCCTTTGACACGAAATTCCCGAACCTGGATGAAGACAGCTGGCGCAACATCATTGATCAAGGTTGGCTCTACATCATCGACCAAGGAATCGCACCGGTATGGTTAGGCGAATTCGGAACTGAAACACCCAGCCCATGGTGGAACTGGATGCTCAAACTCATCGATGAAAGGCAATTAGACTATGCTTATTGGCCGTTGAATGGAGAGGATTCGTTTGGCCTCCTCGAGCCTGACTATTCCACGGTGCGCCTTACACCAGACACGTGGACTTTTTACGAGCCAACACCGGCGCCCACGCTCACTGCCAAATCACGTACTACACCAAGCCCCACCGTAGCAAATGCGCCTGACTGCCAGCCAGTACAGATTCACTTGTCGCCTGGAACTCCGGCGACGTCGAGCATGTGGGTGTCTTGGGTGACCAAATCGAGGTGTTCAAGCGCAGTAGAGTGGATTGCGTCGAACGCTTTCACAAACGGTGGAGATTCTTGGCATCGAGCGTTGGGCGAGCCACCTTTCACTTACGAGATTCACGACGCCAGTAAATTACCGCACCGTTCGAGCTATTTCTATGCCAAAGCTTACAATAGTGCTTACTTGCACCACGTTCATTTGAAAGGGCTCGATGCCGCGACTTATTATACCTATCGCGTAGGGGGCGAACCACTGGATGCAACTAGAATCGAGCACAGTGGGTTGGTGTTCTCGGATCCGCATTCTTTTCTCTCCCTTGAAGCTCCGGGTGTTGCACCCGGTCCAATGCGCATCGCCGTGGTCGGTGACGTGGGTGACACCAAGTTCTCAAGAGCGACGATGGAAGGTGCCAGCCAAAGCGCCTACATTGACGAGAGTTTAATTGGCCACGGAGTTCCGCCCGAGTTCATCATGCTGGTTGGCGATTTAAGTTACGCTGACGGAAATGGCACTAAGTGGGACGCATGGGGGCGAATGATGGAACCAGTGCTATCGTCTCTTCCGCTAGTTGCTTTTCCAGGTATTAAAAATAAATTGGCCATTCTTCATCTCTCTGAGCCTTGCTTGTCCTGATAAGTTATTTATGTGCCGCTTTTTGTGTAACTTTACAGGTAACCATGAGATTGAGATTGATGGTATCACAAATGAAGTTTTCGTTCACTATCGGAATCGATTTCGAATGCCTGAAGTGGCACCAGAACAGTCGTTGCCGGGCCATATCATAGATGCAGATTCATATACTTTCGACTTCACGTACGACTATGGCGCAAGTTTCTTTTCTTTTGACGTCGGCCTCGTGCATGTGATCACCCTGAATGCCTACGCTAAGTGCGCAAGGGGTTCAGTGCAATGGAATTGGTTATCGTATGATTTGAAAAAAGTTGACCGTGCGCAGACACCGTGGATTCTGGTCTTCACGCACAGCCCGTGGTACAATACAAACACTGCTCACCAAGACGAAGTCGCTACGAAATTGATGCGTAGAGAGATGGAGCCCCTTTTAAATAAACACAAAGTAGCTGCTGTGTTTGCTGGCCACGTGCACGCGATGGAGCGCTCGCACCCAGTGGTCGATGGTCGTCTGGACAACCTGGGCACGGTGTACGTGACTATTGGAGATGGCGGCAACGACGAAGGCCTCGCTCATTCGTGGACAGACGACGAGGAAACTCCGGACTGGGTTGCGTTTCGAAACGGCTCGCACTACGGGCGGGGAGACCTTCTTGTCATGAATGAAACCCACCTAAGATGGGAGTGGCGCCCAAACACTGTTGTTGGTGCAGAAGACGTGGCTTGGATTTTTAATCCTTTCTTCAGAGAAGAGCCGCCAGAAGAAGTCATCATCACTTGCTGGTTTCTGTATTTCTTCTGCCAGGGTGAAGAAAAGCCTGCCACTGAAACGCCCACAATGACTGCTGCCGTCTTCATTGCAGTTTTTATCCTCATTCTCATTTTCTGCTTCTGCTGCCCAACCACAAAGATTGATATGCCGACCCCGTCAAGTAGTGAAGAATATCAGGATGACGAAGAGTACAATTTCGCACACATGGCGAAAGCGCGCCTTGGCATGGCCTCGCGCGAGAGCAGCGGCTATAGCTTAGTATCAACAAATTGCGACGAAAGTTTCGATGATGATTCAGCCGTTACATCAGCTCAAGGAATTTCAACTGCCGTACCGAAACCTCCTCCTCGAACGCCCGTGGCACGCAACAGGGAATCCAATGGAAATTTCAGCGACACTCAAATTGCGACGTGGTCGCAGTTGCGGCAAGCAGCTGCTGCAGCACGGCAAAGTAACGACTCAAATGGTAACTTGAATGGTAGGTGACGTATGCTGCTCGGAGTATACTTGAAAGAAATATGATTCTCTGCTTTGATTAGTGGTTCCTGCAGCTTTTTATTTCAACCAAGCTACCAATCCGCTCGGGGCTAGCTAACAATTTTTCTATTGGGCTAAGCACTAACCAAGAGCGCTACTAAATATCAACCACCTCATCTGCCTTTTCATAGGGCGGCTATAATCTATAATATGTAAAAACAGAAACCGCCTAGTCGGAAATGGGAAATAGGATATAAGAAGTTATAACTTACAACTGATGAGGCCACTGCCGCAATTAAGTCTGCTGCCTATTCAACCAATGCCTTTCAGCGAAGTCTAAATCATATTAATACTGGCACTCAGCTGTGCAATAAACATCTCGGTATCATCGTAGCTTTATTTATGCTAGATGTGGGTGATAAAGATTCAGCATTCAGCGTCCAGCATTCAAGCACCCCAGCAGCTTCACTACCACCGTCATCATCACTGCCGCTACCTGTTGGAGTATGAGGCACCCAGTAACCAAGAAAACCGCGGGTTTCCGGGTTTTTACCCACTTCAGCTCAGCAGAATTTCCGGCGATTACTAATAACTAATAACGCTGAAGGAAAACCTATGGAAACCCCAGAAGCCTTGTGGGTTTTCTTGGTTACTGGAGGCACCTCTGTAGTATACAGAGGGGGTTGGCCCGTCGACTGTGCATCTTCCTTGTTTGCACTGGTCCCTTATCCGTGTTAGTCTTAGCACCAGCACCAAAACTTGAATAGGTAAGTGGGCCTACGCTTCAGCCCCCGCCTCGGCGGCGGCGGCGGGGGCCACTCTGCGCGGTGCGCGCGGCTGGTCAAGGAACTTGATCGCCCTCCTCATCATGTTTGGAATTTTAGCGCACTCGGTGGGTGGGAAGAGGGAGGACGCTGGAGATCCGGATCTAGAGCTTCTTGTTGACATGTCAGAATTATTTTCAACGTCACGTCAGGAGCATTTTTGACTTGGGGACGCCACGATAAGACTGGACACTCTGTGCTCTACAAATTTTTAATGCTGTTCATTCTAGAACCTGACGGCATGCATGCATTATAGCGAGGCGAATTTTTGGCGCTCGTCGAACTCATAGGAATGAGTTACGAAGCCGAAATCGAAACACGCCACTTCTTCGAAACATGCATTATCCAGTACCAACTAAAGAACGGGAAATAACGATCGCGCCGGGTACTTATCAACAAAAGGACCACTTTTCAAAGCCGCGACGTCGGCGGTTGCATGGCCGGTAAGTTTCCGAAGCCCCACGCGGGAGGCGTAGGAATTCGAGGCGCACTTGGATTGCTTCCTGGCGGTTTTCCCACCATGCCAGCTGCTGCTGCGGTGGCTCCCGCGGCCAGCGCTAAGCCTAAATTGCTGCTGCTGCCGCCATGGCGAAGGGTGCCGACGCCGTTGCGCCGTGGGTTGGCTCCTTGGAGTTGCATAGCGAGAGCAGCGCGCGCCAGGGCATTGCTAACAGCGCGAGCCGCGCGGCCGAGGGCCATGAAGACGAGCACGAGACGAACAATTCTCGCGACACGCAAGAGCATGCTTCGGCATTGCGAGCGCCACGCAGTGCTAGCAGCCTGGCTGCCATCATTTAAGTCACCGAAATTGAAGAAGCTGCGGATGAAACTGTAGCCGCCGCTGCAGCTGCTGCTACTCGTGGCCGTACTGGTAGTGCTGGCGCTACTGGAGCCACTCGAAATAGTTCTACTGGAGTTGGCGCTGTCTTCGTGCACATGAGCTTCATGCACTGTGCTTCGAGTAGCAGAGTTATCATTGGCCCTATCGCGGTTGTCGGTCCGGCGCCTCTGGTGATCAGTAGGTGTCGAGTCTGCAAGCAAAGCTGTCCCCGTCGACGCGCGGTGCATCGCGAGCGCGCGCAAGGCAAGCACGCTGCACGTGGCTGCCACTGAGCCCGCCACCAGCAAATTCAGCGCACGGCTGGCGTCTGCGGCGAGGCGGCGGCTGCGCGGGTCCCAGCGCAACTGCAACGCGAGCGCTGCCGCGGAGGTGACGGCCGTCGCGCCCAGTGCCAGACCCCCACCACCTGCCCCCACCGCTTCCGCAGCAGACACGGCGCTGGTCGCCAATTGGGCTAGCGCAGGCGACGCCAAGTAGCGAGCCGAAAGGCGCGCGCGGCGAGTGGCAAACCGAATCGCGGTGTACACGATCTGCAGCTCCACCGGCCATTCGTCGTCGAAGTCGGCGTCTTCTTCGATGGCAGTGGTCCAGTCGGCGCCGTTGGCCGCGGCCGCTGAAGCGGTCGCACTCGACGTTCCGCTGTTGTCGTCGCTGCTTGTATCAGACGACGTCGTCTCTGGAGGCGCCAAGCTTTCGCCCGAGCGGCGCACGGAACCACGGCCGTGTGCAGGCACGGGTTGTGGCGCGAGCACGCGCGCTTCGGGCACATGGGGGGCAGGCCTTGTCGCTTCGGAGTGAAGCCCTCGGGATGCAGCATCGGTAAACGACGCCCCGTCGGCGTTGCCCGTGTCTTCGGCACCTCGGGCATTTTCCCCTGTGTCGGTGCTATGAAGGAGGCGCAGCTCAGTGGCCGTGAGCGGCGTGAACACCATTTCTGCTTGAGCATCCGTAGCTGCTGTTGCATTGTTAACCATGCCTGCATCAGCCACAACACCTACATGCCTGGCCCGCACAGTGGAGCGCGCACTCCGTCGATCACCGCGCCTGTCACCCCCGCCGCTTTCGCTTTCCCCGTGAGTGGCTTCCGGCCCGGAAGTTGATGTATCCGGCGGCAAGAGGAGCCGTCGAATCGGGGACGGGAGCAAAGGGCTCTCAAGCAGCGGTAACTCAAGCACGCGGCGCAGAGGCCGCGGCAAGCTGCGCAAGAGGACCGCTGCTTCGGTCACGGTGACAATATCGCCCAACGAGTTTCGGCCGCTGCTGCTGCCGCTGCTGCCATCGTTGCTAGCAGCAAGAGTTGCGAGCCGAGAGGCAGCTGCGCGAGCATTTGGTGCGCCTAGAACAAGCTGCAACGGCGAGCTTTCGAAAAAGTAGCGGATTTGCTCAGGCAAAAGCACTAACCCACCCCGCTGGCGCATCACAAGAACTTGACTAACGCCTACTCCACCTGCGCCCAAAGCGACCAAAATAACGCACAGCCCGCTTGCTGTCTTCAGAACAGCGAGCACAAGTCCAACCGCGCCACCCACCATGATGGCCACCGACGCGCGGTAAATTATCGCCTGGATGTGCGGCTGTGACATATCCACAAGGAATGGCCTTATTTCCTTATTTGCGTACATCATAGCTGCGCTTGCTCGGTTGTCACGATGGCGGGACCTCGTTTTAGAGAACATCGGGCAAATCAGCCGAAGCGAACGCCTTCGGACAGGATATACGCGAACTCCCCTCTTAAAGCGCTGTGCACAACCAAGAAATAGTCAGCAAGCCCGTGCAGGAGCTGCAGCGCTTTAGTAGTCGCTTCCTACAGAAGCCACCGTGAAGCTTTTGGAACCGCCGGGAGTAGACGCCAGACGCAAGACACACGACGCACGACAGAGGAAGGAAGCAGCTCGAGCCAGCTGCCTGCCAAGCAAGAAGCTCGAAGGAAGAAGAAGCAAACACTGCGAGAAAACAAGTTCCAGAATCAAGAAACCCAGTCCTTCGGCTCAAAATTGGGCGGACTTGTTGAAAGAACTGTAACTTCACCCAGTCCTGCAGCTCAATCATTAGCATTGTGGAGCCCATCGCCTCCCCACTAATAACTGACTCCAGAGGGCCCCTTGCCGGCTGGTGACAGTTCCAACATCATGTCGGCTGAACCCGAGTGAGTTTCATTACCGGGAGGCGCACTTGTGCGAGGAGACGGGGGCGGCTTTTTCGAATTATCTCCCGTTCGATAGACACTGGATCCAGGAAGTGGCTCCGTTTGAAAGTCCGAGCTCCTTCCAAGCCTATTGCGCGAATCTAATCGTCACATGTGGTTGTGTTTTTGTTCTGCAGGCATGTGCTAGAGACTATCACGGAAGATGGTTGGGAGGCTTTCCGTCTCACCGTTCAAACGCCACAGGTGAGCGCCACTCTGCTGCCGGTTTTGACTCTTGGAGTCCGTGAAGACGAGGGGCTACGACAGCTTTTAGCGTTGCTTAATTATTTTTGCTGCATTTATCAAGCATTAGAAAAGGCGCACATTTTCTGACTGCCTGCTTCCTTTTTGGGAATATTGATAATCTGTGCTTCGGCGGTTCCAACAGGCGAAGAGCATGGCAGATCTGACGCTCGAAACCGACGCCACCACCGTTGTCTTGAACGACAAGAAGGGAAGGTACGAAAGGCGCCTGGGAGCGCTGCTGCAGTGCACGCTTGCGCGTGTATTATCTCGTCCAAGCCTCTCGTTCAATTCTGTGCTCAAGCGACCTAATTGCGTGCTTAGTAGTATCCACCGTCACGCTCCTTTCTCGGGTTTTATACCTGTTGTGCATATTTTTCATACCACTTGAGTACTCTTGTTTTGTCTCCGCATCCTTCTAAGATCCTTTATGCTTATTTTGAACTTTGCCAGGTATAAGCTGAAAGTGCAGCTGCCAAAGGCGGTAATTCAGACCAGAACAAAGGTATGTCCCGTAGTACCTCCCGTCTATGTGCCTCAATTTTACAACCTCGAAAGATCTTTCGATTCATCATTATAAGTAGGCCGGTAAAATCTTTAGCGGTGTACTCTATGCTAGTTTGCAACGTACTTTCACACTTGTGTGTATGCATGTCATTATTTGGCACTTCGTTGTGGTCTTCTCTGTGCTGTTGGGGTGTGGGTGGGTGGGGATATCAGGCGTCGTTTCGCAAGAAGAAAAAAGATTTGGTGGTCACCCTGTACGCGGTTGGCGGAGAAATCCCCGAGGGCAACGACAGCGACTCGCCCGACACCTCGGTGTTGCCGGGGCCGGGCCAGCTGCTCCGCGCCAAGGACAGCCTCGAAGACATGTCCAAAATCGACAAGGCTCTGCCGCCGGTTCCCCCCGGCGGGGGTGGGAAAAAGGGAAAGAAAGCCAAGGGCAAAGGCGGCGGTGGCAACGGAGGCGCTACTGCGGCCGCGGCCAGCAGCGGCAGCGGGGACAGTGCTGCGGACGCGTTAAAGAACAAAGGCAACGAGCTGCTGGCGTCGGGGCATCTGGACGAGGCCGTGGAAGCGTATTCGGCCGCGTTAGAACTGGTCGACGACAACGCCATCTTTTACGCCAACCGGTGAGAGAGATGCGGTCAGAGAGGATGAGGGGGGGCAGAAGAAGATGAAGAAGAATGCTTTTTCTGTACTACCCTTATAGTACAGGGGCACTAGAAAGCTCCGTTACAGTGTCCATGCACTCTTCCGTCGAGGCAACTCATCACTGCTCACGATGATTTCGTGATGGTCTTTCCTTCCCCACCCGATGATGCATTGTTTCCTTTTGCTATCCTTTTTTCACTTCAGCCCCCCCTTTTTCTTTTCTTTAAGATCCTCTGCGTACATCAAGCAAGAGTCGTACGCGCTCGCGGTCAAGGACGCGGACTGCGCCATTGCCATTGACCCGGGCTACGTGAAGGGCTATTACCGCCGCGGCACCGCTCTTTTGGCTTCGGGAAACGCCTTGGGGGCTTTGCCCGATTTCGAAGAGGCTCTGCGCCGGGTGCCGGGGAGCAAAGAAGCCAAAATGCACGTGAAAGCTTGCCAAGACATTCTGAAGCGGCAGAAGGAGGGCGACGAGGCCAGCCAGGGAGGCGCACTCCCGCCGGGCTCCCCGGAGCGCCCCGCCATCAACAACCCACTGCACTCGGCCGAAGCGTCCGAGTACTTCCGCAACCAGTACAACCCGGCGTCGGTGGAGGTGGAGGCCTCCTACAGTGGGCCCCGGTGGGAAAACTGCGAAAAAGCGGGCGCGAAGCCCACGCTGGAGTTCGTGGAAGGCCTGACCTCGCATTTGAAGGACGAAAACAAGCTCCACAAGCGCTACGTGCTCGGCATTTTGCTGGGGGTGCGAGACTTAATGAGCCGGGACGCGAGTTTGATTGACTTGAAGGTGCCCCCGGGCGAGGACGGGCACTTCACGGTGTGCGGGGACACTCACGGGCAATTTTACGACTTGCTCAACATTTTCGAAATCAACGGGCCGCCCAGCTCCAGCAACCCTTACTTGTTCAACGGCGACTTCGTGGACCGCGGCTCCTTCAGCGTGGAGGTATAATGAAATAGACGAGGAAGCAGAGCAATGGAATCTCGAAGTACCAGACAGAATCTCTAGTTGCAGTCAATTGATAAACGTTTTCTAAACAGCTCCCCGCCCATTTTTCATCATTTGTCTCGTGATTTTTCTCCCCCTTATCCTCGTAAAAATCGAATCAGGTGGCTCTGACGCTGTTCGCGTACAAGCTGCTGTACCCCGACGGCCTGTTCTTGACGCGGGGCAACCACGAGTCGCGTACTTGCAACGCCATGTACGGCTTCGAAGGTGAAGTGCTGCACAAGTACGACCGCCAAGTGATGTCCCTCTTCACCGAGGTCTTCAACCAGCTACCTCTGGCGGCGTGCATCAACGAAAAGGTAAACAAGCGCGCACAACGAGCAGGACAACATCCATCAGATACGCGTTTGAAACAGAAAAAGCGTGGAGGCGTGTGTTGATTGTACAAGAGGGGAGATTATTTGAGGGCTATCGTAATAGCTTTGTGCGGTTTTGCCAAATCCTCACTTGTTGGTTTGTGATGTGTTATGTATGACCCGGCCAATAGGTGTTAGTGGTGCACGGGGGCCTCTTCGACCGGGATGACGTCACTCTGGACGACCTCCGAAACATCGACCGCCACTGCGAGCCGCCAGTTGAGGGCCTCATGTGCGACCTGCTGTGGGCCGACCCCAAGGTTGATGGTTGGGGTAGTCTAGATTCTAGCCGATGTTCTACGAAGCGCTTTTTCCTTTGTCGACAGAACTGACTTGAAACGACACGGAGTCATACATTTTTACTTGGAACAGTATCTGTTCTCTGCGGTTTACTGTTTTGGTTGTTCCGCCTCTCTCGCTGTCCTTGCATAACTCTCAGGTGCTGCCCGGCCGCGCGCCGTCGAAGCGAGGCGTGTCGTGCATGTTTGGGCCCGACGTGACCAAGCGCTTCTTGGAGCACAACAACTTGGAGCTTCTGGTGCGCAGCCACGAAGTGAAACCCGCCGGCTACGAAACCATGCACGACGGCCAGTGCGTGACGGTGTTTTCTGCCCCCAACTACTGCGACCAGGTGGGGTGGGAGCGCACGAAGTGAAGAAGAATTACTAGAGCATGCTCTCAACAAGTGATTCTGATTGTGACTAGGTGTTCTCACGGGCGGCGTGTTTTATGGGCTTGCCTCTCTATGCTCAATTTGCTATTGTGACGTTGTGATGCGCCGCCATAGATATGCTGCTCACATTCGTTCCCGATTTATAATGCTCTCTTTTCCTTCTCGTGTCTTCTTGTTTGTACATCTAGATGGGCAACATGG
>Ga0307982_1001568_pt1 | contig 18591 bp, 3 predicted proteins | sample OrgLakmetagen989_FD_201847 | JGI IMG/M metagenome (GOLD analysis project Ga0307982, IMG submission 201847) | Saline water microbial communities from Organic Lake, Antarctica - #989 | ecosystem: Environmental > Aquatic > Non-marine Saline and Alkaline > Saline | place: Antarctica: Organic Lake... | reverse complement strand
TAGACTTGAACCTACCTTGGTCGCCGCAGCGATAAGGTCCAAGTCATTGGTGGGGCACTTTGCCAGGGCCGTCAGGATGCAGTCTTTCGCGGACAGGGGCGGGTTGCCGCCTGCCGCCGCGGCTGCCGCTCCTTCTGCTGCGCCAGCCATCAGATTCGTGTCGTGTGGTTAGGATCAAAACTTTCGCACTCTCCCCTCTGGAGTGTTGCTGAGCTGGACTCTTGTTCCGTTCTTCACAAATCTACTCAGGCTGTGCCTCCTTCCAGGCGCCCCGCCCCCTTCTCGTACTTGTCCGGTGTAGGGGCCTCAATCTCTAAACCCATGGGCCTCTTCTGCATGCAAATTTGGCCACCCTGCTGTCCAAGATCGTAGTGACAAATTGGAGAACCCATTAGGCATTTTTCTAATTTTTGAACTCTCAATACATGCACATAAGACCTGAAATTGGGCAGAACTCTACCGTCCTGCAGTCACCAGTGAAGGACATATTCTCTACACACGCTTTGCAGAAAAGTCTGCTCACTGACTGCTGGAAGCTGCAGGAGCATGGCGGCAGGCACACAGGCGACTTCCAGCAAAATTCCAGATGATGCATTCGTTGAGCTTGGTTCTGCTGAGCTCACCAAAGATGACATTCTGTCCTTCGCAGCCGGTGCATGGCTCACCGACGAAGCTGTTGCATTCGCAACGGAGAAAGTACAAAGATTGTTTACTCCAGCCGTCAGAAGGCTAGCCAGAGTCTACCATCCATCGTAAGTGATATGAACATTTTGGCGCACGTGCAAAAATTGTGCACCCTTGTGCAGAGCTGTTCAGAGCTTCAAGCTTTCAGGAGCGTGTATTCACTTTCCCTCGTTTCGCACAGCGCACACGTCAAGGGAGCTCCCATTTGCAGACATCTCTGAGCTGAAGGCAGCCCTGGATCACTTGAAGGATGGGTGTGCATTCTTGTTTTTCCCACTGAACGATAGTGCCGTCAACTCTGTACCCGGCAGTGGTGCCCACTGGTCCTTGCTCGTGGCTGACCTGGCAAACCGACAAACGTGGCATGTGGACTCGGCAGCAGCGGAAGGCAATGAGACCCCCGCAGCCAACTTGGCAGGTCAAATCGCCCAGGCTGCAGGGGGCGTCTGGTCTCACAGCGATGTGGAATGCGCGAAGCAGGGCAACAGTTTTGACTGCGGGGTATTCTGTGCCCTGTTCCTGTGCTGTGTTCTGAAGGCGCTGTCTCAGTCAAAAACCAGCACCCTCACGTCCCACAACATTTCACAAGCATGTTTAGACCTGGATGCAGAGGCAGGCACTGCAGCTCGGTGCTCCTGGTTGGAGTCTGCCTACAGCGCCCTGCAGGACTCACAAAGTGTGGAGGCATGCTGAGGGGGGCGAAAATACACAAAAACGGGGGATAAAAATGCACAAATTGTATTGAGGACACACACATGCGCAGTTACACAGCATCAGCATCCAGGCCTGCGCCGATGGATACCACCAGTGTCAGTTGCCTTCGCACGGCTTCGTAGCTGCTGTAGGGGGGCAGACTCACATTGAAGAAGCATGTGTCTGCGGTGGGGAGGCGTCCGTCCACGCTGGTGTCACTGGCAGGGGTTCCAGGCGACTTGATCAGCAGGCGGGTACCGTTACTGGCAAATGCAGCGTCGTTCGCCGGCAATCTCGACTGCCCCCAGGCGAACTTGATGAACTTTTGGCGCTGTTCAGGGGAGAAGTCCTCTCGCAGAACGCGCCAGAACTGCTGGATGTGCATGCTTTGGGCCGTGGCGCCCCCGCTGTACTGCGTATTGCGCTGCAGCAAATCCACATCCACGTCAGGCACGCCGGCCACCATCACAGCGGCATCTGAGGAGGTGAGCCACCCAATTGCGGCAAGCGGAACAACAGAGCCGAAGCCCCGGCGGATGTTGGAACACGCAAGCTGCATTGTGGCAATGTGAGTACGCTCCAGCCAAGTGGCGAAGCTGCCCGACTCGCTTGCTTGCACTGTGGTCAGGCTTGCCCCTGTTGCTTGCCCGACATGAAGCACTTCACACGACCTGCCCATTTCAAACAGAGATGTTGAGCTGGGCAGATCATCACCGAACAAAGCATCGAATGTGTCCGGGTCACTGGACTCGCGCAGGTACTTCAAACTGTTCTCGGTCAAGTAAGCATGAACACTTGCAAGCGCATGTGACGAGGCCAGGTGCCCGAAAACGCATTGCCACACAGCTGGAGCAAACGGAACACCCACCTGCGCACTGGTGCGTGCTGCTGCAGCAAACAGCTGCCCCAGTCCAACAAAGTACTCTTCTGTGTTGAGGGGGGCTGCGCGGGCAGAGCCTTGCACCCACTGATCCGGCCTTGCCGACGGCAGCAGCGCGAGGCCCGACGGCATGACACAGTCACGGAACTCTCCGTACGCACCGGTGGCATTGGGTGTGGACTGGAACATGCCAAATCCCATGTTTCCCCCCGCGCTGTGGGCAGCCAGCTCCCGTCCACAGTCATCCAGCACCTCCCGATAGGGGCCACTCTCCCCCGCCACCCGCTCCCCCTGAAGGCGCGCCTCAAAGGCGAGGTGTGGCGCAGTGCGCACCTGTCGCAGCTGCATGGCGTGTGGCATTGTCCACCGCAGGTTGCGCACTGTTTGCGCCCAAATGGACGAGTGCATGCCAGACTGGGGGTCCCCGGCTGAAAAGCGGTTCAGCTGAATCCGGGGGCGAATGCTCGTGGTGGCAGCAGCTGTACTTGAGATGCAGTGAAGCGCCCAGCGGTTGAATACACCCCCCAACAGCCGCGGCAGGGCACTACTGATGCTGAGCTCCAGCTGATAACCGCCGCTGCTGCTGTCTCCGGCAGCGGCGGCGGCTTGGACGGCGGGGTGTGTGGAGTCCGGGCACAGCAGAGGCATGCATGCCGCACTCAGCGTGGTGATTGCTGCCAGCAGTGAGTACCGTGCAAACAGCACTGCATGCGGCACGTTAGTCAGCACATCGGGCACACTTGATCGGCCCGTAAAGGCCGCCACAGAGAGCTGCAGGCCCAGCTGGGCGGCATCGCTGGCTGCCTGGCTGCCGTCCGGTGCAGTGCGGGCTGCGGCTGCTGCGAGCTGGGATGCCCACGTTGATAGCGCCTTATCCATTCCTACACTCCACTCCCCACAAGCAGCGTACGCAGCCAGTACGTTGTCCTGTGTGAGCGGCACTGCCTCCAGAGGGGACGAAGCCACTGCTGGGCCCTGCACCTGAGCCCGCCGGCGCTGGGTGCTGTAAGCAGGCCGGCTTGCAGATGCAGCTGCGCCTGCTGCATCTTCCTGTGGGCTTGAGCTGTCATCTGGCTCTCCAATTTCAGGGTGTGTGTCTGTGGCAGCTGCTGGGACAGCCAGCGGGCTTGGTTTTTCAGGCAAGGTGCCTGATGGAAGGCTTCGCCACAGAGCGTTCCACGCAGGTCCATTCCATGCAGCCTGCAGCAGCCACGTGGGTGGGGCACAACCTGATGTATCGCTGGCAGCCAGCCACTCAAGGGCTTGTGCAGCTGCCGCACACAGGGCCAAGCCGCTGCCGCCACCGCTGTCCTCCTGAGTGACGGGGCCTGCAATCGCTGCGGCACACCGCGCTGCAGCCTGGTGTAGCACGCTTGCTCCAGCACTGCCACTGCGCTTGATGCTTTCCAGCGCTGCAGCCAGCATCTCTGGGGCAGATAGCGCGCCCAGTGGTGAGCCAACCAGGCTGGCTGTGTCGCACGGCAGTGCTCGCAGTGCTGAGAGGTCAGCAACAATGCCCTCCAGGGCGGGATTCAAGGTAGTGTGCTGCAACTGCTGCTGCGTGGGTTTTGGGAGTGCGCATACAAGGCTTGCTGCAGCGTCAATCATAGCTGCTGCCACATCAGAGGGTGTATGAGGGCTGCGCGCAGCTGCTGCCAGCAGGGGCACCATGTCACATGCAAGCAAAATACTTTCAGGTGAAGAAGACTGGCGCACCAAATGTGTCAATACAGTGCTGAGTGCAAGCACCAGTGGAAGCTGTGTGGGCAGCGGGGTGGCAGTGGCCACCACACCCAGTGAAGCTGCCCCTGCAGCGACTGCAGCACCGCTGGAGGCCACTGCCTCCACATCGAAGCTCCCGCAGCGCAGCAGAACGGGTGCTGCGAGATCCGCCAGCGCCCCAGCCACGGCGTCATGGGCCCGGGGGCCGCTGGTGCCGCCGCCGGGCAAGCCCAGGGAGCGCAGTGCAGCGTTGCCCTGCTTGGAGGCAGCCACCCAGTGCATCTCGTTGGTCATGAATGCTATCACATCGGCAGCTCGGCCCACAGCGTGCAGGGCTGCCGCTTCACGGTGCGCCTCCTCAGGTGGCCCTTCGTGGGGCTTGTTGTCAGAGCGCACGCCGCGATAGCACAGCACAGTGCCCTCGGGAATCGCCTTGGTCAGGGCAGCCATCAGCGGCTCGCGCAGAGGCGACGCTTCCACATTGCCAGCCTTGCTAAGGTTGTGCACCGACACGGCAACATGCCAGCCGGTGATTGGGCGGTCACACGGCTGCACACTGAGAGTTGCAGCTTTGTCACCCCCCAGCACCAGGCCACGCTGTGTACCGGCCTGGAATGTGTCCAGTACACTTTGCAGCATGGATTTGAGCAGCTGTGGGCGCTTGACCGCTGCTGTCAGCAGCGCGGGTGTGCACGCGCCCAGCGGGGTGCTGGGCTCAGGCAGGGCCAAGGACCGTGGGGCCCAGCCGCTGGATGCAAACAACGCCGTGGAAGCTGTGGGCATGAAATGCACGCCCCATTCGCAATCGTGCGATGAAAAGTGTTGCATGAGGGTCAATTGCAGCTGCGCTGCTGCTGCCCGCACGCACTCGCGCCTGGCAGCTTCTGCAGCGGTGCGGCTGCCTTGAGGGCAGGCACCCAGCAGTGCCTCAGTCACAACTGGCTGGTGACACAGGGACAGCTGCGAAGATGGCATCCACCGCACAAGCATCTGTCCGGTCCCCTCTGCAGCGAAGGCCACCTGCACAGCGCCACGTGTGGGGTGTACCTGCAGCACCCTCCCCCGCAGGCTACACAGGCAGTCGTGACGAGCCGCCCATGCACCGTGCTTCTGTTCGCTGGCAACTGCATCCAGTGGGCTCAACAGCAGAGATGCACTGCTCAAGCTGGTCACTGCCGCTCTCAGGCTATTGCCTGTCAGCGCCGTGGGGGCAGGCCTCTCCACAGTGGGACCGGGGTGCTTCTGCTGATTTGCCCCCAGCAAGTTGCGCGCCGGCACCCACACTTGTCTGTCCTTGACATCACGCACTTGCAGTCGGTCTATGGACACGTTCGCTTCAGCATCGCCTGCATCTGTCACCACGTCATACACGTGCTCCTGTCCCGAGTCAGCCACAGGCACATGGCGCTCAATGGTGCCGTGTACAAATGTAGAGGAGCCGCTGCCAGCTGGCTGGAAGTGCACCTCAAGGAAGGGGGGGAGGTGTAGCAACGGCCGGGCAGGCGTGCCGGGGGTCTGGGGCAGGGAGCCCAGCGCGCTGCCTGGAGGGGCCGCTAGCTGGCTTGCCGATGAAAGCACCAGCTGGGATCGCATCAACTGCACATCTTCTCGAGACACTGCCACGGACACCATTTGCCCAGGCAAGAAAGTCAGCGGGGTGGCCCCCCCAGACCAGCCCGAGGCAGGGGCTGGGTTGAACACCCTGCTGCCCCCAGTGCTGGAGGCAGACCGCTGTAGAGGCGATGCCATTGGAGGCAGCCCAGGAGAATCGACATTGCCTGTGCTGGAGCGACCTCGCATGAACGGGGGGGGCTGCGGGCCGGAGAACGGCGACGCCGCGGGGTGCATTGCGGGGGATGCAGATGCGTTACCAGCGCTGGAGCCGGCTGGCGCATCTGCATCGGGGGCGGGGGGCAGCACAATGTTCACATCCTCCAGCATCGAGCGCGCGATGGCGATCTGGTTCTCTCCGCCCTGCCGCAGCAAGTCCAGTACCATGGCAATGACGCCAGCGGGCACACGCCGCAGACTCATGCTGCGCTCAACGTTGGAGATCCACTGCTCCTGGGCCGAGACCTGAGTGGATGGGGTGGCAGAGCCGCTGGGACGATCACCCATCAGCAGGCCGTCCACCATCACACCACCCCCATGCACGCCTGCGGTGGGAATGAGCTTGCCCATGCTGTCGCGAAGGCTGAGCGCAGCAGCATCTGCTGCTGTGTATGACATGCCGACAACCGCGTCTGCAGAAGCACTCCAAGGCAACCGCAACATGTTGCTTTCAGTCGCAGCCGCCACACCCTGCATTGCAGCCGATGAATGGGAGGCGCCAAGCACAGGCACGTTGCCTTGCGAGGGGCTGTATCCCAGAGAATGGGCTTGGTGGCTTCGGGGGGCAACGTCCAGCATCACCTGTGCGTCGTCTTGAGACTTTGTTTCTGTGTCCACTTCACCATCTTGGGGCTCTGCCTGAGCAGCCCCCTCAGTGGGTGAGGGTGTTGGGGGTGCACTCAAGCCCAGACGCATGTTGACAACAAGGCCGGACTCGGACAGGTTGCTGGCAAGGATGTCCTCCCCGTCTTCATACGTGAGCAATGCCAGGGGGATATGCAGGCCAGATGTGTCGTCCGTTCCAGAGTCCGGCACAAACATGCTGCTATCCTGTGAATTGAGAAGCAGCACAGCAGTTGCGCCAGCCGCTTGTGCCCGCTCCATCTTTTGCACAAAGGTGCACTCGCCACGGCGAATCGCCACAATATTCCCAGCTACTGTGGAAGCATTCTCCAACTCGCGCTGGGCGTACTCTGGTTGAGCAAGCACAACGGTGCCAGTCAAGCCTGGGGCGCGGGGTGGGTTCCCTCCGAAGGCCGCGATGTTGTGGTCAACGTACCGGTCCGTCCGCCCAGAAGACGTGTACTGCAGCTCCACGAAGCTGAAGTTTGCCACTTGGTCTCGGTCCGCTGCCTCCAAGCTCGCTGCTTGTGCCGAGGACGCCATGAGGTCGGACATGTGCTGCAGCAGGTGCTCAGCCGCCTGCCCCCTGTCGTTTCCGCACAACCGAAGCACCCGCATGACCATGGCTTCACTGGCTTCCGGGGGCAGCATCTCCTTCAAATCGCGAGCCATGTTGCGCACTGCCCAATTGGAGTATGGTTGTGGCCGGGGGAGACTAGGGTTGTGTCCTCGGGCGTTGATAGCAGCCGCAGCTTGAGTCGAGTCGTCCACGCGCGCCGCATGAGCCTCCACGTGTTTTTGAAGCATCTGTGTACCGCCTAGGGGTGTGCCTGTAGCTTTCAAAGCGGTTAAAGCTGCACTGTGTGCTGCAGGAACCGCCTGGCCTGATGTCTTGAGAGCATCTACTGCACTGGGAGCCACTGACCACATGAAAGGGGCCCCTCCGAAATTCATGGTGATGCCAGCAGCCTGATTCTCGGAGCTCACTGCCGGCGCAAACACACCCCAGACATCTGTCGCAGCAATGCCCAGGTACTTTCCGTTGCGAGTAAACGCCACAGTGCCCGACTGTCTGTCCCACAAGCACCCAACGGTGTCTCCGCGGGAGCCCCACACGGGGCCATACGCCACCTCCTCCACGAAACCAGCCACACTACAGCCACCAGTATGCGTCCCACAAGCCGCCATGCGATCGCTGTTCGTGCTGATCCACTCGTTGTAGTCGTTTTGCCATCCATGGAAATGCACCAAGCGCTCCCCAGACCTGGCGTCTACAAGGCGAGCCGTGCGCCACGCCACAGACCCCTGCACATCTTTGACTTCAAGAACGGATCCAATATCGGTGCAGATCACACCTGGTTGCACTAGTGGCTTCTCACCCAGCAGTGGAGCTGACACCGTACTGGGAGAAGCAGGAGATGCTGCAGGTGAGGCTGTAGGCCGGCTACTGGGCGAAGCATCTGGCGAAGCATCGTCCAGCGACGGCAGCACGCTATAACGCCATCGCCCTGCCCTACCACTCTCGCCGCAGTATACTACACTGCCGGGGCCCCACTCACGGCCATGCCCCGTGCCCCTGGACAAGCTTGTGTCTGCCCACAGCCCAATGCGCACCGCAGGGCTACTCTGGCCTGACGAGCGCTCTGAGTGAACGATCGTCGCTTCAAAGTACCCAAAGCGCAGCGATGCCCACTCTGCTGTGTCTGGCCAGGCGCAATTGGCAGGAAACACAACTTGCTCTGACGCCCTGAAGCCCCCCTTTCCCCTTCTACGGGGGTCCTGTGCACCCTGGCGGAAGCCAGCAAAGCGTACTGCGCTGGAAAAGCGACGAGGAACGCCCCAAATTGGGAGCCCCGCTGCAGCTTGTCCCTGAGGGGCTTGAATTGCGAAACTGCAGAACAAGCTGTCTGCATCTATGTCCGTGGGAAGCTGCTGCAGCACTGACACGTCTGGCACCTGAGGGCTTGTTGCGCCACCTGTAATCTTGGCAGCAGTAGCAGAGTTGGACTGCTGCTCTGCCTGACCAATGCCTGCCACCACAGATGTAGCATGCCAAGATGTAGCAGCTGCAAGGGCAGCAGGCACTTGTCCTGAAAGCACTGGCACCGAAGCTGCCCAGGAAGCAGCCTGCCCCACGAGCAGGGGCGATAGAGCCAGAGTCAACTCAGCTTCGTTCGCCTTGGCCCAAGTCCGGGCAGCAGCTTCCACAGTGCCCCCGTGTGAAGCAGCCATGCCAAGCTGACACACAAGCAGGCATGCGCAAGCCAAGGCACTGCTGGTGGCTTGGGCGGCGTGACGAAGATCACGCAGTGCGACCGACAATACCTTGGCCAAGAGGCTGCTGCCTGTCCACACATTCAAGCTTCCGGCGTGCAGCAGGGAAGCTGGCTGCAGCTGCCCGCTGACAGCCCCTCGCACACGCTCGATGGATGCAGCTGCATGAGACGACACAGCTGCGAGACGCTCAGGAGTCAGCTCAAACACTTCTGCGAATGTCTCACGTGCTTCAGGGTCGCACATTCCCCAGTGCAGCACCTGCACGAGGACGCCATTGCCGCCCCAAGCACTGCTGCGCGACAAAACGCGCACCAGCGCCCCATCCAAAGCAGACACTGCCTGCTGCGGCGGGACCCAAACCTTGTGGTACATGCCATCTCCATCTGTCCAGCCTGCTCGGCCATCGCTCATGCACAGTTGAGGCGGCACAGAAATGTCCAGCTCATATGGCAGCACACGAGCTATCTGGCCCACTTCCAGTGGACCCAACACACCGAGGCGCCCACCAAGGCAGAGTGCAGCTGCGTGGCGTACAGCCTCGGATTTGCCTTCGTCAAATGCTGTCACAACATCTGACAGCACTTGAGTATCTACTGATGCCAGTGCAACCACTGCATCAGCACTTAAGCTGCCTAGAATGGCTGCGCTGGGACCTTGGTGCAGGCCTGGTACTACACTGTAGGTAGCACCCGGAGAAACTTGGCTGTCATTCATCTCGAAAGCCTCCCGTGCTGTTCCCCTCGCGGGCATGGGCGTTAGAGAGGTGTGCACGCCCGCTGCAGCAAGGTGGTGCGCCGCGCTGGTGCAGAGTGACAGCGGCCCCCGAGCAACAATGGCAGACTCTTGCTCCTCAATTTGGCGCAGTAGTGAGCTTCGCAGCGCATCGAGCGTTTCATGCGGGAAGTCGCTGCGACGAACCGCCGTCCAAGCCAAGTCAACAAACTGCTTCACATTGCTGCGTGAGCGCTTAAACGTTGTGGGTAGAAACACTCGCAGTGCATGGGCAGGGTCTTGTTTGCTGCCCCCAGGCATGACGGAATCCAGAAGCAAGGAGCGCTGGGCAACGGCGTTAGCAGCTGGCCTGGCCCCATCTTCATGCGACTCGGCAACCAACGTTTCGCCATCCAAAGCAAACGAATCACGGGCTAGCTCTTCGAATACATCTGCTGCATCAGCTTGACCGGCAGCGCTGGCTGAAGCTGGGGCAGTGGGCTCCGGGGGGGGGCGGGATGGGGCCTGACGGGGTGCAGGGGGGCGAGACCCGTGTGCAATCGCCCCCAAAATGCCAGAAAGCGACGCCGGAACATTGCGCAGAAACCCGCCTACATCTTCGCTGTCATTCTGGGAGCTATCTCTGCCCAAGCCAAGCATTTGTGCCAGAGCATCTTGCCCAGCAGAGCGGCTGGGTGCAGTGGCTATGCCTGACTCAGGGCCAAACTGAGCTCTAAGCTTCTCCAACAGCACCCGGCGAAGCTCTGTGTCGATGGCTAGACGCATACGCTGTGCTGGGGTGCGCTGAGGCACCCGGCCAGGAAGCAAAGGTGAGCTGGTCACTGCCGCCAGCGCCTGCGCTTCAGACATTGCCACTCCCACCTTGCCCGGCTCCAGCACAGACGCGAAGTCCAGATCCACACCTTGAATGGAGTCCAGGGCAGAGATGAGCGCAGATGAATCTGCAACGGAGCTGTCCAGAGTGGTGCTTCGCCATGCGGTTTGCAGCAGCGGCTTGGGGCAAGACACGAGGGAGCGTGCCAGAGCCAGGGCCGATGGAAGGAGCACGCTGCCCACACCACGCTGCTGCCGCACAGATGGCTTTGCACCCAGTGCTGTGGAGTCAAGCTCTACAACTGCCAGGCAGCGCCGCTCACCGCTGCGCAGCACAGCATGGAAAGACCTGAAGCCGCCGTCTGGCGACCCAACTTCCAGGGATGCCAGGACGGCGTGCCTGGCTGTATTCGTAGCCTCCCATACAACGGCCGGCGTCATTTGAGGCTTCACCACAGATGCTGTCACGCCTTGGGCTCGGCTTGTGCTCTGAACAGCTGAGCAAGATAACGCTACACACAGCTGTGTTTGAACTGTGAGCCCTGCAGCCGAAGTCTCATGCAGAGGCACAGAGTGGCCGTTCAAGAACTTGCCCCATAAAGCACTATACATGTTCAACGAATGGCTGAGGGCCTCAAAAGCATTTGGTTCACTTGAGCCATGGCTGTCGTTCACCGCAGGGCCAGCACCCAGCAGTCCCATCAAAGCTTCCCGCATGGCAGCTGAGCGGCCACTGCCAGCAATACCGGCTGAGGCCGCCACTAAGCGGCGCCGCAGTTCACTTGGTGTGTTCTGGTTGGGCTTGTCTTTGTTTGGAGAGGACACAAATGAGCTGGCCACTTCAGTGCACAGCTGCTCAGCGGCTTGGTTTAGCACCGGGACAGCCACAGACCGCAAACCGACGCCACGCTGGCCAAGGTCAGACGTGCGCATAGACACTACTGGCCATGCTGCTGAATGCTTCACCTCACTGTGTATGACGTGAGTGGGGGCAGCATTAAACGGCCCACAGTCAGCCACGATCGTGTCGTCATCAGCCAGTGTGCGCTCAAACGCGCGGAAGATACTTAGAGCATCAGTTGCTACAGGGCTCTCCATAGCACAAGTGTAACCCCTATTGCTGTTGTGTGCTGTCACACAAAACTCTGTGCATCTGAGCAGCTGTGCAGTCATCGTTCCTGCAGAGTCCATCAGCCCTGCTGCCCCTTCAGAGCACACACCCCGAATGAACACGAGCAGTGCTTGGGCGACACGGGGTGTCAACAGAGGGTGAGCACCGCTCATTACGCTTGATGTAGGCTTACTTGAAGCTGAAGTCCATGTCTTGTTGGGAAGTTGAAAGCTGCCACTGCCCAGCAGACGAGCTGCCAGGCTGCACAAGCCCTTGACAGCTTCTTGGCCGGACTCATCCAAGCGTACGCATGCATCCGAGAACCTGCTACCAGCTGAAAGTGCTGTGTGTTTGCAAAGCAGTGCCGAGCATAAGCCACGGAAAAGCAGTCCTTCCACGGTGCGCCAGGAGCAGGCAACATCAGCGGCCAGCGCGCCAGACGCGTCAATCTGCGACGCAGTGCCTTCGTCAGCGACACCGCTGTGTTTGCTTTCCGCCATCCCAGTGCTTACCTCCTCTTCCTTACACTCGGCACCTACAAACTCCCTCAACTGCCCCACCTTTGGGCTAGCGAGTTCCTCGCTTGCCATGACTGGCGCGAGCAGCTGTGCACAGTGTGCAGCAGAGCAGGACAGAACCGCTTCAGGGGCTTTACCAGTCAAAGCGAGAAGCAGCGCGTTTTCTGCTTGCACAGCTGCTGCCATGGTATGGTGCAAAAGTGCCTGTCCGGATACCGGCGCTTGCAGTGAGTTCCAATATGGCCTGGTCTCCTCTGACAAGCTGGACAGGTCCGCACCCAGCTCCACAAGCCAAGTTTGCATGTTGCGCACAGCAAGCAGCAGCGGCTGCCAAAACTCCTCCTGCGGCAGTGCAAGGGGGATACTAGAGCACAACACCAGTGCCAGCCGCAACGCCGCTGAGTTGCCGCGATGCTTGCCGGCCTGCTTGCTCGACAGAAACAAATCGTGCAGTGCAGATAAGAGCACGCCTGGAGCAAGCTGTTGATTGAGAACGGTTTCGTCAACGTCTGCATGAGCAAGCTGTGACACAGCCTGCCAAATCACGGCGGACAGTTGCTGTGACCTGATGTCAGCCCCAGCAGCACTGTCGCCCGACCCAGCATCGCTGCAAGATGCAATCAAATCCATGCCAAAATCTAAGTTTGAGGCGCAGCGTACCTCCTTGAGGCTCCTCTGTAATGCGATCTGCAGCAGGCGCTCAGGGTCGCAAAGCTCTGAGGGGGCGCCCGTCAGGGCCGCCTGCCAAGCTGGGATCGCAGACGAGCACAGGAATCCGATTATCATGCTGGGGGAGCATGGTTTCGCAGGGGACTGGCACTGAAGCAGCACTTGTGATCTGTCTAGAAGCTGCGCACATGCAAACATCTCCGCGGGGCATGCCGTGCTCTCTTTCAGGGAGTCGGCGTGGTTCACAGCCCACACCCAATGCCTCAGCGTTGCTGTAATGCAGCGAAGGGCAAAGCTTATATGAGCTTCTATCTGCGCCTGCGATGCGGTAGATGCCGCTGGCTCTGCTGCTGCTGGGGCCAGTAGTGCTGCCACCAGGCCCGCCTCCTCGCTTGCGGCATGCTGTGCAGCTGTCACTCCCAAGAAAGTACGCAGGGCGCTCTTGCCACAGCTACTGATGGCTTCCCTGAGGCCCTCTGGGAGACTTGCAGGTAGCGCATCTGTGAACAGCATGGTGCAGAAGTCCTGCAGGCGGCTGCTGTCCACTTGCTCCGTGGCAGCAAACTGCATCACTGCCTCAAATGGCGTGTCCACTGCAACATGCTCCAAGCTGTACACCCACAGCGCAAGCTCGTGCAGCACACGGCCGGCTTTCCATCCGCTTACAGCCCACGCTGCAGATTCCAGGGCCAGCTTTGCAACGGGAGCTATGGCGTCCACATCTGGTTCACCTAACGCATCAGTTGCTGTGGCTGTGTCAGGTGCATCTGCGCTGAGTAAACGCTGCACAGCAGCACTAGCCAGAACTGTGGACGGCAAGCAGAAATGTGCTGCAGCACAGAAAGCACCCATGAATGCAATGTCGTGCACCTTGGCCATGGACGCTGGCAGCAAGGGTGCCCTCACCCCACGAGAAGCTACCAGTGCTAGAACGCGTTTGGACGCAGCGGAAGCAGCCATTTCAGATGCAGGGGCTGAGCTGGGCGGCAGTTGCACCAGTGCGCGCACTGCCAACAAGCTCTGCTGTGAAGCTTTGTCTACACGGGCAAGCTTCTGCAGCTCATTCAGGCTGGCGTGGGGCGGACAAGACTGCACCTCCAAGGGACTCATTGCGGGCACATTCGCGAATTGCATCGTGGTAACACTGCAACGTAGCATTTCAGCCCGAATAGATGAAGCTGGGTGGCTCAGGCTGACTCTGCCCAGCAGCTTCGGCGCGATTTGTGAAAGGTGGGTGAACACGCCTGCCGTGGCTCGTGAGTACGCTTCCCCTGTCAATGATGCAGCAGCTGGGAGAATTTCGTCATGGTAAAACCGCAGCGTTTGGGACAGCAGGAAAGCCACGCCCTGGCAGTCCAGAGTAGAACAGCAGTCTCCTGGGCTGAGCAGACGGAGCACCATGCCGACGTACCACAGCGAGTCTTTCAGCCAGTCGGCATTGTTCACAAGCAGGGGAAGAACGCCCTCAAGTGATGTATCTGGGATTCGCAGCACGTGTGACTGCAGCCGCTGCAGGAGTTCAGCCAGCACTTTGCTGGGACTGCCTGGAGCAGCAGCACTTGACAGCTCGGGCGACTTCTGCTCCAGGCCGTCCTGCTGCACGTGCGGTGTCGCTGGAGCGCCCATTGAATGGCTCACCAGCTCAGTCCACAATGATTGCAGCAGGTTTTTGCTCTCCGTGGATTTCACAAGCAGGCCAGCCACTGTGCCGAGCTGGGCATGGCGCAGGTTCATGATGCCCGGCAAAACGGCAGCCGCAGCGGCTGGCGCACTTTCAAGCACGTAGAACGTCACCCCCAGCACCATGGATTCTTGTCGCGAATCCCCCACGGACTGCTCGATACAATGCTTTGTGCTGCTGTCCAAGAAGGCTTGCAGGTCCAGCAGCAGCAGCGAGACCAACTCTGCTGACGCGGCACTGTCCGAGTCATGCAGCTGGAGATAGGCCACCGTGTCCACCATGAACTTGTACCGATTGGGAATATCGCGAGACTCGGCCAAATACCGCACGTTTCTTAAGTCTTGGGGGGCAGCCGACAAAGAAGATGTCACGTCGGGAATGCTTCCCCCCGCCCCACTGCACACATGCACAGTTTGCAGCACAAGCACTTGCAATTCTTGCAACCAACTGTCTGTTCTAAACACAGTGCTGGGCTCCTGGCAGCTTTCCCATGCCGTGTCAAGCGGAATGTGAGGGGCCCATGTGAGCACGTGCTCGGTGCTGCTCAGATGCAGCTTTGCATCCGCAGCGATACCTGCAGCTGACCGTGCCTGGCCTAAACGGTCCATGAAGTCAAGCACCATATCGAACCCGACATGGTCTCGAATGGGGTCAAAGTCATCATCTGTTCGAGCACTGGCGGAACTGGTGTACCCCAGGACTGCAGCCAATCGAAGCCACCTCAAACTCAGCTCTGTGGGTGCTTCGTGCATCGAAGCCAACATGCAAGCAGCATTAAAAGCTGCGATATGGCGAGAAGGGTTCTCAGTTGTCGCCAGGGCTGCAAACTTGACCGCTGAGTCCCTGAATTCAGCACACTGTGCGTCGAGCATGCCGCTGTCAAATAGACCGCTCACGTCCCCATGCAGCAAGTCACTCAGCTCCTCAAATGCCCCTGTCAATTCTGGTGGAAAGGTATCATCCATTGAGGCTTTCGCCTCTCCGGAGGTGGCTGCTCCGCTGCCCACTATGCCCTCTGGCTGAAATTGGTGGGGAAACACGTGCTCGGCGGCAGCACCGTGGCAGACAAGAATGCTGCACGCTTGGGCCAGCACCGCCTGCTTGCTTGTCGTAGAAAGGCAGCTGATCCACTCAAAGGCGCCGCAGTCATGCTTGGCCTGCGCTTCCAGTCCACCTGAGCTGCGCAGTGCGGCGCATGCAACAGTGGCAAGGTGTAGCGCGGCGTCCGAGGCTCCGCACCCGCTGCGTAGATCCAGCGCCAGGGGCTCCCATTCCCCAATTTCCACAGATTCAGCGGATTCATATGTAGCAAACGCTGCATTGGCTTCCGCCACGCAGGCCAGCACTGACGCATCTGCTTGCTCCGAAAGCAGCGCAGCACCTCCAGCAGTCACGCTGCCCAGCAAGCGGACCTGCGTCTCCCCGTCCCAAACCAGCAGGCTGCTAGACTCACTGGCAGTAGTGTCGCTGGTTTTGTTTGCCGACGAGTTGGATGTAGCCGCCATTGCTCGAGCGGCCGCCAGGGCGTCATCGGCTACTTTTCGAAGCCTGGCCTGCTCGTCCGCAGTCAGCGCCGGCACAGAGAGCACACGGAAGGTCTTCTCCGAAATTGAATACCATCTTTCGTCTCCGTCTCTATACTGCACAAAGTGGCGTCCACTCCCAGGGTCGAAGCGGGTCACAGTCCCCTCAAACCACTGCTGGCCTGCCCACAGCACGCCCACTTCGCAGCCCATGAGGGCCCAGGGCGGGCCGGCATAGCCCCGTTGCCCACCATTGAACTCTTTCCCAGCGTGCAACATGCCCGCTCTGCTGTCCAGTGCGCTGTCGGGCACTGCTGCAACGCTCGGTGAGCGCGGCGCGGCCGCTTGCCCCCCTGCCGCCGGTGACAGCTGCTGGGGTGAAGCGGGGGATAACCGCGACGTAAGAGACCCAGGAAAACTCAGAGAGTGAGGCTGTCCAAATGTGTGAACTGTGTCCATGGCAGCTAGGTCAGCCGAGCCGAAGATGAGAGCAAGCTGGCTGTGCTGGGCGGCAGCAGCCAGCAGAGCACACGTGCTGGCAACCACTGCTGCGCCTGGATCGCCCTGCACTGGCAGAAGACTTTGCTTGAAGACAGGCCTCTGGCAGAAGCTCACATCCAGGACTGATTGCCTGTGTTGGCAGTGCCGCACAGCCACATGCAGCTTGCCCAGCGACCAGTCAACACCAAGCGCTTCAATGCTACAGTGAGCGCCACCTGCTGCCGCAGACATGGCACTGAAAAAGCGGCTGTCCACCGGCGCAGAAAGCACACAGTCTGCATGTGTATCAGACTGCAAGGGCTGTCGAGTGACGCATACGGTGGGTTGTCCTCCCTCGCGCTGCAGCAGCAACAGCGAAAAGCCAGCAACCAATGCCTGCAAGTGCACCCTCCCAGACGCACCCAGAGAATCAAACGTCCACCCTTGTGGATGTAAATCCCAGTGATTTGCAGAGCTGAGGAGTATGCTGCCCTCTATTTGCTGCATGTGCCACTGGTACAGACACAAGCCCTTGCCAGAGCGCAGCAGAAGCTGCAATGCGCCATCTCCTGAGCAGGACAGCGAAAGGGCACATGATTCTGTACTTGCAGAGCCAGACAGCTTTTCTTCCAGAATCGTTGAAGTCTCTTGGTCAATGCTGTGCATACATAGCCGCAGAATGCCATCCAGCACGCAAGCTGACAGGGCACGGCCGCCGTATGCAGTGGAGCAGTGGACCCACGCTGCATCGCCCGCATACAACGCTGGGAGTTTGAACACCAAAGCTTGATTGCTAACGTGCACCAGTCCGGAGGGGGCTGCAGCAAGCCAGCCTGATGGCCCGTAGGTGAGCTGACAGCCGGCATCAGCGGAGCCAACGTGGGCGACGCCCTCAGGACCTGGGGCACACAGCAACGGGAGACAGTCGTGGGGCCTCACTGACCACGGCGAGACCTGCCGTGCAATAGCAGCAGCCAAGCAGCCCGGCTCGCTCAGTGTTGGCAGGTCTGCTGCTTGGCTTGAGGCAGCAGCTGCGCGGGGAGTGGCGGCTTGAGCTGATCCTGCGATGCGTAAGATATCTCCAACACCACCTTCAGCTGCAGCAATTGCAATGGAACATCTGCAGTGTTGGTCAATGTGAGAAGGCTGGCGCTCAATATAAGTGGCTGGTTTCGACGCACAATTGGAAGACTCGCTCCAAACCCGGAGGTGCTTGCAATCGCTTGAGGGTGGACCCAAGCCGTCGCTCGCTGCTCAGCAAAGAGAGGGGCTTGCCACTTGCTAGGGAATCTAAAAGCGCGGCGACGCTTTCGGTGAAAATGGTGTTGTCTCCAGATTCCTGCGGAAGCAAGTTTGCTGGAGTTTTGGCTGAAACGCCAGCACGCATGCTCGCTCACCTGGAGCTTTGACAACAGTCGACACGCAAATGGGACAAGGGCTTGACCTTTTGAATGAGTGGGAAGCTTATGAAGACTCAAGGCTGCTTGTCTGGAGCACAGCTCGTCGGCATATTGGCCGTCGTCAGTGCCACATTCCACTTGAGGAGGAGGTTGCAGAGTAAACATTCCTGGAGAATTCATCGCTCGAGTGAGGAAAAAAGCAAACAATATGCCCGCGGTGAACTCTGATTAGTCTGATGTGTCGAGTGGAAACCCGGTGATTGGTTGGCGTGCTGGCTGCGGAGAGATTGCTCCGTGTGTATACTCCAGCCAAATCCAGGCAGTATGTACTGCCCTGAGCCAACACAGAGAAAATCCTAGTGCAAAAGCCCTATCTACAATCGATTGGGCCGAGGTTCGGCATGAGTCGTGTGAATATGGCCGGACGATGCCCAAGCAAATAAAATGATGCAGTCACGGCAGGCGGGGGGTGTGCATATGGAAATTGCTGCACGCTGAGGCTATTGCACAGGCTTTCATAGCTGCTTTCTAAACTCAAAGTCCTGTGAATGAGTAGGACAGCCATTTCCAAGCTGCTGATTGCATGAGATGCACAGCCTCCCAACTCATCAGCGCACTGATCCATGAAGCTCGCTGGCTTTTGCATTTTTGTTTCTATCCTGGCAAATACTTGCACAGGAACACTGGAAGGCACGAATGTTGTTCCTTTGTCCGTTCAAAAGCGTGTGCGCCATAACAAGGCCTTGAAACTAAAACAACAAGAAGGTTTCAGGCAGTTTCAAAATGAGCACAGCCAAAAGCCCCAGCGCATTGCTCGAAAAGAATGCGACGCGAGAGGGCAATGCACTCCTATTGGATTGTCAGGCTTGCTTCAGCATTCACGTGGAATGCACCTATGCCAAGATTGTGACCATGTTGGTGATCATGGACACTTTGGTATGTAGGCTTGAGAGT
>Ga0307982_1001567_pt1 | contig 18591 bp, 5 predicted proteins | sample OrgLakmetagen989_FD_201847 | JGI IMG/M metagenome (GOLD analysis project Ga0307982, IMG submission 201847) | Saline water microbial communities from Organic Lake, Antarctica - #989 | ecosystem: Environmental > Aquatic > Non-marine Saline and Alkaline > Saline | place: Antarctica: Organic Lake... | reverse complement strand
ATGAGGACGCGGGCGCTGTGGGCCAGTGGAGCATCGTGTCTGTGTCGCCTGGGTCTGGGATGGGATCATTCAGTGTGACTGGCGGGGGCGCGGGCAACCTGACTGCCACGCTGCATCAGGTGGGCGTGCTGAGCTTCGAGACTGCACAGCAGTACACCGTGAGGCTGCAGGTGGAGGATGTGAGTGGGGGGGGCAGCACAGCCAGCGTGGATGTGCAGGTGAATGTCACTGACGCCAATGAGCCGTTTGCCCTGTCCGCAGCTTCATTTCCGGTGCTTGAAACTGCAAGGCCTGGGCAGGAACTCTTTGCGCTGGCTGTTCTTGATGAAGATGCCAGTAATACTCCCTTTGGCACCCATGAATTTTTTCTGCATTCAACGGGCAGTGGCTTCGTGCACGTGGCAGCCAATGGCTCAGTTTTTCTGCGCGGCGACGCCTCATTGGACATGGATACAGTCACGGGTGGAAACGCCAGTTTATTGACTTCCCCTGTATTCTTTCGTGTGGACATCTGCGACGACTGTGCTGCTGGGGGGGTACATGTTGACTTCAGTGTCGAGATTCAAGTTGTACCCGAAGACGAGCATGTTGTCTTGCCGCCGAACCCTCCTCAATTGCAGTGGCATATCCCAGAAAATGCTTTATCTGCTGCACCTGTGGTCTCATTTCGTACCCGACCCAGCGATTTCATGGACCCTGAAGGCACAAACGTGTCGCTGCAGCTTGTCAGACAAGTTGTGGGGGCTTCATCTGCATGCCCTGCCGGCCTCTTCAGCGTCATGGGGTTACAGATTGAGTCAATGCAGCTGCAGCAGAACACAGAAGTCGACTTCGAAATTCTTCAGTCGTGTGGACTGCACCTGATTTTTTCAGACAAGGCAAACTCGGCTCCGGGAACACCGTTGCCGTCGACCTTGCAACTTCTAGTGCAAGTTACTGACCAAAACGACGCTCCGTCGCTGCTATCACACACAGTGTCAATTGCCGAGAATAGTGTTGTCGGTACGTGTGCTAGTGCTGCAGGAGGTAGCCCTTCAACCAGTGTCAGCTTCCACGGAAACACCTGCGATGGTTTTGTATTCACTGACGCTGATGGCCTCGCTGCTTACTCTGGTCGCCAGCCATTCAGTCTGCAAGCCTCAGACTCCACATACTCTGCTGGCTTACTTCAAAGCTTGTTCACTTTGAATGCCTCGCTCGGGGTGCTGACTGTCAGTGATTCGAGCATGCTGAACTTCGAAGCATTTGCTGCTACCTCTGGTGAACTTCACTTCAATGTAACGATACTAGACCCGCTGGGGGGGGCTTTCGTGTTCGATTTCACGGTGCTAATTGAAGATGTCAACGATCCCCCGCTCGCACCAGCCCCACCTGCAGCATTTGGGTTGCCAGAGAATGTCACTGTGGGCAGCGCGCTGCTCCCAGTGGGCGCCTTTCCCCTGGCTACAGATGAAGATGCAGGCGACACGCTTGTGTTTCAGCTCTCAAGTATCACTCCACAAGAGTATTTGGGTGTGATAAATGTCGTGAACTCGGCCACCGGCCAGCTGCAACTAGCAGGCCCTGCAGGGCTGGATCACGAAACAGCTCCCCACATTACAGTGGTGCTGAACGTGAGCGATGCAAGTGTTATAACGCAGCTTACGATTGAGTTGGATGTGTTGGACATAAACGAACCCCCATCGCTCGTGCTGGTTGACTCCACTCTGCTGGTTGACGAAACTCCCCCACTGGGAACTTTGTTGGCAACCTCGCTTGGAGTCAACACCTTTGCTACAGCAAGCGACCCAGACGGGGATACCTTGCAATTTTCCATCGCTGCAGCATCAACCCCTGCCTTTGCGATCAACTCTGCATCCGGAGTCATACAGGTGGCCGACAGCTCCCAGCTGGACTTCGAGAAGCAGGCCGAGCACTGGATAGTGGTTGCAGTTTTCGATGGGACATTCCGCGTGCAGCGCAACATGACAGTCCTTGTCAATGATGTAAACGATCCTCCTTTCCTGACGACCGCGCCGGTGAGCTTCACAGTTCAGGAGCACGCCCCCCTCGGCAGCACGGTGGCTGCGTTCACCATTCAAGACGATGACAGCGGGGACAGCATGTTCGCTTTTCATCGAGAAGATTGGACTGCGATTGGCTCAAATGTTTTCTTCTCGGTTGTGGAAGATGCTGTAGGAAGCAGGGTGTTCAATTTGCAGGTCAGCGGAGACATTGATCTTGCGCTCGCGCCGCCTAGGCAATACAAGACCATTCTGGCTGTTTGTGATTTCAACTGCAGTGCAGTGCTTGCAGCCGATGGATTTGTGGATGGCAACACCCTTGTTCAGCGGGCTTCTGGCTTCATCAGATTCGCCGTCTTCGATGTGCAAATCCTTCCAGTTGCTGAGGCGCCCACCATATCCAGCCAAACCTTCTTCGCCAACGAGAACTCCGCAGCTGGCAGCCTTATTGGTGTGGTAGCCGCCCAGGATCCCGATCTGGATGAGTCCGGCACATTGGAATCCCTTTCTTTCCAGATCATCGGCATCCCTACTTCCGAGGCAGCCTTGATCTCGCTAGCCTCTGGAACTGGGCAGCTGACTGTAGCAGCACAAACAGTGACCTATCCCGGTGCTATCCTGGGCCTTGACTTTGAGCGCATGCCTGCAATTTCGTTCATAGTGCAGGTGACAGACAGGTGGAATTTGTCCGCCTCCGCGACCATGACCCTGCAGCTGTATGATGCCCTGGAGCCGCCTGTATTCATGCAAAACGTGTTGATGCTGCCCGAAATGTCGGCAACAGGTGCAATAGCCTCGCAGTGGTCCACACACGTAAACGAAACATTTGTCAGCTGCCAGAATGAAAGCGCTTTCTTCGAACCAGCTGCGGTCGAGCTGCAGTTCGTGGACACCGCATTCGTGGATGTTTGGAACACGGCCTGGCATGTTTTTGAACGGACGCCAAACATGGCCTCGGCATCTAACGGCTCTGTGTTTAACGCTTCCTCTCAGGCCGATGCTGACTTCGTGGAAATCATTTGGTCGTTGCGGGAGTTGCCATTTGCAGCTGACTTCGTGTCAGTGCCTCTGTCCAGTGGGCAAGGGCAGGCATGGTGGCTCAACACCCCGTTACAGGCGCAAGGTGAAATAGCAACCTTTGGCTCGGTGAATTCTAGCATTGCTTCGGTGACGGACCAAGCCACGGGTGCACCTGAACCAGCAGTGTCGTTCTCGTTGCAGTTTAGCCAGGACGGTGCTGTCGGGGCAGCTGCCCCCACGGTGCAGCTCAGCATGGCTGCCGGTGCACTGAATGCAGAAATCAGGTCTTCCTACTGGATTGGCGTCTCGTTTATTGTCAATGGTTCACTGAACGGCTCACTGGTAGCCGCTGAGCACCACGGCATACTGCGGGTACAGGTGGGTGATGTAGACGAGCCTGCTGCAGTGAACGTTACGAATTTCAATGCCCCCTTCCTGCCATCCATCAAAGCCCGTGCAAGGCCCGGCGAAGTTGTGGACGATTTGGTTTTCTCTGTTTCAGATGCTGATGCACAGTCCCTGACAGCATCCATTACGCCGAGTGGCAGTGATCCGACAGAGTACTTTGCTTTTGAGAACGTTACTATCTCCCGACAAGCTGGCGAAGACTGGCCTTCGCTGCGACTAGTGGTGAATTCCCCCATCGAGTTTGATGGTTTGGTAGAAATGACGGTCTCTATCGGGCACTCCAATAGTCCTTGCAGAAGCATGCTGAGCCTGCCGGTGCGCGTGGCAATTTTGGACGCTAATGATGCGCCCACTTGGGGATCGAACTTCGGCAATGGCTCAATTTATGAAACTGCCGTGTTAGAGAACTCTGGGGCTGGGCTGCTGGATGGGGCGATAGTGAATGCAACGGATGACGACTTGTGTCAAGGGCTGAGCTTCACAGTCACAGGCGAGTTGAGGAACTGGTTTCAATTCGTACCGTACTACATCAACTTGGACGAATGCGCGGCTTTGTCTTCTGTCAACTCAACCGTCTCAGTACCAGGCGTTGCACCTGACATGTTGAGAGACGTGTGCCAGGCATGTGCAAGCTTCGATGCCGGGACTGACCGCAGGCGCATCAGCCGATCGGCCCACCTCAGAATTTTCAATGACTTCTTGGATTATGAAGCACTGCAAAGTCAGCTGTATGGTGGCTACTTCGAAATCCCGATTTCGGTTCAAGACGAGCCGTACCTGTTTTCACCACAAGCCGAAAGGTATGTTCTCGATTCAACAGACCAGGCCATAGCTTTGGATGGCACGCTTCGCCTCCAAGTGTTGGATGTCCAGGAGGTTTTGGAAGTGACGTCAGTCAGCGCAGCATCAGGCGACCGGCTGTCAACCTCCGGCAGTGAAACCATTGTCATTCAGGGTACTGGTTTCCCATCTTCCTTTGCGCCACTGCCTGGTGCAGCCTTGGAAGACCTTTTACTGGTCAGGTATAAATCCAACTTGACAGCAGGAAGCCCAGAATTCCAGGCCACCAACTGCCGGGTGACCGTTGCTTACACCCAGCTCACCTGCCTGAGTGCGCCGGGGTATGGCCTTGGCTTCTCCTTTCAAGTGCGCATTGGCTCAAACGCAGGCGTGTACCAAGGAATGCCCATATTCACATCTGCACCATCAGTAGTGCAGCTGAGCTATGCCCGTCCAACCGTTGACTCACTGTCGGGACCTGGTACAGAGAATGCGCTCACAGCTGGGGGCCAGCTGGTGACTCTGCGCGGGTCAAACTTTGGCTCTCAAGCTGCCAATCGTGTAGATCAAGTGCGATATGGTCCATCAGGCTTCGATTTCCTGGCCCGTAATTGCAGCGTGACTGTTGGGCACAGTGAAATTCAATGCAGCACAGAAGAGGGTCTGGGCACTGGGATCCGGTGGACTGTCGCCATTGCAGGGCAATTGTGGGAACAGCCGGCCACTACTGCGTATGGCAAGCCACAAATTTCGCATGTGTTCGTAAATACTACTGATGGGTTGCTCAGCACAGCTGGCGGTGACGTAATTGTTGCAGAAGGTGTCAACTTCGGGCCTCTGCTCTCTCCATCCGCCTTCGCGCAAGTAGTGGATGAGTTCCGCTACGGCGTGGCCAGCACAAACCCTGCCACGAACGCATCAACTCTAGTCTCCCCATTTGCAGCAACAGGGTGTATTGTGACACAAGCCCACGTCAGGGCAGAGTGCCGCAGCGCCCCTGGTGCTGGCTCTGACTTCCGCTCGCAACTGTCCATCGGTGGGCAATTGTCACAGGTTTTGGACGAACCAGGCAGTCGCCTAGACTATCGAGCTCCGAGCATCAACGCTTCACGCTGTGCCAGTATGTCCACTGCTGCTGCAATGGCAGTGAGGGCCGCCACAGCTGCATCTCGGGGAGTGCAGCTTCCTGCAGCCAGCTCTGGCACCACGAGCTTCTGCCAAGCTGCAGCCCGTGGCGGCACACAAGTGGTGCTCGATGGGTCAGACTTTGGACGCAGACAAGATGTTTTGCTCGTTGCTTTTGGGGGCTTGAATCCGGTCTCGTTCTCTGCCTCAGGCCTGACAATTCGGCAGGAGCACACGCAAGCGGCATATCAGCTCCCTGGCGGAAATGGGGCGCTGCACAGCCTTGCCTTTTCAGTGTCTGACCGACGTGGTCCTCTATACATGGGGATTGGCTTTGCGGTGCCGGTGCTCACTGGTCTGTCCGTGTCCCGGCCCCGGGACAGCGACGGAAACATCGACTTGCGCTTGGAAGGCATGCACTTTGCGCCATGCTGCTGGCGCCTCCAGAGCAATGCTTCAACAGCGTCAGATGCTACCTGTGTCTGTGTTGATGCCCCTGTCACTGTAGAGCTGCATGGCAGTGGGGTCACTGACCCCTCTCAGCACACACCTGAAGGCACTTGCCGTGTCAACTTCTTAGGAGAGGTGGGATTGGAAACCGTGTCTGAGACAGATTTCCTCATTTGTACAACGCAGAGTACCAAGGGTTTATTGTATGTATGGGTGGGGGGGCAAAGTTCCCCCTCCCCGTTTGCCTACGAGTACATCCTGCTGTTGAATGCGCCTGTCATCTTTCGAGCCGAGCCAAGCACTGCCGACACTCAGGGTGGTGCTGCAGTGTCACTGCTTGGTGATACCTTCGGGGATACCACAGGATCAGTGGAGTTCTTGTGGTCCCTTCCGAATTCTACTTTGGAAGTGCCAGTATTTCTCTCCCAGGCTGCAACCGTGCTGGCGTGGAGCAACATGAATGTCACGATAAGCATCCCACAGGGACAAGGACGACCCACTCTTCGCCTCAGACAGTTTCAAAGTGGACCTGAGAAGTACTTCGATTTCGACGGCTTCGAGTACTCGGCTCCATCTGTGCGTGACGTCAAATATGGGCAGCAGCCAACATGTGGCTTCGTGTCACCACAGCACATTCAACACTCCACATACAGTGGCGCTGGCTCAAGTGGGTCAAATTTGCTGCAAATCTTTGGAACCAGCTTGGGTGAGCCGCTTCTGCTAGCGAGGGAGTACGCAGACCTGGTCATCAGTGACTCAACTGCGTCTGTTGCCTCAGCCCTGGTTGCTGCGGGCCCAGCCACGGATGCCGCGACATTCATAGGCACACAACTGCAATCAAAAAGTGACCTTGCATTTGAGAATACCATTCTAATCGGTGGCGAGGCATGTCTGGTCGTTTCATGGAACTCCAGCCTGATCCAGTGCGCTGTGCGAGCTGGCGTAGGAGCGTCGCTTGACGTGTCCCTGCGAACTCACACCAGGGTGTTTCCAGCAAACAATGCGAGGTTCGCAACCAAAGCATCCACATTTGTGCTGTCCAGTGAGATTAGTGAGTTTTCAGTCGGGGCGAGGGCTTTTCAGTACCGCCCCCCAGCCCCTGCCGGCCTGTATTGTCTTCGCCCAGGAGTGAATAGAACGGAGTTGGAAAATGCTGCCAAAGCAGCGAATACCCAGGGCATCATGATGTCACTCAGTGCTTGTAAGTATCACTCACGCACAACCGGGGAGCAAGACTGGGCTGCCAGTGTGGTACTTGTTGGCAGCTCGTTTGGCTCCGCTGACGGAACTGTTTTCGTTGGGCAGCAAACAGCAAGCAAGATCGCCATCTGGACCCACAACGTAATCGTGTTTTCGCCCCCTGCTGGGCATGGTCTCGGGCTGGCCATCCGGGTGCAGCAAGGAGCGACTGGCACACTGTCCAGTGCAGTGTCCCTGTTCTCGTACTACCCCCCTTCAGTGGACTCCATTCAGCCAGTACTAGGAAGCAGCACTCAGTCGCGTCTGTTACAAACCTCTAATGTGACAGCCCGGGCAATGGTCACATTCGATGCACGCTCTACTCGATTGCGCATTCGCGGGTCTAACTTTGGGGTTGCTGCGCCTGGCTCGGTTGACGCTGATACCGTGATGAATGCCAAAATCAAGGTGGGGGGATTGGACTGCTCACCGCCCCCTGGATCAAGCACAACATATATCAGTGACAGCGTTCTTGAGTGCTTCTTGGAAGCTTCAACCGTCGGGCCGAAGAATATCAGCATTGACACTGTTGGACAATCCATCGTCTTGTCTGAATTCGCATCCAGGCTTCAAGCAGTGTGCCGGGAAGGCTATTTTGGTTATATTGCTGGGAAAGACTTGTGTGTGAAGTGTCCTGAGTGCGATAGGTGCGCTGTAAGCCTGCAGACAGTGGCATCATGCCCGGGCGGAGCAGCCTCCCCAGTGGCTGCTGCAGGGGTTTGGCGTGTTGAAAACTTCAATATGAACTCAACACTTCAAGGCAGCGCAGCTCTATTTTCATTGCAGCCGTGCTTCCCCAGTGAAGCTTGTCTTTCTGGCAATCGCTGCGCAGAAGGGTACCGAAGCTCCGATGCCGACCCGAATGACCCGTGCACCCAGTGCTCCCTTGGCTTCAAGCGCGGGCCGGGTGGCTCTGTGTGTGAGCCTTGCCCTTCCAATGCAGGTGGCCAGGCTGCGCTCATTGCTGTCTTGGCGATTGCAATCAGCCTTGTTGCGTACAAACTGACGGAGTATGCCCCCACGTTCACCGGCCTGACCATGTTCATCGACCTGGTGCAGCTCCTGGCGCAAGTTGGCCGTATCAGCCTGGGATGGATCCCGGATATGACTTTCATGTTTGGCTCTGCTTCGGTGTTTCAGTTGAATCTCCCCTCGCTGGTCTCGCCGGAGTGCGCTGTGCAGATCGACTACGATGCAAAGTGGTACGCTTTGATGTCTGTTCCTTTTGTCATGCTGGCTGGCTTGCTGGTACTGTATGGCCTGATTGCAACTCGGGAGTACTGCCTGGGTAAAGGCTTTCAAGGCAAGAAGCAGATTCCCCTGTTGATGGGTTTCTTCGTCACTTTCTGCACGTTCATGTACGTGACACTTGTGAGCACCACCATGGAGGCCCTGCAGTGCACTACCGTGGGGCAGGAGAGCAGGCTCAAGGCTGAGCTATCGTTTTCTTGCTCCACGCCGCAGTATCAGGTGTTGCGCTTCTTCGCGTACTCAGCTGCAGTCGTGTATGGCATGGGCATACCTGCCGCGCTTGGCTGGCTGGTGTACTCCAACGGTGATGCCATCCATCGCTGCGTCTTGCTGGAAGAGAATGCTCCTCATATCCTGGTGGACCCACGGAGAAACGCAGACTTTGGGGTGTACACAATGCTGTACCGTCTGTACCGCCCCTTCACGGCGTCCAGACCCACGTGGATTGTGGCAACCCTGGCAAGGAAGTTCCTCATTGTGTTCATCACCTCGTTCATCTTTGATGATGCGCCTGCAGCTGGCGCGGTGTGGTCCATGCTGGTGTTGGCATTGTTCTTGACGCTGCAACAGAAGTTGAAACCATACCGCGACTACTCACCGGTTTGGAGGTATAAGAAGGCAGCAAGGCTCGGTATGCTTGGTGATGACGTGCTGTACGCTTTGAACAACAGCTCCACCAAAAAGAAGCTCAAGGTGTCTGGCTTGCGCATGAGACCCATCGGCAGCGTGCGCAGGCCTGGAGTCCTTTCGGCAAAAGTGGAGGCGCCCAAGCTCGCTGATGACTGCACAATCATGCCAAATCCCCTCAGCAATGCGGATGACAGTCCCCAGCATTTGCATACTACGGGCGACCAGGCAGCTGCAGCAGGAGTTACAGAGCGCCCTTCCCAGCACCGCAAGTTGCCCCCCCCGGCGCCACGAAAGCCGAAGCCACCGCACGGTTCCCCGGCCATATGCAGGAACGAAACCAACACTCCTGTCGAGTCCAAGCCGCCCTACTCTCTTGGTGTGGCTGCTGACACAGCTCTTGGTGTAAGCAGCCGGCGTGTGGCCCCACCACCACCTCGCCGCCCCCAGCGACCGCCAGGGGCCGCTGGTTCACCCCTTCCAGCCAGCACTGCCGATGCACCGACTGCAGTTATGGTCGCGCATTCAACACGCACTGCATCTATGTTGAATGGCACTCGCCGCTACAGCACGCAGCCCCAAGACATCAGAGCCTACATGGCCAAGCGTGCCAGCCAGTTCCCCGCAGGCACCGCAGTGAGGAGTAGCATCCTGTGCCCAATAGCTACGGAGCATAACTTCGACAGCTCTGATGAAGATGATCCCCATTCTGCAGGCTCTGTGAGTGAGTCGCTCAGCAGCTCGGGGCGGTCACTTGACCTCAGTGCGTCAGTGGCGCAACACCTCAGGGGCACGGCGGTGAAAGCCCCCACAGGGAGGGGGCCGTCTGGTCAAAGTAAGCCTCAGCGCAACCTTTGGAAAGCAAATAGCTTGCAGCGGGCATCCGGCAGCACCTCTGGGCTGCGCACGACAGCAGGGGCTGGACAGCCAATTCTACGCAGTGCGGTTCGAAGCAAGTGGGGATCAATGGCTTCAAGCGATACCCAGGGGGAAACGCGAGAGCGTGCGTCCAGCTCGTTTGCAATGGCCAATCCATTGCGGGCGCAGCAAGCAGCAAGATCAACTGGTGTCGCAAACTCTGACCGCCGAAGCGTGGTGAACCAGCGCAACACACGAACTGCAGCTCCCAATGCATCAGGCAGAACACTGGCGCCCCTTGGGACCTCGGCGCATACCAATCCATTAGCTGTGCATATGGCGCCTGTTGAACAACGCATCTCTCGGCCGAGCACCCGAGTTCGACGAGCGACGCTGAGCAGACGCAGCGTGGCACCCGGCCACGCAAATGCAGGTGGGGTGTTGAGAACCCGTGGAAGCGGCCAAGGTCTGTCCCCTGACACAGCCTGCTTACCTGGACTCATCGCTGCAGATAACTTCCACAGTGAATCGCCAGCTGGCCTCTCGCATGCGCTGCACGCCAACGCTGTTTCGCAGCTCATGACTCTGCAGGGCGGTGTTGAGCAGCAGCAGCAGCATCCACAGGTGCACAGCGAACTATTGGCCGATTTGCCCAGGCAAATCGCTTCCCTGCCTGGCTATGACAGCGAGGCATCCTCAGACAGCCATTCCTCTTCTTCAGATGGATCTGGCGGATTCACATCCACTCGCAGAAAAAACCCAGATACCTCAACGATACTCTTCGGTGGCTTGACACTGGACGAGTTTGTGGCTCAGCAACCCGGTCCTGTCACTAGTCCGGGTCCATCTGGCAACAGTCGCCAAGCCAGACTGCAGCGCATGGTGGCCTCGAAACCTGAGGCCCGCACCAGCCCTGCTCCGGAGAACTCACGCCGAACAACCGCTGCGTCCAGCCGACGGGCTTCAAGAAGCATCAGCAATCAGCAGGCTGACAGGATGCGATCTGGGCTGCGCTTGAGCCAGTTCCGCTCCCAAGCACGGGGCGTACTGTTTGGTGACGCAAGAGGGGACGAAGGGGGCGTTGGGGCTGCCATGCCCGACCTGCAAGTGGATAACATGGTGTCTAACCCACTTGGTGCTGCCTTTCAAGGCCGCTCACCAGCGGTCGCACGACTGCACAAGAGGCAGTCTGTGCACAGAGGCCTCCGCAGAAACACCGGCAATGCAGGTGTCACTGGGACCTTAGCCGTGCCATCCCACATCAGGCTTGTATCTGCTTGTCCCAGTAGCGAGAGCTCGGATGAAATTAACAGCTTCCGCTCGGCGGCAAAAGTGCGGCCCACGTCTGCAGAGCGAAGGCTGGCACCTTCGGCAGAGCACAAGGCAGGGGCAGCTGCAAGCAGAACCCACAACCCTACACACGCAGTGCAGGTGGTGCCATCTGTATTCCACGGCGTGCAGCATGAGCTCAAGCAGACCCCCCCTGTGTCGCTGAAAGCCCGGAAAGAAGCTTGGAAAAGCCTGCTGCTGGGGTGGACGAAAGTGCTTTTCCGGTACAATGACTTGGACTCCCTGTTTTCCTGGGCACTGCTCATTGTCGTTGGCACCGGGCTTGCCAGTTTCGTTTTGACAGAAGGTGCTCCTAGCTCTGCAAGCGAAACGGCGACTGCCGAAGCTGCCGCTCTGACGAGCCGGGACAGCGCGCTAGCACAGGCATACGCAGGTTTGATCATCTGCGTTGTAGTCGGTTTGCTGGGGACAGCAATAGCTGCCATGGAGCTCGGCATGGCACTGCTGTTCTTTATATGGCGACATCATGCTGTTCGGCGCTTGGGCATGACAGCTGGCTGGCTAGGTGCCCGGGAGCGTGGTGACCTCACCAGAATGGCAGCACTGGCGCGAGAGTTGGAGCTTGGGCGCACAGCGCGGCGGAAAGCTGCTGAATAGCACAAATTAATTCTGTACTTCTGCAATGAATCACACGCCCACTTTTCTGCACAGGCGCCTTCACGTTTTGCACGGCAGCGCTGACACAGGCAAAACAGCTGCAAGCATGCAACGGTGTGACACTCTTAGTTGGTTGGCAGCTCTGTCCAGATTTCCGGTTATTTATGTAAAGCTCAAAGAGGTATTAAATCCTGCTGCGTTTCGTGCAGCCCGCTGTGAACGTGTGCGTGCCCGCTTGGTAACGGGGCCACGGGGGCACGGGGCCGCCTCAGGCAGATGAAACAGGCTTGCGCACTGAATGGACGATTCAATACATATCTCATGCCTTTATAGGCTGGCGGGTGCCGCTTCAAAATTGGGGAGGGAGCCGGTAATGTCCTGTGCTTTGCAGGTGCAATCGTCGTAGTACTAGTGTCCTTGCAGTACCGGCCCCTCGGCAAGATTGCACCTGCGAAGCATGCTTGGGGGTCCTGTACATAGTGTTTTCTTAATTGTATCAGTCTTGAGCCGAACAAAGAACAGCCAGCCGGCTGTTTTCGTAAGTGATTCGAAACCTGCAAAGCCGCATGGCCCCCCCTTCGCGCCAGGTCGTGCAATGCGTGTTTCAACAGGTGTATTCTTATTCGAAATGGGCTGGACAATTGTCTTACACTCATGAATTGTCCGCTGCATTGGTGTGCAATTGAGCCTCTGAACGCAAATGCCAGTTCATTTTTGACTGGTGCTCACACTTCTTTCTGTCCCTTGACACTGCGAGAAGCCAGCTGCACTGCAAATCAATTCGGAATCTGCACACAGGTTCTTAGCCCCAAAAGCTTTGCTGTTTCACTTGTTTGGTTGTGTTTTAACTGAATAGCCATGAGCGAACGAGGCCTGGGCCGCAAAGCTCAGGTAAGAAAGATCTGCTGCTTGTTTGCTTCTGCAGCTGCTGTGACACGCTCGCTGTGCAGGTTAAAAACCGAGCGCCAGCCCCAATTCAAATTACTGCTGAACAAATTCTCATTGATGCAAAATCACGCCAAGAAAGGGCCCCTCCTGCCCCTGAGGTCCGCATTTCAGACCAAGCCGAGCTTGCCGAATTCCGCATGCGCAAGCGTAAAGAGTTTGAAGATATGCTGCGCAATCACAAACATGCCATGGGCTTATGGCTAAGATATGCAGCATGGGAAGAGTCACAGTTCGAAATGAAGCGGGCCCGCAATGTTTATGAGCGAGCCCTGGACGTCGATTACCAGGACAGTCGCTTATGGCTCAAGTATGCTGCCATGGAAATGAAAGCTCAATTCATCCACAGAGCCCGAAATGTACTGAACAGGGCAGTGACACTACTGCCGCGTGTTGATGCGTTTTGGTACCGCTATGTGTACATGGAGCAGATGGTGGGCAACAACGACGCGGCGCGCGCCGTGTTCGAGCGCTGGATGGAGTGGGAGCCTGAAGCGCAAAGCTGGAAGTCCTTCATCAACTTTGAAGTCCGGTGTGGCAACTTGGACAGTGGTCGCCTAATCTGGGAGCGGCTGGTCCTGTGCCACCCGCAAGTGGACTGCTTCATCCAGTACGCCAAGTGGGAGCAAAAGCAGCGACAGCCTGTGCTCTCGCGTCGAGTGTTCGACCGGGCTCTCGAAGAGCTCACTGTGGACGAACAAGACGAGCAGTTGTACATCGAGTATGCAGTATTCGAGGAATCGCTCAGGGAGTTTGAGCGTGCCCGGGCCATCCTGGCTGCTGGGGTGCAGAGGTTGCCGCCTCGCAGGCAGGTCAAGCTCTCTTTCAAGCAGTCAGAGTTTGAAAAGAAGCATGGGGCTACAAACCAAGTTGAGGACCTGGTCTTCTCAAAGCGACGGGAACAGTACGAGGCAGATGTGGCTTCGGATCCTCTGAATTACGATACTTGGTTTGACTACATGCGACTGGAGCAGTCTGCCTTCGAAAGCTCAAGATCTGCAGAGACGCTTGACCGGGCACGAGGCATCCACCGCCGTGCACAAAGTGCCATTCCACCTGTGCAGCAGAAGCTGTATTGGAAGCGGTACATTTACACCTGGCTTTTCGCGGCCGTGTTTGAGGAGAGGATTGCGCAGGACAAAGCTGCTGCTCGAGCCACGTACCGCGAGGCCCTCGCCTGCGTGCCCCACCACATCTTCACCTTTTCGAAACTTTGGCTCATGGCAGCCCAGTTCGAAGTGCGGTGCCTGGATATGGTGGCTGCTCGGCAGATCTTAGGCCGCAGTCTAGGCCAGTGCCCGCGGCGTAAGGTGCTAAACGAGTATGTGGAGCTTGAGCTCCGCCTGGGAAACGTGCAGCGCTGTCGTACGCTACTTGCAAAGCAAGTCGAGTTGTTCCCATGCTCTGCTGTCGCCTGGTGCAAATTCGTGGAGTTTGAAGTGAGCATGGGGGAGCTTGCTCGGGCCAGGCAGCTGCTGGAGCTGGGCACACGCCAGGAGGACATGGACGCACCAGAGGCTGTGTGGAAGGCCTCCATAGACCTGGAAATTGATGTGGGTGAGTGGCCACGCGCTAGGTCCCACTTCGAGCGGCTCCTGGATCGCTCCAAAGCTCTCTCGGTATGGTGCAGCTTCGCTGGCTTTGAGGCAGAGCACGCAGGCGATGCTGAAGCAGCACGTGCGATATATGAACGGGGGTATCGCTGGCTGAAAGATACCAAGTCAAAAGAGGAATGTGCCGGACTCCTGCAGTCCTGGCTCACATTTGAAGAGAGCCTGGGCAGTACCAACGAGAGCAACATGAACAAAGTTCGCGCCATGCTGCCCACGAAATGCGTCAAGCGCAGGGCAGTTACACAAAGTGATGGCACTTCGGCTGGTATGGAAGAGTACTTTGAGTATGTGTTTCCTGATGATGACGAGAGCAAGGGCTTGGCCAAGCTGGCTGCCCTCGCAAAGCAGATGGCGGCAGGTGAAGTCATGCTGGACGACGAGCTCGATGATTCAGACGACGAATTCGACGAAACAAGCGCTGGTGAAAAGCGTGGCACAAGCCCAGAACCGGACGCTGAGCTGAGGGTGTCTGGTCGCAAGCGTCCTGCTGAGCACCAGCTCGAACGCGGAACCGATGACAACGAAATTGACATCGACGCGCTTTGAGCAGGGGGGCTCGTTGTATGCCTAGAAAAGCCGATGAGAACTGTGATCATCTGCTTGTACTATTTGAAAATCAGAGCCTACAGAGGGTACAGAAGAACGTCACCTCACATGAACCTCGTGTGTATGCGGTGTCTGTTGGGTGCGGGGTTCCCGTGGTAGTGACTACTTCTTGCCCCCCCCCGCCCGCCCCGGCGGCCCCCCGGGCGATGACCCGATGACCCACCCTGCCTCCACCCCACGGCCCACAGCATACAGGTATCGCTGACGGAGCTCGGGCTCTCTGGTCTGGTGATATTTGCCAAGTGCCTCCATTTTGTCGTGTACTATCTTGCACGTTTCCTCTCGTGTACTTCATTTGTAGGCCGTTGTGGCAGATCAAGAATCAAGCTTGGAATTCACGGCATTTAGTTGAACTGGCCACCAATAGTACTTCAACCATGTTTCCACCATTGAAAACGTCTCACACACGCACAGATGGCCTGCAGCAAGCACCAAATGATGCCATGTGAGGTTGCCCCCATGTGCTCACAGTGTCTCGTATGCGCGATATTTCAGTAGTAGTAACTACTTGACCCCCAGCTGCGGCCTCAGCAGGTCAGGCAGGCCCCTCGCTCCGCCTACCGCTACACAGATATCACATATCACTGACGCCACGCTACCCGAGTCAACACAAAACAAATCTGGCAAATGATTCAATCTTGCCACAAGATGTCGCATTGCTAGGCAGGATCTTAAAAGTGCAATTAATTTGAAATGGCAGCAGGTGCAGCAAGTCAAATGTACGAGCTAGCTGGTCCAGCGCTTGGCATCAGCTGAAGTATGCTTGCGCAGAGATAATGTCAAATTTGCATCATGTTTTCACACGGTCATGTATGATGCGATGAAGCATCGGTCCCAGTGGCAGGAGACAGCCATATCTGGTGAATGGAAATTTCTTTGGGCTGACGTGAAATGGGTTCGCGAATATATGGACAGCTTTCGTTTTAAAGCTGATCAAGTTGTAAATCACTTCAGAAACCACTTTGAGCTGACAAGGAAAGACAATCTAGTGAAAAACGTAAATCGCATGAAGCGACAGCTGCAGCGAGCAGGAGCTGCCGTTGAGGCGGAGCGCTACAATTTTCTTCCATCAAGCTACGTCCTGCCTGGTGACTACGGCTTATTCGTGGAACACTTCAAGGCTTCACCAGATGAAACATGGATTATGAAGCCTATCGGGAAAGCACAGGGGCGGGGGATATTCCTGTTCCGTAAATTGTCAGAGATCCAGCAGTGGAGAAGGACCCTGGACGGTGCAACGTCTGACAAAGCTGAGACGTATGTGGTGCAAAGGTACATTGAAAACCCATACACAATTGGAGGCAAAAAGTTTGACTGTCGCCTGTATGTGCTAGTGTCGAGCTTCAGTCCCCTGCAGGTGTGGCTGTACCGAGCTGGCTTCGCACGATTCAGTGGAACTCGATACGAAGCCTCAAAAGGAACAGTGTCCAACCTTGAGATGCACTTGACTAATGTCTCCATTCAGAAAAGCACAGCAGCATACCTCAGTGGACAAGAGGTCAAATGGGGGATCACTGAGTTGAAGTTATTTCTTGCAAGCAAGCACGGCATGCCAACAGTTGAGAAGTGCTGGGCTCGCATACAAGCCATGATTGTTCGCAGCCTACTTGCTGTGCAAAAAAGCATGATACAGTCCAAAAATTGTGTGGAGCTCTATGGTTACGACGTGATTTTGGATGATGTACTCAGCCCTTGGCTCCTTGAAGTCAACGCGTCCCCAAGTCTTTCAGCCACAACTGAGGACGACTACCAGCTGAAGTTCAGCCTGGTCAGTGACATGCTGAGCGTGGTAGAGCAAGTCAAATGGCAGAAAGAAGTTAGCCAAGCGGTTGGAGGTTTCGACCTCGTCTGGGATGGGGGGCCTGTGGTCGATCCAAGTGGGGCTGAGCGAACATGCAGGCTGGGTGGCTGGCACGAGCTGACGCGTCGAAGCGTAATTTTGCAGCACACTGAGTGCACGCCATAAATGGTAAACCGTAAACAAAATGAGCATTTTTCCGCCGGTTTCGCTTTGCCTCTCACGAAGGCACGAGCTGTACCAATGTTTTCATGAGTTGTGTTCGTCTATTCCCTCCACGCCATTTTCTATTCTTTGTGGGAGCAGAGAGGTGTACGTCAATTGTCCCTGGGGCCATTTTGACTTGCAGTATCGCTGCTGGTCACCTCGCCGCAAGAATCCAGCACCAAGCATGAGATTCACATGTCAGAAATACAGAAGTACATTTGCCATCAAGCTTTTACACAAAGCATACCCAGGGTCTTTTTGACGGTACACCCTCTTAAGTGTGCCTACTGCAACGTCGCAGGCCGCCAGGTTGTGTCAAGAGTGTCGGAACACCCACCAAGGCAGCAATGCCCACAAGGTCCTGCTGGGAAACTGCGACCTGCGGTGTGTCCCGAGCAACATGCGCCGCATGTACATGCAGATGCAGATCGACCCGCGCCTGCATAATCTGTGGCTGCAAGGTTGTGTGGGGGTGCTGCGGGCTGCATGCAGACCTACTGCAAGCCGCCGCAGCAGGGGAGGAGCCAGAACAAGGAGACCAAGGGGAACATTAAGAACAGGAAGATCAAGACAACCGGAACAGCCAGCAGGTGGTGCGGAATTTGGTGTCGGGCTTCTGCAGCATCGTGCCAAACCTGGCCCATGGCCAGGGCGCTGCAGAGGGCGCTCAAGCCCAGCAAGGAGGGGAGGGAGGACAGGGTGCTCCCCTGGCAGCAGGGCTGGCAGGTGAGCCTCCTGTGGTGGGGAGACTAGGACAGCAGGCAGTGGCACTGCACGAGGCAAGCCCCACCAGCGCCAGCGCCAGCGCCTGCCAGCAGCTGGTAGAAGGCACTGTAGTAGCTCACGGGGGGACAGACAGAGAGGGTATTATGGACCTGATGGGTTTATTTGACGAAGAGGTGGCGGCCCTCCAGGGTGACTCTTCTGAGGAGGACTCAGCGATGGAGGCAGAGGTGCATCACTTTGATGAGGATGGGGAGAATGAGGAGGGCAACAGCCAAGAGATGGCAGATGAGCTGTCTCCGCTCTCTGATGACTAAGCGCGTTGCGGCTGCAACGTGCAAGTGCAGGCGGCGGCCCCTGGTACCTGGGGGCAGCAGCCTGCATACAGTTATGATGAAGGCTTTGCAAAAAGCTTGATCTTGTAATTTATTTTTTTATTTATTTTATCAGAGAGCGGAGACAGGTCATAGTCAGACAGCTCCTCTGAGTATCCCGCCTCATGCTCGACCTCTGCCGCCTCTTGGCCGTTGTCCTCCTCATCCTCCACATCCACATCAAAGCCCCAGTCAGATGCGCCCCCTTGAAGTGCCGCCACTTCGTCATCCGAGAAGCCCATCAAGTCCATGATGTTGGCTCTGTCGGTCATATGCTGCAGTGTGGGGTGATCATGGGGGACATCCGAGTGGAGGAGGCGTTTGACCACTTTCACGACGCACAGCTCGTTGAAGACGAGGACGCCAGAGTTGGTGCACTGGTCGCACCTCACTACCAGTCCCACCTGCACCAGAATCTCGCACTCACGCTGCAGCCTCTGTGCGTTATAGGCGGCCTGTCCGCTGCCATCGCTGCCATCTGCCCCCTCTACCCAAGCGCACCTCGCCGCGCTGCTGTGTGCCTCCTCTCTCCCAGCACAGCTGCCCCAGGCAGCGAGCTGGCCCAGCCCATTGACTGCCGGCAGCATTGATGAGGTCCGACTCGCCGCCGATGGCGC
>Ga0307982_1001564_pt1 | contig 18598 bp, 16 predicted proteins | sample OrgLakmetagen989_FD_201847 | JGI IMG/M metagenome (GOLD analysis project Ga0307982, IMG submission 201847) | Saline water microbial communities from Organic Lake, Antarctica - #989 | ecosystem: Environmental > Aquatic > Non-marine Saline and Alkaline > Saline | place: Antarctica: Organic Lake... | reverse complement strand
TCAAGTGCACCTTCAGGGTGCCGTTCAGTGTGTTGCGCTCGTCTGCCGGGGCGGCGGCTTTCTCGGCGCGTCGTGCCTCTGCAGCCTCGGCCTCAGCCTTGCGGGCGGCGAGCTCAGCAGCTTTTGCGGCGCCAGACTGAGCAGCCTTGGCGGCATCGGCATCTGCTTTAGCTTTGGCTTCAGCAGTGGCCTGGTCGGCTCCTGCTTTCTGAGCAGCAGCGGCCTTCTTGGCAGCCTTGGCCTCCCGCTTGCGAATGGCTGAAATGGGGTCCCAGCCGAAGCCGACCAACAACTCGCCAACTTGTTTGTTCTTGGAGTTACGAAGTGGCTGCCATTCAGCCTCAAAAACGCCAGCTGCATCCGGGTCGTCTGGCAGCGGAATGTCGACAATTCCCATTAGGTCATCTTTCCCGCCATCATCATCAAACACGGAGAGCTTGATTTCAGCCCCGAGTGGTGCCCCAGCAATGTCCATCTTGAGGTTTTCATTCCACTCTGGGTTTAAATTCCCCTTGATGGTCTTGCTCTTTGAAGTGCTATTTGCCACTTGAATTTTGACGTAGGGGTCAGATTTTCCAATGAACTCGGAGTTCTTGAGGCTCTTTGCTGACTTCAGCATGACAGTCAGCACACCATTGAGTGTGTGACGCTCATCGATTCCTGCAATTAAATACTCTCAGCAATCTCTTTCAAAGCTGGAAGCGTCCCAGATCTCTCAGGGGCAGTACAAAGGTCGCACAGCGACGTGCAGAGCGCGCAAACCTTCCAAACCTCCTGCCATACGCAATAGCAACACAAAAAACGTTTGAAGCACTTACCAGCAGCAGCCATAGTCGATATGGTCGGACTGTGAACACATGGGAATGCTCAGAAGCGTGAAGTCAAGGAAACGCTCCCAGCAGCAACACATCGAGTGCCTTCGAATGGCATGGGCAACGCGAAACTTACGGGACAAACCAAAGCTTGTTGCCAACGAATACCCAAGCTTGATTGCTGGGTAAAAACGATGTGCACTTGCGCGCGCCTCCTGAATTGTGTCACTGAAGGCAGCGTCGTGTGTCGTCGCCAAGCACCGCAGTGTGAAAAGGTGACAAAAGCGCCAATCACATGCCACCGCTAGCCTCCAAGTTGCCTCAGAGCTTCACAACTAATTGTAATTTGGTGTTCCCCACTTCGTTAGGCTGGCTGCATCCGACTCACCCCAGTTTTGAGGGGGTGTAGTAGGGAGGCAAATTTTCCAGCAAGAATGGGGCCACCTGCAACTGTGCGCAAGAGTACCTGCTGTGTGGGCTTCTACGAGAGCTCAGTACATGGCAATTTTCATTTGACAACACGTCCAAAACCTTTTCGACAAGGGTATTGGTCGTGTCTGTCCACAAGTGTGCTTGCCCCGCTGCTTCATTCAGTTGCACCCAGCCACAGGTCGCCATGAGGCACACGAACTAACTGTTTTGGGCTGCACAGACACTGCCAACGACTGATACAGCAGTGTCCGTTCTGAAGGAGGGCTTCTGACAACAGACTTGTAAGCCCCCGATTGGGTACAGGGCCGGCTCCCTGGCGATTTGCAGTAACATGGGGGGGGGCAATGGGAGGGCAGGGGGCGCGCACACCTGTGGCGTGGGTACACAGACCGGCTACAGGTCAAGATGTCCCACTCAATGCAGGCTACACTGTGCTTATGTCAATAGGCAGATATGCGGCCGGAGAGGAAGGGTCCGACGAGCCGTACGCCATGGCCATTGGCATACACGAGGCAGCGATGCTGCGCGCGCCGGCCTCCAGGATGGCTGTACCTTGTGCTGTTGTGGCGATTGTTGCGAGGGAGCCGTCGTCGAAGTCGGACACGGCAGCCATGCCCGCGTTCACCCTTGTGGCGGCCTCAACGAAGACCTCAAATGACCTGTACCCATACCCCAGCTGCCCTACAAACTTGCCACCGCTGGGGGTGTACTTCATGAACAAAGGATTCACAGATTTGTATCCCTCGGCGTCGGTTGCGCAGCTGTATCCTCGGTGCCCCTGATCAACTTTTACCTCACCCCCGTGGGCCATGAGGAAGAAACGCTGTTGGGAGTGCACGTCACTGGTGGGGGCGATCCAAGAGGACGTATACACAGCGGTGCCCATGTTCCCGCTGGGCAGATTCTCCCACTGCACCAGCAGCGTGATGGTGTCGTCAACAGGGCGACCAAGGGTTCGCTTCGCCACGCCGGTGGATGTGCTGGCTGTGACGCGCACGGGGCGTGCTCGGCCGGCATAGCACCACTCATGGAAGTCAATGTGATGCGAGTTCAGGTAGTACGAGATGTCAGACGCGATCCCTGCCCAAGCAGCGAACGTTTGCAGCTGCAGTTTAGGCTGGGACATGTACGCATTCAAGTAGGAGAAGTCTCCCATGGCAGCTAGCCGATCGCGGGCATCGGCATACATGGGGTCACATCGCTTGTGCACTTCGATGGCAACAAGCACTCCGGCGGCTTTGGCTGCTTCTGCCAGCTCCAGATGATGCTGAAGGGTCTTCACTGCCGGCTTGGTGACCAGCACATGATGGCCAGCCCTTACGGCCTCCATGGCGATATAAAAGTGCGTGTCATCTGGTGTAAATATGGTCACCACGCTGCATGGTGGAAGGGCTTCAATAGCGGCCTTGTAAGCTTCAGGGTCCACCGTGTCATCGCCTGGAAATGTCTTGCACGAAATGTCGAACTCGTGCTTTGGGTACGCATCAACAATTGCATGCTGCATGTGCTGACGAATTGACGGCATTTTCTTTCCGTTCATCCCACAAAGAGAAATGTTGCCAACAAGCCCCCTTTTTTTCAAATCGAACATCGTAATGGCAACAACTGCAGTCAGGGAAGGTCAGGGTATTTTGCAGCCTCAGCCACGATGTGTGAAAGCTCTCACCACCAGCACCTTTGTCAGTCTTGCTTGATTCTTTCCCATAGCCGGTTGTATATTCACCTGTCCCAACCATGAGCACATCCGGGGCTTCAGCAGCAACACTCTGGCTTGCCATTCTCTCGCAGCGGTTGGCGACTTTGCTTGGACGATCTATTGGGCTGTGCCCCCAGGACGTTCGACACGATACCGCGGGATGCCAGAACTACAAATAATCTCAGAACTACAGACAATCTCAATAGCTGCTTGGTCTGCCTTGTTGTGGCAGACCTGTTTCAAGCTGGGCTTGCTTTGAGGTTGAGGGGTATGAGGGGTCAAACAAATCAGCATCAAAGGATCCTTTGCTCGCTTGGCTGACTGGTCATTCCGGTCCAGCCTCCCATATTCCATTGGCAAGAAGGTGTCCTCCGGGGAACACCTATCCCTGCTCAGGCCTGTGTGTGACTGGGTCGTTGGGATTCAACGCGCACTCCCACCACAACGTGCAAGCCAGGCCCCCCACCTTTGGGCAAAAGCACGATCATGTCAACCCATGCACTAATGTGTGTGCACTTGGCTGTGGTGTTTGCACTGGCATGGCAATGGGGACTTCCCTGGTTGAGAGCGAACCCTCAGCTGCAAGCAGCACCGACGAGGAATGCAAGGGAAGCACTGAGGACGAAGATGCCCCGCTACCTTCCACGGTCTGTGTTTGTGGAGGGAACTGCACCGTGCTGACAGGCCTGAGCTTTTTCCAAAGGAGCCTGGTGAGAACGACAAGGTTGCCCTGCAGAACTAATGCCAGCACCAGCGGCGTCAGCGCGAGAAATATTGCACCAAGTGTATTACCTGCAGTGCAGCAAGGTGTCAGCTGATGATACATGTGCCATTTGGTGTGTGCGGGGCATCGACTGTCTCGGGCGACACTCACCCCCAACTGCTGCGGATGAAGCCACGCCCGCTCCAGCCGCAAGGGTGGCAGCAGCAGAGCTAGTCAGCACACCCAAAGCAGTTGCACACGCAATAGTGGCATACGCAACGGTGAGGGAATTGCATGCCGCGCTCTGTAGCCAGTGCAAGGCGAGTGAGGCACCACGTCATGGAGTCCAAGAGCACTTCACTCACCGCCAGCAGTCCAGTGCTCCTTCTCAGGTTCAAGGCCAAAACATATAATGCACATGTCACAACGGGTGCAATGACACCACATATCGCAGCAAAAGCTTTTGTTCCTGGTGAAGACTGTTCATCATCCACGCGACTGGCGTGGTCAGGAGGTTTCGTCGAATGTGGAGATGGTTCCCCTTCAATAGCTGGTATGGCACTGGGAAGCAAAAATGCACATATAACAAGCATAATGATAAAGCTACAATACACTCTTTGTTGATTTGGTATGGAAAGCGTGCGGAACCATACTGATGCATCTGGACTTCGTTGCTGAGGAATTTGCTGCGCTGGTCGAATCAGTGCCGGCGAGTTCCCATCGTGCGAAGGATTCACCATGGTATATCAGCATGCCACTTTAACAGAGCACAGAGCTTTGTACCGGGTGGCCAGAAAGCAGGACCGCCCGAACGCGCATTCACTCCAACACTCTGGAGATACCGCTGCTGCTGCGGTTGTTGCCTTCCGCAGTTCTCCGCTCTGTAGTACTATGCTGAAGGGGTTCACTTTGCGCTGGACAGAGATAAACCTAAAAATCTTGAAATGCTTGTGTTGGTGTTTCGTTTTGCTTCGAACAGTTTCAGTGACGTGCATCCAAAAGTCAAGTCTTGTACTGGGCTGGGGGGCAGCAAAAACCTTTGTTCATACTCCCGGTAGTACGTCTACTACCTACAAACCAAATACTTTGACTCCCTCCCAGTGGTGGCATCGTCTTGGATGGTTGTTTCATAGGAAAGTGAATTGTCATGCATGCATTGCTTTACACGCCTTGGTGCGCTTACGATTGGCGGTCAGCCTCCTTCTCCGCGTCGTCACTGGCCCGCTCAGCCTTGGTGGTGGCGTCGTCCAGTGTGCGGGAGATGTTGGCCCCCGCCTGCTCGAAAGCAGCCTTCGTCGCGTCCAGCATGGTGCCGTTCTTCATGCGGTCCTCCCGCTTGGCGTCAGAGGCCCCCCGCTCAGCCTCCGTGCCCACGTCCTCGGTGGCGCGCTTGGCCTCGGTGCCGGCGTCGCTCACTGCATGGTGCAGGGGCTTGTCGCCTGTGATGCCCTGCTTCAGCTCGCTGCCTGCTGCGGATGTGCCCTCCTTCACCTCGCGGCCGGCGGTCTTCACACTGGACTCTGCGCTGTCAGCTGCACATGGGAGGAGGGCAAGGTGAGTGAGTGCATGACAGGAGTGCATGACGGCATGCACAGTGTGCGTGCATGCGTGCGTGCCTGCTGGCTGTGCTCAGCATGGGCAGGGTGCTGCTGGCGTGGCAGTGTCGGGCGGAGCGTGGCTGCTCCGCACCCACCACCACCCACTCCGCACTCTGCTACCTGCTTGGCTGCGTGGCTGTCACTCACCCATGATGTGTATGTATGTGTATGTATGTGTATGTATGAATGTATGAGTGTGTATGCTGCAATGCGTGATGCTGCTGTACGATGATGATACTGTGTGATGGATGTGAATTGATGCAGGGTGCAGGCAGGGGCCTGCACGGCACCAGCATGCGGTGTGCCCCCCCTTGTGGACAAGTGATGGGGGGGCAGTGTATGCACGTGGGGGCACACTAGCACTGCTGGGCACTGACACACACGTTTTTCTTGTGTTCGCAGTGCAGTGTGATGGGCCGGCTTGCGTGGAGACTGTGGGCACTTTGGCTGGTTGGGGAGATCAGCTTATTATCCTGTGATGATTTGAGCAAGCGAGGAAAGAGAACGTTCTAAATCTGCTGGACACAAATGTATACAATTGTGGCAATTTGTCGATGAGTAATCTTTTCAGTACATGCATTTTGTGTGCTAAGCATCGCCCGGGCGTTGAACGCGCACGAAACAGGTGCCCAAGCTTACAGTTCGTTCGATAAACTGGGAATCTTTCGCGAGGCAAAATCAACAACATCTTCAACACTACGAGAAGCACCTGTATGAGCATCTGCGGCCTTGCGGGCTGCAACCGTGCCGGCATCCTCAACTGACTCCGCGGCGTTGCGAGCTGCAGCCTCAGCGGTCCGAGCGGCCGAGGAGAGCACTCCCTCGCCACTGGCTCGGGCGAGCGAATCTTTCGCGTTCTCTACTGTGCGACCAGCTACAGTTCTTGAGTCTTCCATGGCGCGCCCGGCAGCTGTTGCCGTGTCTTCAGCGACTCGCCGAACCGACTTGCCAGCAGCGTGCACACTGTCTTTTGCTTCAGTTGCTTGGGCCCGTGCAGCTGAGTCTGCATTCGCCAGAATCGACGAACTTGCGCCAACATTGGTGTTTGTAGCGTCCAACACGTCAGCAGCCCCGCGCTTCACTGCGTCTGCTGCGTTGCCTGCAGAGGCCGCGGCACGCTCCGCTGCGTCGGAGGCGAACTCCTTCGCAACGCCACCCTTGTCACTTGCGAACTCGCTGGCCCGGTCTGCTGTGCGACGGCCTTCGTCTAACACAATCCCGGCCTTTTCATTTGCAAGTTTCCTGGCATGCTCCAATTGATCCAGCGACATCTCGCCAACTTGCGTTGCAGCTTCGCTTGCGGAGTGAGCTCCGCTCCGCAGTGAGTCAGCTGCAGCGTTCGATTTCTCCTTTGCGAAATCAGCAACAGCATCGTACGCTTCTTCTACTTGAGCAGTTGCCTTTTCTGACAGTGCGGGTTCCCGCGTAAACAATCCTGCTCGCGCAGAGCGTGGCAAGGCCACAAGCGCAGCTGCCAACAGAATAGATGCGACAGAAAGCTTCATTGTAAACTTAGACTGGAAAAAGCTTCAAATATTTTGTGCTGATAATTGCTTTCCGATGATAGTCTTAATTGAATTGATATCCAGAACGCGCGTTTGGCCCAGCAGTGCTGCATCACCTGCAACCCCCCCCTGGACCCCCCCGGACATGGTTCTGTTCAAGACACAACTCAGGCTCAGCATCGTGCCTATCATAAACGTTGATAACCTCCCCGGCTTTGGCGACCAGTGATGGGAACTGCACCTGCTTCCGCTTCTTCTGTCTGGTCAGCAATGGCTGCAGGGCTGTCAGCAAGTTGGCCAGTTGCAGTGGGCGCAGCTGCTGGCGAGCCGGTGCGTTCAGTGGAGTCCACAGCAGCCACCACAGAAACAACTGCCACTGTACCCAGGCTTTCAGACTTGTCGGGGTGGACAACCAGCACTCGTCTGCGGGCAGCAATGGTGCCTTCTGGCAGCCCATTGCTGCCTGGGGCACAATCGCCAGCTAGACGCTCCGTGCCTGCGTCGCCATCTGGCGCAAACTCAGCAGCGCGCCATGCTCGTGCGATCTGCTGCAGGAAAGTGGCGGGTGCCTCGCGGGGCTCGCTGGGCTGAGATGTGCCCAGATCCAGTGCAGTGGACTGCACCGTATTTCTCCACTGAGCCTCTGGGCCCATGAGGGGTGCCAGGATCAGCAATAAGTTGTACTGCTGGGAGTTGTAGTACAGGTCATATGGGCTGTTCAAACGCATCATTTGAATCAAGCGCACGAAGACCACATACTGAATGGTGCTTGTGATCATGATGGAAGACCAAATTTCACCGCTGCCAAATGTGTTTTGGGAAGCCCATATCGCAGAGAAGAGCGCATTTGTGACCAGTAAAATTGCCATCCCAGTGAACATCCAGTAGAAGCGAGCCTGTCGCAGCTGCAGGATAGAAGCGGTGCCAAAATTGGCCGCAGCCACCGGCCGCATGCTTGCAGCCTGTCCTGCTGCACGCCTAGCAGCTGCTGCAGTTGTAGCTGTCACGTCGGTTTGTGCCTGCCCCCCAGGCCGCCTCAACTGGGCCGAGCCGTTGTCTCCCATGGCAGGCGGCTGATTCGATGCTGCATCTCTCGCTGCTGATCCTGCAGCCAAGTTCTGCCGGGTCATGCCCAGGATCAATGTGAAGCGCTGGGTGCTCCTGGAGGTCTTGTACACGATGCGCCCCACACCCCACCACACAAACGTTACCATGAGGAAGGAGAGAATGCCTGGCAGGATGCTCCACACGAGACTGCCCGCCACGACTGTGAACAAGGTCATGGCAATGACATCTCGCTCAGGCTTGTGCAGTATGTTGCGGGAGAAGCCCAGTCCTTTGCCGACGGTCAGCAGTAGCGCCGCCTCTGCCGCGGTGCCCCCCAGCTTCAGCACAAGCAGCGCCAAAGCCGACGGCCAGGAGTACACGCCACGCAGCGAGAGGCTGATGTAGTACATGGAGGCAGAGAAATTGTATGCAAATGTGAGCAGAACGCACTGGAGCAGAATTCGCCACGTGGGGCGAGCCCAGTCAGCGTCAGGAATCCCGGTAGCATTGGATTGTCGCATCCTTGCACGGTATCGCCAGCCATCCACCGCCATGAAGAGCAGGGCAAGCGACCAAAGGCCAGCGAATGTAGAGTATAGGTACTTGAGCGGAATTTCCTGGCTGCCAAGCTCCTCCCCGCCTGGATTCACAAAGTGATACGTGTACTGCATGCTGACGTCGCTTTCCGCACAACTCAAAGACACCAAGCGAAGATTAATAGGGGACAAAATGGAAGTGTCTAACAACCACGAAGTTTGGGTGTCGTTTTGTTCGGCGTCATTCCACATCCGCCCAACAAAGGCACACTGTATGTCTGCCAGAGTGCTGCAGAGGTCGTTCGTAGAAGTTGAGATGAGGCCCTCAATCTGTGATGGGGTGCACAGAGCAAGTTGCACCGAAGAGTTATAAGAAATGTACGCAGAGGATGGCAAAGTAGCTGCAACATGCGCTTCACCCCCGGCCAGGAATCCGAAGTCATTTTCAAGCCTGCGAAATATTTTGGCCTGCGCTGCAAAGAGTGAGCATTTCAGGTCACTAACCCAAGAAGACTATGTGGGCCCAACTCAATGGTTTGTCCACCCTGCATCGCAATTACCACAGGGCAAAGCAAACTGCTTGTCAAAGCGACGACGAGCTTCATCATTGTGGGGTTTTGCCTATACGTGGCCATGTCCGAGAAAGTGCTTCAATGGCGCTTCTTGTGCACGCACGCACTGTGCGCCAACAAGCTCTGCAATATCACCAGCCAGAGCAACACCATGCAATGCAATATGCACGTTCTGAAAGGACGCCTTGCGGGGCGGAATTTTCCTCGTAATTGGTGAGCTGTCTGCACACACAGCCCAGCAGCTTTGCTTCCTCTCAACAGCCAGCTCCCTCTCCCTCACTTTGCGACAGAGCCTGCTTTGGCATTCAATCATCAGATTACTTTTGTGCAGCTGATCACCAAGAAGTATTCCTTTTGTGTCGAATACATGGGAAACTGCACAACTGGAGGCAGGATTGAGACACAGATAAGGTATAAGGGGGCTCGTGGGGTGGCAAGCGTGACCAGCCCCTCTCGACAATGCTGCCTTCCCTGGGTGGGAACCCACAATAGTGGCTAGTCATACGGAGGGCCTGGCGACAGGAACCTGCAGTGCCCCCTCACTGCACTGGCAAGCATGCCTCTGGCAGTTACCAGGCCAAGGGAGCGCAGCACGGGTGACCCGGGGGTGATACGGCACAGTGCTTGAAAACTCTCGCTCCTGGCTTTGGTGAGAATCCCAGCTGAGTAAGGAGTGTTCGTCCTTGCTCCGGCCCCAAGCATGCGCCTCTGGGCCTGCTCCTGTGGCCACCAGTCCCGTGGGCAGCTTGTCGCGGCGCCTCGGGGTGTGAACTATTTTCGAGGGGATGCGCTAGGTACAAAGTGGCCACAGTGACCAGGCGACCACATGATGGAGCGGTGTGCACACTTGTATGGTTTACACGGGGCACACGCTGGCAACGTAGCGTGCCCTGCAGGTACACCGCGAAGCGTCTAGGCGTCCACTGAAATGGTGGCACTTTAGGACAAGCCATTTTCAAGCCTATAAAATCGCAAGCGAGCACACATCAACTGTCCAAGGTTACAAAATGAAGGCACGACATGCGCACAGAAATACATTCGCTGGGAACTTTTGCACTGCAAGGTATATACAGCGGCTTGCAATAGGTGTGACCACCACGCAGATCGTCGTAGCTGGCACCTTGGATTCCCCCCAAGGAGCCAGCCTGCAGTGTCTTGTGGCTGGAGTGGCGCGCGTATTTCGACTGAAGGAAATCGTGGAGTGAAACGCCATGCCGAAACGCGAGTAAGCAATCCTCAGCGCTTTACCCTGGAGGTCTTTTCCAGCTCACTTTCCAACTTCATGAGCTCGTCTTTGAATTTACCCAACATTCCAGCCACGTTGGTACTCCGCTCTGTCGCATGTGTGCGAGCTGCAGCGCCTGCTTCAGTGCTCTTCGAGATGGCAGTGTTTTTCGCTGTGTGTGCTCGAGTCGCCAAGGTGCGCATGACACTTGAGTTTGCCAGCCATTCCACCACAAACTTATCAGCCAGTTGCTGGAGAATTCGCTGCATCGTTCTCGGTTGAAGCGTGTTGTTGAAACGCAAGAAGCGAGAGCTCGAAGGCCGAGAGTGACGTGTGCACACGCCTTCTGTCTGAAGTAGTGTTGGGCTAGCACCAAGGGTGAAAAAGAGGTATTTATTTATCCCAACAGACGCATGAACACGCATTCAGTTGACAGCAGAGAGAGCAGGTTTTCGCGGGGGCTGCACCCCTTGCTCATTGAGCTCAATATCGATGTGACGCAGCAGCCCAGCTGCATGCCCCCGGCACCCACTGTGGAACTTACAACAATTGTTTGACTGGACATGTACCACCCTGCCAAAGTGAGCGCGAATTGCAGTAATTTTATTTCTTTGACAAGCACCTTCCAGCGTGTGTTCAAAACACTCTGGTCTTTTCACCTTGGCTGAGGTGAACGTGAGAGGATTTCTTTTTCGCGCACTATGTTGGCCAACCGCGCTGCTTCGGCAGCTGCTGTGAGTTTCTTCAAGCATACATCGCTTAAGCACTATTTTTACCGAGTTTCTGTTGCTATACGCAGAAGCTGACCCGTGGCGCTCGGTACGCGCAGCCGCATGCCCAGGCGGCAATGACATGTCTCATTGGTTGTTGTATGCAGTTCCGTGAGCACTACTCCTCTGTCTGTGTTGGACCCATCTGGATCTCCCACTGTTGAGGCTACATATGCCAAGATGGCCGAGAACTTGGAGGTAAGCGATTGAGCGTGTGACACTCTGCAGCGGGATTTGCGCCTCGCTCTTCTTTGAGTGTGGCATTTACTGCTGCTGCTGTGTGTGTCAACTGCTCGAGCAAGTGCTGATTTTATTTAAATCTTCATGAAGTGTTCGTGGCCGCAATTTGCGTGCTGTAGAACGTGTTTGAAGCATAGTCGTGTTGCATATTACGCGCCAGCATGCTGGTGTCACACCCGCATGTGATGAGACGGCTCGTGCTTTTTACAGGTTGTTCGCAAGAACCTGAACCGCCCATTGACCCTGGCCGAGAAGATTGTGTACGGTCACTTGGATGACCCCTCTCAGGTTCCCGTCCGTGGCGAGACTTACTTGAAGCTTCGCCCCGACCGCGTTGCTATGCAAGACGCCACTGCCCAGATGGCTGTGCTGCAGTTCATTTCCTCCGGCCTCCCCAAGGTCGCCGTGCCCACCACCATCCACTGCGACCACTTGATCGCTGCCGAGAAGGGCTCCAAGGCTGACCTGGCCACTGCCAATGACGTGAACAAGGAGGTGTACTCCTTCCTGTCCTCTGCCGGCGCCAAGTTCGGCATGGGCTTCTGGAAGCCAGGCAGCGGCATCATCCACCAGATTGTCCTGGAGAACTACGCCTTCCCCGGTGGCCTCATGATCGGCACTGACTCTCACACCCCCAACGCTGGGGGCCTGGGCATGTGCGCCATTGGCGTGGGCGGCGCCGACGCCGTTGATGTGATGGCGGGCCTGCCTTGGGAGTTGAAGGCCCCCAAGGTCATTGGCGTGAACCTCAAGGGCAAGTTGAGCGGCTGGACCTCCGCCAAGGACGTCATCTTGAAGGTGGCCGACATCCTCACCGTCAAGGGTGGCACCGGCGCCATTGTTGAGTACTTCGGCGAGGGCCTGGACTCCATTTCCTGCACTGGTCTGGGCACAATCGCCAACATGGGCGCGGAGATCGGAGCCACGTGCTCCACCTTCCCCTACTCCGCCTCCATGGGCGAGTACCTGAAGGCCACTGAGCGAGGCGCCATTGCCAACGCCGCCGACACATACAAGGACATGCTCACCCGCGACGAAGGCGTCGAGTATGACGCTGTCATCGAGATTGACTTGAACACCCTGCAGCCTCATGTCAACGGCCCCATGACCCCCGACCTTGGCCACCCCATCGAGAAGCTGGGCGCTGCTGCCAAGGCCAACGAGTGGCCCATGAATGTGTCCGCTGGCCTCATCGGCAGCTGCACCAACTCATCTTACGAGGACATGTCCCGCTGTGCCTCCATGGTGCAAGAGGCCCTGGATGCTGGCCTCAAGGCCAAGGTGCCCTTCTTCATCACCCCTGGCTCCGAGCAGGTGCGCGCCACCATCCAGCGTGACGGCATCATCGACGTGTTCGAGAAGGCCGGCGGCACAGTGCTCGCGAACGCTTGCGGCCCCTGCATTGGCCAGTGGAACCGCACTGACGACACCGTGGGCAAGGCCAACAGCATTGTCACCTCGTACAACCGCAACTTCGCCAAGCGCAACGACGGTAACCCTGGCACCCACGCCTTCGTGACCTCTCCCGAGCTGGTGACTGCCCTCACCTTCTCCGGCACCCTGGACTTCGACCCTCGCACCGACTCCCTGCCCACCGCTGACGGCGGCTCCTTCAAGTTCTCTGAGCCCAAGGGGTCTATGCTCCCCGCCAAGGGATACGACAAGGGCGAGAACACCTTCCAGGCACCCCCCGCTGATGGCGCTGGCCTGGATGTGGCTGTGGACCCCGCCTCTGACCGCCTGCAGCTGCTGGCACCCTTTGCCGCCTGGGACGGCAAGGACTACGAGAACCTGCCCGTGCTCATCAAGGCCAAGGGCAAATGCACCACGGACCACATCTCCATGGCTGGCCCTTGGCTCAAGTACCGCGGGCACTTGGAGAACATCTCCCAGAACATGCTCATCGGCGCCATCAATGCCGAGACCGGCAAGGCCAACGAGGTGACCAACGCCCACACCGGCTTCACCGGCAAGGTGCCTGAGGTCGCACAGCAGCTGCGCGACGCTGGCGTCGGCTGGGTCGTCATCGGCGACGAGAACTACGGCGAGGGCTCTTCCCGCGAGCACGCCGCCCTGGAGCCACGCTTCCTGGGAGGCAAGGCCGTCATCACCCGCTCCTTCGCACGCATCCACGAGACCAACCTGAAGAAGCAGGGCATGCTGCCCCTCACCTTCGCGGACCCTGCTGACTACGACAAGATCACCGGCACCGACAGCGTGTCCCTGGTGAACCTCGCTCAGCTCGCCCCCGGCAGCACCGTCACCATGAAGGTGACCCCCAGTGCAGGCAGCGCCCCCTTCGACGTCACACTGAACCACACCTTCAACGAGGAGCAGCTCGAGTGGTTCAAGGCAGGCTCAGCACTGAACTTCATGAAGTCCAACATGTAAGCTAGCACATGGTGCCGCCTGAAGCCACCAGCTTCGAAACAAGAATGGATTTGTCAAGGATTCATTTGTACACACCTTGCCAAGAGTGCGCTGTCCAGTGCTCACCACTCATCACTGATCACTTTCGTACCCCTCCAGCATGAACTGTGCAATGCTTGCTTGCATTTCACGCCGTGACATTGGCACAGCGACGCTTGCTGCCGGGGCATGGGCGGCGGGCTGCTCAGCTGCCTGAGGAGGCTCTGGCGCAGCTGCAGCCGCCAGACTACGAGCAAGCGCAGCTGCGGACTCTGCTGTGCGCATGGAGATGCCTGCGATGTCCGCTTCGTGTTTCTGTTCCTCACACAGCACGGCCCACTGGGCGGCGGAGGCGGCGTGGGCGATGTCAGCAGCAAGCGCGACTGGGAAGCACGCGGATTGCAGCAGCAGCTGCTGCAACGGGCCATCATTTGCGGCATCTCCACTGCTCTGTCCGGTGCTGTGCATTGCTGGCAGCCATGCACGGCACCTGAAGCACACTATTGAGTCCAGAGCAGGTGATCCCCCTCGGGTGATTGCCCGCTGCATCTCAACGCCTGTCAGCACGCCCCCGCACAGCGGGCACGGCACATAGGAAGTGTTCTGAGCAAGCACTTCCCCATGTTGTGTGCTTTTGGCGCTGGGCTGGTCTTGCGGCTGAGCGCCAGCCTCCGCCGCAGCCCCCCCTGACTTTGGAGCATCTGCATTGCCCCCCCCCTCCTCTGCTGCCGTGCCCCCCTCTTGGGCGCGCTTGGCCAAAATACGGTCACGCACACGATGTCGCTTGGCGTGGTGTTCTGGTTTGGTTCCTGCAATGACTCCATGCGGAAGCTTCAGTTTGTACGTTGTTCGCAGAACATTGAACACGCTGTTCGGGAAGGAGGCCTGCAGCATGCTGGCGAGGTTGGCCACTGCCTGGTACAGGCTGCTGCGCGGCGGCAGGGATGTGAAGAAGCTTGGCGCGAAGAAGCTAGGTGCTGAGCGTGCGTCGTCCACAGGTGTTCCGCCCACCAAGTCCACGGAGCCGCGGAGATCCGGCCAGGACCAGCGGGCAAACAATGCAATCTCCTTCCGTTCTGTGTCAGCTAGGGGGCGCATGAACGTCACACCCGTAGGAGATGCCTCAGTCTCCCCCTGCAGTGCCATGGACCCCGACACCCCCCTCAGATGGTGCCTCACATCCATGGTGGCGACATCCAGGGCGATGCTGTTCCCAGCACCGTGGGCAACTGCAGCGAGAACACGTTCAGCACAACGATTGGCAGTATCTCCCAGCAGCACGTTATGCATGCCCAAGGCCTCCGCGGCACAGCGCAGTGCCACTAGAGTGAGGTGCTCCAGCATGCCCTGTCGGGCGTCTACCCCCGGCAGCGCCGCGAAGAAAGCGTTCATACGCTGCGTGGCAGCAGCTGGAGGGCTTGAGATAGACACGTCTGCTGATGAGGCGCCTTTTGGGAGGACGCATGGGGACACTTCTGGCTGCCAAAGTGACTCGAGAGGCACAACAGCTACTGGCACATGCACTGTGCGGGCCAGCTCACGCGCAAAGGCTGTGCGAAGAGGGTAGTGGACACTTGCAACTCGCAGCCAAATGTACTGGACGTACCATGCACTTGGTCTGCAGCAGTTGCTGCAGCTTTGTGCCGACTCCACAGTGGCTGGAGACGCGAGGTATCCACATGGAGAACCATGCACTGCAAATTGAATTGGTGTAAGCACACGCACATACACTGCAGCTGTCCGACGTACCCTCTCAGCAGGAGCAGAGCCCTTACAGTTTGACCTATGAGCTCGCAGTGCAGCAAGGATTGACCTGCAGTAGCTCAAAGTAGGTCCTAAGCGAGGCCGAAACGTGAAAGAAACTCACATGGAGCTTGCGCCGCCAGAGTGTGCGATGCCGAAGTAGTCGCTATTGGAAAGTCCACACTTGCCAAGCACCTTTCGGAATTTGTTGTTCATGCCCTTGAACACTGCTTCCTTGCTCAAGGGTTCATTGCGTAGCACAACAGCAGCAGGCAGCGTCTGTAAGAAAAGGCTTGCCATACTGCCTCATTTGTCGACCAACCCAGCCAAACGCACCTTGTTGCGACGGCACATAGGCTTGGAGCCAAGTGGAATGACTGCCTCTGGCTGATCTGTTGTATCGCCACCGCATCCTCTGGAAAAACCACCATCATCCATGGTATCCTGACGGGCGCAAGCAATGTCTTGTGACTGTGTCCGACGAGATCCCTCGTCTTGTGCTAAAATGCTCACAGAGATGGGCCTCAAATCAGCTAACAGCAGTCTCGAAATACCGACCAAGAGAAGTGAATTGAATTTGATACTCTTTGGTCCGAGCAGGCTGCTGCTGTGCGCCAGCTTTTGGCGCCCCCTCTTGCCAAGCCATGAATCTGACCACGCTATTCAACAGCAGAAGACAAGTGCGCTGGCGCAGCAAAACAGTCTTTGCTTATGCCGCTCCCAGATCCATGCGTGCAAGCCTGCCGCTGCAACTTGAAGCCCCAAAGGGCTGCAGTGCTGAGGCAACTCGCCGCGTCGTCTGCGCCACGCAGCAGCCCAAGTGCGTGCGTGGCACTCATCGGACGACATGTGCAGGATGCCAATGCATATGACACCTAGGCTCAATCCATGCGGCACGCTGTGTACCCATTCAGTGCAGCGCCAGGCGCCCGTGAGCCAAGTGCGCCTGCACCTCATCCATTGCCGAGGCAGCTGAGGCCATATGTGCGTGTGCCTGCTGCAGTGCATCGCTATCCAACACCTGTTTGTGCATGGATTGTAAATCCTGGAAGCTGGCTGCACTTGTCTGCATGGTCTTGCTGTTGGCGACAACGGCAGTGTGCAAAGCAGAGCACTCTTGGTCGATTCGTTTTTGCTCGGCTCTAATCGCAGACACACGGCTGCGAAGCTCCACAGACAGGACTTCATGCAGCTGAGACACATTCTCAGACAATGCAAGCGCATTGCTAGCTGCAAAAATCGACAAGCATTGCAGTCAACTGGTACAGACTGGACTCAGCCACAAAAGCTGCACGTGAGCAGCAGCTACTCACCCCGCCTCAAGGATGCAGCTTCAGCTTCCGCATTAGATGCCTGCATGACAGCAGAAAGGGCTGTCACGCTCTTGGAGCTCGACATAGTTGCTATGCTGTGGGCCTACTTGAGCTGTCTGGTAACGTGGTGGAGGCAGACCTGATGACGAAATGTTGCACAGGGTTCAAAACAACTGCTGAGCTTGCAAAGGGGTGGGGCACAAAGACAAATGCATAAGTCTGGACCAAGAAGTATTGTTTAATGGCTGCCTATGTGCCTATAGAATCAGAGCTGCAAAGGTCGCGGTCTAATTCCAATTCAGCCCCCTGGTACTACTGCTCCCAAGCAAGTTGTGTCAACCCCCCTGCTCCACAGCAAGCGACACCATCACACCACAAGCCGGACAGCAAGGTAGCTTTACCCCAAGGGCACTACTTCCAGCCTTGGGCACGGCCGCCTGGGGCTAAGCGACTGCCCCTTTACTGGCTAGCTGTTGAGGGCTCTCACTGCGCAGCGTCACCGGCAGTCTCCTCCAGCGCCACAGCGGTGTCCACAAGACCCTGCAGCGCCTGCGTTGCAGCGTGCAGTGCTGCTGGTTCTGCAAAGTCTTGTGCTGCAGCATCAAGGGCCTTGCTTGGAGCCCGGAGCATCCCGCTGCGAGCATCGGCTTGCCACCCAGCTGCCTGACATGCCTGCAATGTTTCGGCCTCATACAGCCCGAGGCGCTCTGAAACCTTGGACATATTAACATGGGTGTATGCATTTGCCATGAGGGCCAGCTCGCGTGACCGCACAGTGGCTGCAAAGAGGAGGCGATGCTGCCTGTGACTAGCTCAACAATATCGCAAATGGAAGTCGCAATACTTACCAATGGTTGCATCAACAACTGGCTGCAGTGCACCAGTCCAACTGAATTTGCTCAGCGTGCTCAGTGCGTCAGCGTGGGAGCTGCAAAGCATACTCGAAAGCAATTCACTTTTTGGCTCCAATGGCATTTCGGCATAGCTACGCACTTGGACCACAACTGCCTGGCGGCAGTGTCAGCTGCTGCCAGGGCTTTATTTTTATCCAATGCCTTGTCGTCCAGCCGTTGTCCGATAAACTTTGCATTTACCCTGCAGAACGCCGACGGTATGTGCTGTGGAATGATCTTGTCAATGACCACGCCAAAGTCTTACAGCTCATTTGCATGAATACACGCCAGGATTTGCAGCGTTTGCCACTGTTCAGCAGTAGAACTGGCTGTATTTGCAGGTGGGTCCAGCTCAAATCCCTCTGTTAGCTCCAGCAGAGCTTCAGCGTTCCCATCGTGGACAAGAGCAGCCACAGCCTGCTGAACCCGCTTCGCGGGGGTATCTCCAGCAGCCATGGTCAACCAAGCAATGTACAACCAGCCAAACGCTGTTGAAGTAATGCAGGTGTGATTTTCGTGTGGTTCAGAGCAAGCCGTATCAAATAGGGTCCTTATACATGCCCCCACAGCACGACTTCAGGGGCCGCGCAGGTGCGAGCAGAGCTCAGAGCACCCCCAGCAGCAATGTGTTTGCCCCCTTCGACACGACTGACCAAGTACACTTCCGGTACCATCTGGGCCTGTACTATGGTCCATCCCAGTTTGATTCATTGCGGCAGGAAGGGGGTTGATTCGCTGCAACGCAAAAGCAGCAAGCACCAGAGCTGGGCCGAGGTCAAACATGCATGGATTGAGAACACACAAGCAGTACAACCAGGCATGAGCTTCACTATCTACCGCTTCAAGTGGTTGATGTACCGCAGGCTAAGCAGGGAGAACACCACCCATACACCCCCTAACAGCGCACAGTATCCCACATCCTCCCATACGTCACTGTGGTCCAGCTCATACGTGTCACGCACGAACTCCCATGTGGGCACGCGCTGCACACCAGCAGGCGTTGCCAGCTCGAACGAGGGGCAGTTGAAGGTCACGGCGCCGGACGTGGCGCTAATTGTGGGGGGGGTGTCGCAGAAGAACTGGGGGGAGGCAAGGCTGTTCAGG
>Ga0307982_1001560_pt1 | contig 18634 bp, 14 predicted proteins | sample OrgLakmetagen989_FD_201847 | JGI IMG/M metagenome (GOLD analysis project Ga0307982, IMG submission 201847) | Saline water microbial communities from Organic Lake, Antarctica - #989 | ecosystem: Environmental > Aquatic > Non-marine Saline and Alkaline > Saline | place: Antarctica: Organic Lake... | reverse complement strand
AAGCAAAGACTTTACAGAGAAAGGGGTAGCGACTTAAGCTTATACCCCAGCCAAGGCTTCGCGAAAGATCATCCATCGAACTACGGTAATGAGACCACTCAAGATAGTACTTGAGAGTATCTCCAGTAATCCATGAAAGACCTCCATTAGTCAATTTAGAGTAGCCTGCGGCAAAGAAAATAAGACAAAAAACAACCTGCATAAGCTTTATTGGCCAAAAGTACTGCTCACCCTTAAGGTTAACTGATTTATTCCAAAGCCTTTTATCTAGCGAGATATGATCACCACAACAAGAAAAAGAAAAGATGAACAAAAAGACGATGGCGCCTAAATCATCGTGACTAACTTCCCCAAAGCTTGAAGAAAAGCCAAAGTAAAAATAAGCAAGAATTGCGGCCGCCATTGTAGAGACTCTTGTAAAAAGGCCAATCGCGGAAAGAAAGAGGGAGGTGTGCCAAAATGCTCTTAATGTTTCTAGAGAAGCTTTATCGAGAGGAGGAACTTCAAAAAATTGGTAGGGCCCCAGTGGTAACCATAACTCCCCAGGTAAATTCCCCCAGAAAACAACGGTAAAGTAATCAAACTTTAAACTATAGGCTAGCGTAAAGGAAAAGAAGAGTGCTCTTATCAAGCCTAACCAGCGCCCATCCATAGATTGATACCAAAAACTATTCCAATGAGAGGATAAAGATGACCAAGGTGGAGAAATCAATGTCTTATCTCCCAGTGAAGCTCTCTCTTTTCCGGACGCAGGGGAGACTCTAAATAATCATAGTGAGAACCAAGGGAGGGAACTGTTTTTCTATAATCAACCCACTTCTCCCAACTCCAAGTCACTTTATAAACTCTTATTCCTTCAATCTCAGGGAAGACTTTGGCCGGCCAATCTATGCTACCGCTTTCCTTTATCCCATACTTCTCTTTATTACTTTGATAAAGCTTAAGGACTCCTCTAAAGAAAACCTCCGCAGTGCTTCCTCTAGAGAGGTGGGCCTCATATGACTCCAATAGTCCTCTTCGCCAAAAAGGAAAGAAGTACTTATAAATAGGAAGAAATATCTCCTTTCCTTCTTGGAGACCGCGAATATCAAGGTAAAAAATCTTTGGATTCACAAGAGAATTTGAGTACATAAGATAGGAGCTAAAGGGGTAGAAAGGGATACTTCGAGCATTAAAAATATCGTCTTTATAAATGTCTTTAAGAGATTTACCTCTTATCTGAAAATTATGATGAAATGGTTTCTCAAGTAAAGGCACCAATAATGAAGCCCCTACGACGAAAAAGATAAAAACGTTAACGAGTTTTTTGTTATTCATAGATCCATAAAAAGCTCATTCCTGGGCCTTGATAAAAGGTCAAGTCGGCCCTTTCATCAGTGATAATAAATTCGGGTTTTTGAGAGTAAAACTTATCCCAAATATTCATTCCCAATTTTTCAAGTTTCTCATAGTTCATTACAGGATCATTCTTATACTTGGGCCAACGTGACTCGAAGTGAGAGTAAGCCTTATGTTGTTCTAAAGGAAAGAGAGAAGCTAATATAACAGGGGAATTAAAACGGTAACCAGGAAATACTTTGACGTAAGGGAAAACTTCTTTAATCGTATGAAATATTTCCGTAAGATTATTACCCCAAGCAAGCTGTGCAAAGATCCCCCTTTCATTAAGATGTCTTTTTACATTATTATAAAATTCTTTTGAGTAAAAGAGACTACCTCCACCAGAGTTAGGAGAAACAACATTGGCACTAATTATATCAAATTGCCTTTTATTGAGGTTAAAATAGCGCCTTCCATCCTCAATAATGAGTTCAAGGCGTGGGTCTTCCCAATACTTGCCGTTCAACTCGCCAAAGCGATGAGTTTCCTCAATAACAGGTTTAAGAATCTCTATCGAAACAAGACTCTCTATTGGCCCTGAAAGAAAAGCCCCCGAGGTTATTCCATAGCCAAGCCCGATGGTAAGAACTTGCTTAGGTTGAGGGTGAAACATCATAGGGAAGTAGGCTAAAGCATTCTGGGTAAAGGCCACATTTTCTCCTTTAAAACGAGAAACAAGCTTGTAGTTACCTGAATACATCTCTAAATATCCCCAATTTTTAATAAGGCTAAAGTGCCCCTCAGGTAACTCCCTAGTGACCAAAACCTTACCTTTCTCTGTGATCTCAAACTGGGTTTGCCGCAAAAGAAAATAAGATGAAGTAAGTAGAATGAGAAAGAGTATAGTCGGCTTCCAGAAGAGATTTTCCCTTAAAAGAACTAAGAGAAAAACAACTGCTAAAATAAAGCCAGCAGCATAAAGAGAGGCCAAGCCAAAATTTTCCATAAGAACATAAGAGTGAATGAGACTGCCCAAAGCTCCGAAAATGGTATTTATAAAAAGAAGTTTCCCTACGATTCTCCCTCGACTAGATTTATTCTGCGTGGCCCTAGCAAGAATTAAAGGAAAAAGCATTCCACTGAAAAAGAGAGGCATTAAGAACGCGAAAAGAAGGTAACAAACCTTCTGGTAGGTAACCTTCGGATAACCCCTATAAACATAGTATGCCTCAGGTAGAAAAAACTCAGCAAAGGCCAAGCTTGCGATCATACAAATAAGGGCAAAAGTCAGCACAGTTTGGTAGTCCCACCTCCTGACCACTTTAGTCACAATCCAGGAAGAAAGTCCTAAGACAGTAAGTACACTAAGAAGAACGAGAGAAGTTATATATGCTCTATCCCCAATAATAAGCTCAGAGGACCGAAACCAGGCCACCTCCATACCCAAAACGAGATAGCCACTTATTGCGGCCAAGACCCAGTCAGAAAGAGTCAGTGAACAGGCCTTCTCCTCTTCGGTTTCACCTTGCGTTAAGTGGCCTTTCTTATAGGCCAGTAAGGCCATAAGCCCAATGATAAGGTTAACCGAAGGAACAATAAGAGTAAGATTGTTATAGCCAAGAGGCTTTAAAAGAATAAATCCAAAAAATAATATACCAAGAGAGCCCCCAAAAATATTCCAACTATAAACTCTCTCTGTCGCAATAGATTTTTCGGCCATATTTAAAATAAGCGGAAGAGTCATTCCCATCAAGGTTGTTGCCGGAAGAATAAGTAAGGCACTGATAAAGCCGTGCCCCCACCACCCCCTCTTCATTAAGATAAGTTGTAGCAATTCTTGATGTTGGGTCAGCATGTAAAAGGAGAGCCATCCAAAAAGAGCGGTTCCTACTTCTACGCAGCCGTAGAGGAAGAGACTATGAGCTCTTTTGTTTCTTAAAATGGCCGGGCTTAAATAAGAGCCCAGGGCCAACCCAATCATAAATAAGGAAGTTGACCAAGAAAGCGAATAAACAGTATTGCCTAAAACTAAAGTGAGGTAGCGAATCCACAAAAGTTCACAACCCAGTGCAGCAGCCCCGGAAAAAAGAACCCATAGAAAAAAAATACTTCTTTTAGTCATTTTTGATCGCCAGTAGTTCTTCGTTTTTAGTAAATCAGTTTATTTTAGGCTACTATAGGGGGATATGAAAGAAAAGTGCTTTGTATGGGCCTGTAGCCTGATTTGGATTTTTACTCCTCTTTTATTCATAGAATTCTTTCCCTTCACTTTTACCCCGATGTATTCGGCAAACTGTACCAAGGCCACCTACTTTCAACTAAGCGAAAAAAATCGCTACTATGCACCTTCTGACTTTGGGCTTCTCCAGAAGAATTGCGGCTTATTTGATTATTATGGAAGGGCCCAACCTGAGAGCATTAATCTCTTGGGAGGTTTTCTTAAAGAAGCAAATGTCAAAAAAGTAGTTATCCAAAGTCTTAGAAAATTCCCCCATATTCATAAACTAAAAGTCGAACAATTTAATATCGGAGTTAGAAACGATAATAATATCGGTATTCTCAAAAGAAGGATCTTTCAAATCGATAACCCTTATCATAATCGTACGAGTAAGACATTCGTTAAAGAAAATCGCCATCACCTGCTCTTTAGAGTAAAAAATAAAAAAATAAATCCTTTTTTTCTGGGATCTAAGGACTGATGAAGAGATTAGAACAGATTATGGGAATTGGAGTAAGCTATCAGGGAACTTTTGGATACCTCTCCCTCGTTGTCCTTTTAGCCTGTGCTTTTAATACTACCTTAATAAACAATATTGTTCACGATGGGCCGGACCTTCACTTAATCACGCCTTTTGGTTTTCTACCTGAAACGCTTATAAGCTCGCTCTTTCTTGCAAATTGCCTTCGAGTTCTTTTCACGATCAGTAGCATCTTTTGGATTGCAGGTTTCTTTTTAAAATTCATTGGGTTTACAACAACCTTTTTATATATATTTCATCAATCTCTCTACCTAGAAAGAATCATTTACGCGGACCATTCTTTTTATATCGTGGCACAGATTCTTATTCTTTTCAGTTTTTGGTCACTACTTTACGCAAAGAAAGAAAATACAAACTCATATCATCTCATCGGTAAAGTAGTGCTTCCGCGATACCTTTCGATTTATCCCAAATGGTTAATCCAGCTAACCCTTTTAAGCTTTACAACTTTTTATGGTTATTCATTTCTTGCTAAAATTGTGAACTCTGGCTGGTCCTGGGCCAATGGCCACTCTCTTCAACTCTGGCTATTTTTATGGGGAAACTCCTCTCATAGTCTTACTCAAAGTATTTCAGGGAACTTTAAATTAGCTCAATACCTTCAAGTCGGTGCTCTTATTTTTGAACTTCTCGCTTTTGGCCTTCTGATAGGAGGCAAAAAATTTCGTTTCCTATGGTTTACTCTGCATCTCATTTTCACCGCTGGGAACGAAGCCCTCTACGGTTACGGATTCACTGAAAACCTTATTCTATCTTTTGTTTTCCTACTCCCCTGGGAAAGGAAGTTTCGTCGTGCTTAAGAAAAATAATCACCTTAAACTCGCGGCCTTCCTTTCTGGAGCCTCACTCTTAGCAACTGAGTCGTTAAGCTTTAAGTTTGTAGACTTCACAGTAGGTTCCTTCTCATTTAATTATCAAACTGTTGTTTTAAGCTTTATTTTGGGTGCTAGTATTGGAGGAATCTGTAGTAACTATTTGAGAAGATTTTTTTTAATTGAGTGGTTATTAAGTCTAATCAACTTTCTATTTGCTTTTTATCTCGCTGAGATATTATCTTTTAGTGCCCATATTTTTCAAGTATTTACTCCTTACGTACACCCTCAAATTCTGTCCTCTCTTCTCGGCGCTAGTTATGTTTTCCCTCTAGCCTTAGGCCTTGGAGTCGTCTTCCCCTTTATTTCCGAACGACTCGAAAACGTAAAACTCTCTTATGCTCTCTATAGTTTAGGAGGGGCTTTATCTTTTCTCCTCTTTGAGTTCTACTTTTACCCTCACTTCGGCTTACCAATTAGCTTTAATTTTTTAGCAGGAATGCATCTTCTGACAGGGGCCCTTCTTTTTCCTTTTCGTACTTTGCCCTTCTCACCCAAGCCCCTTTCAACATTTTCCCTGTATCTTTTTATTCTAGGTATTATAACTGGGTGCTATCAAGGCTTATGGTCAGTCATGGCCGAGCTCATTTTCAAACCTTATTACTATATAACTCCAATGGTAGCTTTTCTTTTTCTCTTAGGTATCAGTATCGGAGGACTGCTTTCACTTAAGAAAAAAGTCTCTTTTGAAAGTACCTTAGAATATATAACCGTGAGCATGTTGTACTCAGCGCTTACCCTCTGGATCTATAGTGAAGTCACTCAAGAGGCTCCTTTAGGTATAGTCAACGCATTCCTCCTCATGAGTGGAATTCTCTTACCATCGACGATATGTATAGGAATGATTTTCCCTTCATTCTTTCCCCTGCTCAAAAGTGAGAAGGGCAAGATTGCAATGCAACTTTTTGGTCTAAGTTTAGGCAATATTTTGGGCTTAATCATATCGGGTGTGACTTACTTTATCTTCCCTCTTCCCTTTATCAGCTTTGGTATTTTACTAATAACAATTCTTATTATTAGCTGGTCTCAAGTAAAGAAGAAGTCCGCTTTATTTATACTTAGTGGACTCCTTGTTCTCTCCCCCTTTTTAATATCTCCTACTAAGATTGCCCAAAGGGGTAAGAATTTCAAGATGAAAGAGCTCAAAATTCACCAAAGCTTTGGCGCTCTTAATGAAGTATCTCTCTTACTAAAGGAGGAGGATGGCTTTATGCGCCTTTATCAAAATGGCCATGCAGGAGGAAAGTTAAAACCGAAGAGCCTTATGTATGAAGCTTTAGTAGCAGGTAAAGCAATGGCCTATGCCTCGAAACTAGAAAAAGCCTTAGTTCTAGGGGCTGGTTATGGGCACACAGCTGGCTATGCAGCTCTTTTCTTTAAAGAGACTTTTGTGATGGATATAGGAGCAACAGTTCCTAAACTTCTTAAGTACCTAGGAAGGTACAATTACAACCTCTGGAGTAATCCTCGCGTCAAGTTTTTCAACTTAGATGGAAGCTTAGCTCCTTATATTTTTAAGAGAGATAATTTTGATATTGTTATTAACACAGTCCACCCTCCCTACTTTAAAAATGCAACAAAACTTTACACTGCCGAGTATATTGAAGGAGTGAAGAAAATCCTTACTGATAAGGGTATATTTGTTTCTTGGATGACAAGTCAGCTGAGTCCGCTTCCCCTGCAAATCCTTACCAATACCTCTAATAAAGTATTTGCCCACTGCCAGCTTTTTAATAATTGGGATAGTTCTGGTCAAGAGAGTTTTGAGTATGTTCTGAATATATGCTCAAAGAGTCCTCTCAAGTATCAGTTGAGCAAACACTCAAAGCTCTATAAAAGTAACTTAAAGCCTTCAAGACACTTAAGAAAAATCGGAGCTGATCCTATGAGGATTAAGCAATTTCACACGACTAAGGAGGTTCATTCTTTCCTTTATCCGGCGAAAAGTATATTAAAGTCAGGTTATAGGTGAAAGTTTAGCAGTCTTTTAATAAGCAAGTGATAGGAAGTTTTCACTATTTTTGCTAATATAAATTTAAGTTAAATATATATCAAAAATGGGTTCTAAGTGATGACCCATCTTAGTAAATAAAAAGAGAAGGTGAGTTTACTTATCATGAGTTCAATTGAGTCTAAGAAGCACTTTCAAAAACTAGCGAGTAACTATATCACTAACTGGTCCCATGGTTTACCTGGTTATCTTAGAAGGCGAGAGACTTCATCTTTACTTTTTATTCTAGAGAGCATTTTCTTTGATAAACTCTTAGATCTTGGCTCAGGGCCAGGCCTTTTCGCAATAGCAGCTAAAAAGCGATTTAATTGTAAAGCGAGACTTATTGATATTTCTGAAGAAATGATCTTAGAGGCAAGGAAAATGAACCCTGATGCACATGTTGCAGATATTCAGACTTATGCAGATGATCAGTCTTACTCTTTAGTTACCAGTATAGGCGTCATGGAATTTTTAAGTGACCAACGAGCCTTCCTTGATAACTTGGCCTGCTTAATAACAAAGGGTGGGCATCTTCTTTTATTTATACCAGCATTCCAGCCTTGGAAAACCTTGTATTCTCTATTTTATAAAATTAAGTCTGTTCACCTGAAGTTTCCGAAAGAGGATGAAATTATAAAAACCCTTTCAAAGAAAGGATTTTTCCTAGAGAGAAGTTTACGTATTTTTCCAACAGGAAAAGCTCTTCTTTTTAAAAAAGTATGAAACAAAGAATCCTCTTCGCCATTAATGGACTTGGACTTGGGAACTCTTCTCGCTGTGTTCCTCTTATAAAGGAAATTGAAAAAGTGGGAGTAGAAGTAGACTTAATGAGTTCAGGAAAGGCCCTTCCCTTTCTCGAGCATTACTTTCCTCACAAAGAAATTATTGCCCTCTCACAGCCAGAGTATGGTATTAATGCCAAGGGCGACTTTAGCTTATTTAAAACTCTCAAGTCCCTTCACTCTTTCATAAAGGTATTAAGTAAGAATAAAAGGTGTATAGAAGAAAAGCTTACTAAAAGACCCTACTCCGCTGTCATTTTAGATTCTATTTACTCCTATCCTCTAGATAAAAACCTCTGGAGAGGACCCTTAGTAGGCTTAAATAATGCTATTGATGTGTTTAGAAATCGCTCTTTTTATCCACTCCAGACGTGGGGCCAACTCTCTATAGAGGCAATGGACTTACTCTACTACCTCTCACAAGCCGATCTCATTATTTCACCAACTTTAGAAGAAAACTATCACCGCATCTCCAAGTTTCACCTCACTCCTCCGATTGTAAGAGAAGAAATACGCTATCAAGAACCACGTTCACCTGTACTTAAAAAAGTTCTCGTTATGCTAAGTGGAAGTAGTTTTCAAACGAATTTGAGTTTTTTAAATAAAGAGCTCTATTCCTCCATGGATATTACATGGATTCAGAGTAACAAAGCGCCTATCCACAATAATGTGAAGCTACTTAAAGAAGCGGACCTTTTAATTGTGAATGGAGGCTTAAGCTCTCTTTCTGAAGTAGCGGTCTTAGCAAAGCCCTCTCTCGTTATTCCACTTTCTCAACATGCTGAACAACTTCATAATGCAATCTCTATCAGTAAAAAGGGCTTTGCCAAAATTTCACTTACGAACGATCATGAGGCTAACTTTCAAGAAGTTATTAAAAACTTCGGGAGCTTTACCAACCACCCTCCACTCCCTTCGGGCACAAAGATGGCCTCACGTATTATCCTGGAGTCTATTAGTGAATTTTAATAAGCAAAATTTCTGGAATAAGAAAATTCTTGGCTGGGAGAGGAAGCGCTACCAAACTCCTGAACTGACCTCTCATATGCTTTACTCTTCTTCGGTTTACAATAGAATGAGTTTAGCCCAATGCCTTATAGGACCCGTCCTAAAGGGAAAAAGAGTGCTAGAGATCGGGTGTGGCTCTGGCTTACTTGCTAACTCGATTCTAGAGGCAGGTGCTTCCCAATATCACGGTATAGATTTTGCTCACTCGGCAATTGAAAAAGCTAATAACTCGATTTCAAGAAAAGGCATTAGTTTTGCTCAAGTCTCCCTCCAGGAACTTTCGGTCGCCAATAATTTTGATATCATCCTTAGCCTAGGAGTAACAGATTGGCTGAACTTAGATGAGCTGAACAAACTGGCAAAACTATCTAAAGGTAAACTCTTTCTTCATAGCTTCAGTCAAAGGGAATTAACATTTACACAACTCTTCCACCAAGCTTACGTTTATTTTAATTATGGGTTCAAAACAAAAGGATATCGTCCTCGTTACTTTGACAAAAAATGGATAGCGGAGATATTTTCTTTTGATAAAAAAGCTTATATTTACAATCATAAGAAAATGCGATTTGGTCGCTTCATTACCAATATCTAGTAATCAACTCATTCCACTAGTGAAGACATTTTTACAAATTCAAAACTCTCGGCGAGAAATGCTTCTTCCCGTATGAGAAAGTCGTACTCCATCCTTCTTTCTTTATGAATGAGGTCCGAGTCTGAATGACCACCCATTCCAGGATGAATCATCCAAATAGCTCGTTTAATATTATGTTCTTTTAAATATTGGATTTGTTTTTTCACATTTTTCACGGTCATTTTTCTACCCATAAGCCCAACACCAAAGAAAGGAAGAATTACGGAGCTAGAACAGAGGTAGTTATAGAGGCTTTTTTTTAAACTAAAGAAAGGACTTATGTCATAAGGAACTCTCACAAAGAGCTTATTTTCAAGGGAAAATTTTTCGACAACCGGAGAGATGCACGGAAAGATATGAATGTGATAGTGGCCATCAAGAAAGAAAGGTTTAACGCCAACGTCATGGAGTTTTTTTAACTGAGCTCTTAATTCACCTTTCACCTCACTCGAGGTAAAACCTCTAAATAATAACTTAATCATCAACTTTATATAATCTGGAACAGCATCGCCTCGAGTGAGCGTAAAATGAAGCCCAAGATCAAGAGTAGGGTAATTTTTCCTCAAGCCAGATAAAAAGTCGTCTTGTCCATAATCAACAAGGACAGAAGCTGCTCCCAACATTTTTCTTTCAGCAAGGTCCAAAGCGGCCTGATTAATAGACTCATTCATACCTAAGTCATCACAGCTAAGGCAGACCCTAATACGATCAGTCATACTATTAAGACTTCCGACTCTTCATTTTAAACTCTTTCTTAGAGGCGAAAGGCTTTAATAGGGTTTTTCTAAACAGCTTAAAAATCAACCTCGAACCTTCATGATAAATCATCAACCACCCTCTAACTCTAAACTCATTATAGGGGTCTCTTTTTATAACTTTAGTTAAATTAACCAAAAGAAAAGGGCTGATCATCGTTGGTGTAAAGCGAATAATATCGTACTTTAAGCAAAGACCAATAAACCAATTAGGCATGAGAGGTATCATCACAATAAATGCGTGATAGTGCCGAGATATACTATCTTTCTCCAGCTCTGTACCACCAGCAATATGGCCCCGAGTATCACCACCCTGCTCCAGTTTATTGATATTTTCTGGTGTCAAAAGCTTCTTCTCTTTTGCTATTTGTAGAATTTCGGTTGTCGGGTAGTATCTAAGCCAAAAGGCATATAAGTGCCATGGATTACACTCCATTAAAAGCTTAACAGTATCATCTAAGTTTTCCTTTGTTTCTGTGGGAAGACCGATAATGATATCTACAGTTGTTCTTATCCCGGCCTTGCGAAGCGCACAGCAAGAGCGCACAATTTGAGAGTCTTTAGTCCCCCTATGAAGGATCTCTTTTCTAAGTTGTGCTGACCCTGATTGGATACCTAGCTCAACAGCATCACAACCACTACTCGCCAATAGGTCGGCCATCTCCTCATCAATAGTATTAGGGTAAACCCAAGCAAAGTAAGGAATCCCTACTTTTTCTTTGTAGAGAAGGCAGAACTGCTTTAACCATTTCCTATCATAGCTAAAGTCTTCATCATTAAAGCGAACATGGCTTATGTTGTACTTTTCTTTGGCCCAAAGAATCTCTTCAACAACATATTCGGGGCTATGCCTTCTAGTCCACTTTTGAACTTTACTAACCTCTGTTTTATAGAGCTTCATGGATGTGTTATTATCACAAAAAGTACACTTATAAGGACATCCTCTCCCTGACATAGTCGTATAACCGTGATTAAGATAAGGCATTTCGTGATAATAAAGATCTTTATCAGGAAAAGGCAGGATATCCATATCCTCAATCAATGGACGCATAGGATTTAAGGTAGGTTTACCATTAAGCTTATGGCCGAGACCTAATACTTTATTAAATGGTATTTTTCCTTCGATTGCATCCAGAAGTTCCAAGAGGGTAAGCTCCCCCTCTCCTCTCACTATATAGTCAATGCAGCCATGGGATAAACAGTCGGCCGGCTTAAAGGTAGGGTGAGTATTGCCAGCGACAATCGGAATATTAAAATGTTTCTTTATTTCATTAGCCCATTTAAGGGCCCAAGCGTAATCATCAGTGACTACAGTTAAGGCAATTAAATCAGGGTTATATTTTTCAATTCTAGAGAGAATTTCATCCGTGTTGTCAAAAAGACGTGAAAGCCACTTATACTGAATCCAAGGGTTATCAAACAAGTTAGGGTCATTGACTAAAGCAGTCTCATGATCATGCTTTTTTAAAAAGCTGGATAAGCACTGTACTCCTCCCATCTCTTGCTGGGGGTTTAAAAATAAGACCTTCATAAGGCTCCTCAATAAGTACAGATTTTGAAAATAGCGAAACTCTACCATAGGCAGTCTTTCTTGAGAAGCATGGCAGTGCAATCGCCAAACGAAGCTTCACTCCATGTTAAATAGCTGAAATTCGGTTAACTTAATCACTTGAGCATGGGTTTAAGAGTTGTCATGAGTAAGGAAAACTTAGCAAGAGAGTCACAAAATAAGGAGTGAGGCAGAGGTCTGCTTAAGAGTAAGTGGATCTCTAGAAGCCACCCTGCGGCTGGTTCGAAAAGGTGAGTTTCCCCTCCCCAGAAACGCTCTCACTTAGAGAAGGTTGCTGTAAAAGTTAGCGAAAAAAAATTAAGACGAAATACTGAAGCCGCTCGATCTTCGACGAAGTAAGTGTACTCCAGTCCACCAATAGATAGACGTATATATTGAATACTTATTAGGTTAAAATATAATCGCTTTAGTCATTCACAGCAGGTTCTATGAAAGCAAAACTTTCCCCCAGTGAGCTATTTCTATTAGTGATCATTGTCTTAATTGGCGTTGCATTTGCGGCAAACTCGATTGAGTTTGCCGGTGTCTGGATTATGAGAGACATCGAAAGAGCTCTCGGAATACTCAACCGTTTTGATATTCAGGGTTTTGCTGGCCCCGAACTAACCCATGGGGGAAGACTACTCGGACCAACTCAAAATATACTTTTTGCTATCCCTTTACTCTTTTCCAAGACCTTAGATAGTCTTTACCTTTTTAGCTTAATTCTTTATACTCTAACGTTACTTTTTCTTTATTTTTCAGTTCGAACGATTACGCAATCAAAAGCACACTCACTAATAATATTGAGTTTTGTTATACTTAACGGCTTTCTCCTACAAATACCTCAGACATTATACAATCCAAGCTTTCTACCTTTCTTTTTATCCTTATCTCTCTATATGTTAATTAAAATTCATTTTGAAGCAAAACAATTTTTGGTCCCCAGTGTATTATTAGTTTGGTCCCTAGCTCTACAAGTTCACTTGTCTTCTCTACTATTTCTACCTTTTATTATTTATGTTTTCATTCTTAATGTTAAACCAACCCTTCGATTGGTCATAATAAGCTTAATTTCACTTCTCCTACCTTTTCTTCCATTTTTAGTATTTAAGTTTGCGATTAATGCGCCTCAAATTGAAATCGATCAGTACCCCTACCCTGTGAATCTCTTTACTTCCCTTACTATTCCTTGGTTATTATTTTGGATTTTCGTGTTACCGGTTATTCTTAAACGAGATAAAAGTAATGGAAAAACTTTTTATATAGTGCTGCTCATGCACCTAATTCTACCGCCACTACTATTACTTCTCCCTTCAAACATTAATACATTCTTCTGGGGGCAACCTCTTGAAGACATTCTGAGAAGGTGGGGGCTCTTTACCGATATTCTACTCTCGGAAGACCTTTACAAACATTGGCTATGGGGGTTCAAGAATTGGTCAGACCCCGCGAGACATTTCTATACTGTCGAAGGTCAAAGATGGTATGGCCTAATCTTTAACCACAGTATTAAACTCTTATATATTTCGACAGCTTTATATTGGTTAATGCTAGGTTCTCTATCAGTCATGAGAAAAGAGAACTTTAAGCAAAGGCTTTCTTCAGCAACCTTTCTCATTCCTCTTTATTTTATCCCTAGTTTTATGGGATTTGTTGTTAGTCATTTAACGGAGGAGAGCGAGGGAGTTTCACCCATTCACTATAAGTTCTACCTACTAATCCCCTATCTTCTCTTTTTTGGATTAACAGGAAGCTATATTTGGAAAGACTTAAAGTCCTTGAAAGTCCTAAAGGATCCAAAAAGTATCCTGTGTTTTCGCTTTCTCTTAGGATCCTTATTTTTCCTATTTCTCTTATCGGCCGCAATAGTTCAAACAGAGAGAATTCGTCATTCTTATAAAAAGGACCCTAATAACTACAAGGTTCACTTAAGAAAAACTGTAAGAGTAAGGTATCCTCTAGAGAATCAAATGATTAAGTTTATCAAAGAAATTGATCTATCATCTCAGGACTTTACTAGCAGACTTTTTTATTTTTCAGGTCTTCAAGAGGGTGCTAATGATGTTCACTATGACCTACTTAAAGAAGGTCATTTTAGAAATTATTCCTCTATTTCTCCACAGACGCCATCTCTCTATCAAGAAGATACCCCCTGCCTCTATGTAGAGGCTAAAAAAAACTGGCTCGATAGCTCAAACTTAACAATAAGAGCGAGGCTTAATAACAATGCAGCGATTTTAAGAAAGAAGGAAACAGCAAGTTTTCACCTATGGGAATATAGACCCCTAACTTCTGACTTCTGCTTCACAAATACTCGAGTTGGCTACATTCCCACAGCGACCCAACGACGAGGAAATAGACATTTTGATATAAAATGGAGCCGAGACTTACCTGCCTTTTTAACAGGAACAGAAGAGCGCTCGCTATACTTTACACTTAACTCTGGCGCTTTAAACATTCCCCTTATTTTTGAGATGTATTTTGACAACGAGAATAATTTATTTATCAAAGTAGACTCTCACTTTATGAGTAGTTACGAAATGGTAACGAAGTCGGGGTATGATGTTAATCTAAGAAGGAAACAATTACGCTTTCAAAACTTGATATTTAGCTTTACTGATAATGACCTTAAAGAGCACTCTGTTCGACTAGTCAGAAACCCAGACTCTGGCAATATGCTATTCGGTGAGACTTACTGGGAAAATATCTTTTGGTTAACTTATTTTCCCGTAAAGTTTCACGGTCCACGTGGCCTGAGAGGAATAGACGAAATTAAAGACCTAACGATTAAACTAAAGTACGGCTTGAACTATGCCCATTTAGAAGATGGTGAGAAGAAAGACAAGGTTTCTCAGGAATTTTTTCAATTAAAGAACCTTGGAAACTATTGGGATAATATTAATTCGCAAAGAAAGAGTATCATAATAGACAGAGATGATTTCGTTCACCTTTATAAGGGCGACTAACGAATTAAGAGGCAAAAAAGACCATACAGCTCCAATTTGGCCTGCACCTCTAAGAATCTCAATGCCTCTGAATTATTACAGATATTTTATTAAAGTTTCTATTTTTTTTTATCAAATAATCCAAGGGCCATACGTCCTCGTCCCTTAGTTGAATTAATACAAAACATTTCTTTAGTCCTTCCAGTATCTAGAGTCACAAGTGTACAAGCTCCTACCAGGTGACAATCTCCATCAGAACGAGTGACACTTCTTCCATCCTTTAAGCTTGCACCCCACTTAAAAGGAATTCTTTTATTTCCCTTCTTAAACAAAAAGTCACCTGTGCCATTTCTTTTTAAGGTCATTACTTTATTCCCATCTTTATTGATTTGTTTTTTTGTTGAGTTCCACCAGTATTCACCATCAAGATTTCTATAACCTCGATGTTCATATTGTTTTGAACTTGGAGCGGGAGGAGTGAAGGCCGTCTCTGCAGTTCCATAAGCTGAATTTGCAGGTACTGACGTGGCAACAGTTTTTTTAGCATTTGGAAAATGTTGTGCAACCTTATAAGATTCACTTAGAATTTCTGCGACCTTGCCGGTAGTACTCTCAGGCTTGATAAGCTTTCCTCCAACTCCTGCTAAACCACCACCGAGTCCTTTGGTTAAGTTTCCCGTTACTCCATTAGTAAAACTTCCCGCTATATTACCAGCTGCGGCACTAAGGAGAGATTTAGCAATGGAACCAAAAAACTTTGACCCTCTAGTACGCTGTTTTTTGATTCTATCTACTTTTGCAATTATTTTATTATATCTATCCATTTGAGTCTGCACTTGATGCTTTTGTATGGATTGGGCATTAATAAGATAAGCAATTTCCTGATCCCTAGATCTTTTAACAGGATTGTTAAGAGCACCTCTTAGATAAGGCATGAATTTTTTGGCAATCATATCGGCAACAACAACCGGCACATTGGCACTGGCAGCATCCTTTACGTAGGGAGTTCCCCAATCTCTAAAAACCTTATCATAGGGGCCGGAAGCGACGACTTTTGTTTTAAAATCAATGCGACCATCGCTGGAGGTAAAACGAAATCTCATGGGAATCGTTCGATGACCTTTAGGTATATTGGGGTAATTAATATATTCGCCTTGTGTATAGCGGGCCTCTACAACGATTCGAAGAGGGGAAGACTGATCAAAATTTACGGGATTATTGAAAAAACCACGAAGCTCATCGACGATAGAGATTTCATTTACCCCATAAGTTGTATCTTTAAGCCCTTTTTCAGCTGAGGCTTCTTTCTTACCTGGATCAAAGAGAAAAGCATCAACCCTAAAAGAAAATTGTGCCAATCCATTTGTTGAATATAGAGAACCTAAAATAAAAAAGAGTATTCGTTTTTTCATAGTTTTAATCCACTGACCAGCCATCATTTTGATGTAATTCTTCTTGCTTCTTCTCATTCCTTTTGTCTCGTGCATAGATGGTCTTGAGGCCACTTTTTCGATCGATCACATTATTTACAAATATATAGTCGGAAACTAGATTTCCATCGAGATCCCATCGCTGATGTTTTCCATGACTCATTCCATTTTTGTAAGTATTTCGTGAGAAAATAAGTCCATCCAAATAGGTCGTATGTTCTCCATGATAAAGTCCAGCTCTATAGTTGCGTAAGTGAAGGTCATATTGAGTTGTATTTTTAGCAACCAACTCTACATTGGGTATCGCCGCTCCTCGCAGTGGTTCTTTGGTATAAGAGCCAACTATTTCTTTCCTTCGAGCGGTTACTTGGAATTGATCTATCAAACCGTTTTTATAAAAGGTTACTTCTCGGGTAACTGTCTTGGTCTGCAATTCCTTTTTTTCAATATTATAGTGATGCATCGTTTTTAGACAATAATGCTTTCCTTCAGCTTTTCCATCTAAAACTTTTCCATGGCAAACTATAATAAGCCTATATTCATAATCGTCTAAATCGATATCCGAATTAGGCTTAATTAGCTGATCTTTAGCGCTATAAATAAAATACTCCTTTCCATCTGAGCAGTCACTACCGGCCATTTTGATAATTTTGTATTCGGTATCCGTTTCTTCATCCTCTTTGCCTACAATAAACCTTTTTGAAATTGTTTTAACAGTGCCACAACTAGTATATTCATTTCCATTGTAAACTTTACGAATTTTGTTCCAAGTTTCTTCGTTTTCAAATAATTCATTAATATATTTATTTCCGCCTTTACTATTAAACTTGACTTGAAAGGCCCTCTCTCGAGAAACCTTGGGCTCAGGGGTCGACATACTTGGTTGCCAATCTCCAGAGAGAGAATCGTAACTAGTATAGTAAGAATTAGAGGAGCATGAGAAAGGAATGACTAAAACAGTGAGCAGTAGGAGCTTCATTTTAACCTCAAGGGTTTAGATCAGTAAGGGTTGAGGTCTATACTCTCATTGATCCTCTTTTGAAGCGAGAATTCTTCCAAAAAGGAAGTATACCAGATCATTTCAGTCACTTTGGAGTAAGCTTCTTAAGAAAAATCATATCGAAAAAGAGGTGCTAGGCGCCGAACATACGGTCATTATAAGAATCTTGCTTTCTTATAGAGAGTTTTCTAGTTAAGCAAAATTGATATTACCAAACTATAAAACCCACTCAAGGTGTGTTGATAGATTCAAAGTGACGTCGTACTTTCTAATGACTTCTCTTTTCACTGGATTATAAAGGATGATGCCTCTTTCAGAATCAGAAAGAGCAAGATTCCCGTCGGGCAAGCGACAAACCCCTTGAAGACTAGAGAGACCTAAATCAAAGCCACTATGCTGAGACTTAAGATCTCCTGTAAAACCATCCAAACACAGAAGCAGGTTCGACTGGCCACATGTGACAAACACCTCTTTTCTCTTCTTATCAATAGAAAAAGAGAGAAGTCTTCTTTGTAGCCCAGGTGCTTTATTTAAAAATTTCATTTTTTTCTTATTATTACTTCCAACTAAAACAAGAGGAGTACTCATCGCTATTTTCTTTTGCCTGAATGTAAAGTTTGAAAGAGCAAGGAACTTGTCCTTAATCTGCCCTGTTCCTAGATAATCTTTTAGCAGTTTTCTATTTTCGATAGGGATATACTGGTTTGTAGCAACAAAAATATGATCTTCATCAAAAACTCCGACATGGGTTGGAGTGGCATTCAACTTTATATTTAAACTAGATGTGATTTTCTTTAACTTTGTATCGAGGAAAGAAATATAACCTTCATTCGGCAAGTACACATAACCAGATTTAGATTTTGCTGAGGCAATAGAAGATACAAGCAGGTCCTTTCGAACAAACCTTAAGTCATGGGGTGCATACCCGGGAGTTCCAATAACTTCTTTTAGTTTAAAATTTACTTTGTTAAAGACACCGATGGCCCCAGTCTTTTTCTTATAAGTTCCATCATCGGGGTAAAGGTTTACGTAAAGCTCATCTTCACCAACACAAAAATGCCCAGAGGAAAGATAACCCTCAGGTAATTTGATCTCTCTTATATGCTTAAATTCTTTTCTATCAATTAATGATAACGAGCTTGACTTGTACCCAACGGCCAAGAGGTGACGATCATTTAATGCAGCTATAGAATGCCCATATTTAAGAGGTACTACGGCCTGCTGAATTCTACCTGTCGCCAAATCGAGTTTTGTGATCAGAGACTTATGCCCCTCTTCAATAAACCCCTGTGTTCCTTCTCCTATAGTTAAGAGTGAGCCCTTGTAAGAATATTGAGTATTGAATACTTTCTCACGGTGTCCGTAACTTTTTCTACCAATTAAATAAGTTAACGGAAAAGCAAATAAGCTCATCATTAATTTTCGTCTACTCATAGTAAATAATATATAGCGAATACTTTCGGCCTAGACCCTTTAATGTGGAGAACTTAAGCTCGTAATTTGTTATCCTCTTTTTCATTCTCTTTTGTCCATTCTTTTTTAAACTCTAATGGCGTTTTGTAGTTCAACGATCCATGTATCCTCCTC
>Ga0307982_1001558_pt1 | contig 18645 bp, 13 predicted proteins | sample OrgLakmetagen989_FD_201847 | JGI IMG/M metagenome (GOLD analysis project Ga0307982, IMG submission 201847) | Saline water microbial communities from Organic Lake, Antarctica - #989 | ecosystem: Environmental > Aquatic > Non-marine Saline and Alkaline > Saline | place: Antarctica: Organic Lake... | reverse complement strand
TCAAGGCTGTGTGGTGATGTAGGCAAGTGGGCAAGTAATCCAAAAAACGTCGCCGGAGGAACTTTGTAGTAGCCACCTCCTCTGTGGGTGAGACCTCTTCTTTTGAGCAACACCTTAAGGGCGAGGAAGGTCGAGCCATTCTGGACCACTACCATCACTTCTATAGCCACTCGGGCAAGTGAGCCTGATTAGCCCCTCTTCTAGTATAAACTGGATTGCTTTGTATTTCTGCCTGTGAGCCCCCGATTCCGGCTATTATTCGGGAACCTGTGTGAATAAGGCCTCCTCCTACGCCCGCTCCTACGACAATGCACGTGCCTGCCGACATCTCCGTGTTTATGTCTATGCCCTACATTCAGCGTAAATATCAACCCCTCAAAGGTTCGACTTGAATGAAGCTCAAACTCGCCTGATGTTGCATGCTGCAGGGATGCTTCTTTATATGTGTGGGTGTATAAAGGCATAAACTACTACTCTTTGCTAGAAAAGTGGGTCAATACACCCAAAAGGCCTCCTTCTGGTATATGATGAATCTCTTATGAGCGCGCAAGCAGAGAAGTGTTCTATCAGCTTCTGGTAGGGGTTCATCTGACTACTATTTACATAGTTGACTCGTTTGTATGTGTTCTACCGCCTGCTGCCAGATCTATCCACCAGAACTCGAACTCGAACCAATACAAACCCTAACGACATGGAAGCCAATGCTGCGGGCAGAATTAGATGTGTGCAAGTCAAAATCGTAAAGAGGGAGTTCACAAGGGCAGGAATGAGTAGTTTAAGAAATCCAACCCCCTTTGAAGTAAAAACAGCTCATGAGACATGAGACTAGATTACGGTCGCCGCTGCGTCTGCATTTGCGTTGAAAGATCACGCAGTTGCTCCGTCTTTTGCGCTTGTGCCTGCACCCACCAGTGCGCCCGTTCACAATGCACCCGTTCAGAGGCGTGCCACACTTGCACCACATCTTTCGCCGCCACTTATAGTGCAACTCCAAAGGGCTGGGCAACATAGCTGACGGACAGGTAGTCCACTGACAATATTCAGCTCTTTCGCAGCACCATCAAGTTGTGGCTACTCCGTGGTTACGGAGCAAATAGGTCTCGTTGTTAGCCAATCCAATCACTCCTCGACTCTGCATCCCTTACGGAAAGGTGCTAGCTAGGTCTTGCATTCTTCCTCGGAACACGTCGGGAAAGTGGTACACCGTCCAATAATGCGGCCGCCCATGCCTAGTCTGGGTGCTTGATGCGCCACTATCAACATGGGGTTCTTCATTCTCTTTTGAGGAGGAAGCATAACAGTTAACTATTAGTAGGTATGCTGGCATACTGGCATTGGGTGCAATTCAGAACTCAGGGAATCGAGGTTGCATTATCAGGTGCTTGTGAGCAAGGTAGTTCACTTTTGGCCGACTGGGTGTTTGTTGAACTAAGAGCACGCCTTGCCACAGAGGAAGTTAAGTATTGGGTCCAGTTGGAATTTCCGAGGACGAGAGGTGCTTGTGGAGAGGATCGCCTTGGCGATTTGCGTAGGACAGGCCGAATTGCCATCGTTCAGACTCACTCACCTATATCCCTGAGTCTTCTCTGACGCTATATTTCTAATGCGACTAAGGAGTATACATCATTATGGAAATGCCTTTTATGTGAATATGTATAGATTATATTTTAAGCAGCAGCAGCAGCAGCAGCCCAGTAGCAGCCCGACCAGCCGGCCACTTCGGGTTCTTCTCATTTTTTGGTTTTTCTGTTGATATTGCCTAATGCTGGGAAGTCTCCCTATTATCTTCAAGTGTGAAGTGAATTAGTCTAGGTTACGTGGGTGTAATTTGCATCATGGTGCTGGGTGTTGGCTTGAGCAGGACATTATTATTGGTATGGCCTTCTTCCTCAGGCCGGAAGATGAAGTCCGTGGTATTTTTTTTCTTTGAAGCATCGTCGACGTGGCAGCCACCATTCTAAGCTCAGCACTTCCTGCTCAACCATTGTTGGCGAGTTGCATTAAGCTGGAGTAGCCGCAAAACCATTAAGCTTGAGCGGCCGCCGTGTACGCTCAGTCATTTGTTACTGTCGAAGCGAAACGGTGCTAAGAATCGCTTCTGACGCTTACCCGAGATGAAGGAGTCCAGATGTACCTGCAATTGCTAGCATGTTTACAGGACGCATTCAATTGTAAACATACATTTGACATCTAGTTTGGGGCTGCCACTCCCATACCCGCGCTTCATGGGGGGCGGCACGCCCCCCAAACCCCCCTGCTCGTCGGACCCCCCACCCTACGTACCTGCACCCTTGGCACATGCTGGATGTATTGTTGAGGGAACAGCGCCGCTCCTTCTAAGATCTAGATGTGGCATGATATGGATAACGATAGGAGCAATGATCACCTCGGGTTCACGCTCCATACATGCGGGATCAAGCGTAGGTGCAGGGGTTCGGTTGCGAGTGATTCGCGAGTTGCACACTGAAGCCCGACGTCGAACCCATCATCTACCTGAAGAGCCGACGACACATAAACAGTGAATGAAAATCAAAGTTAAATTTTGGTTCTCGTGGTTGCGCGGAACCTTTGGTTTGAACGCGCGTCAGTTGCTTTGTGCGGAGGAAGACTCTCAAGCGTGCACGTGACGTACCCCGAGAACAACGGTTCTAAGCAGTCTTTGCACCGATTCCAAAAAAATTGGAGGAGTCTACGCGGAAACGGTCAGAAAGCTTAACTTTAGAAAAGCATAACATAAGTTTCTAACCCTATCGCTAGAGGGCGAAAAAAACGTCTGTAGCCCCCACCCCCATACTGGAAAATCTCCTCGTGTGCCCGCCTAAAGCTATGACGGCGTCGAAAAACCGACCCCTGTAACCTGTACGCGACACCGAATGACGGCGTCGAAAAACCGACCCCTGTAACCTGTACGGTATCGGTGCGAATAATTTTCGGCGAAAGCGCGTGAAGATTCGAGCATCGAACATCGAACATGAGAAAATTTTCGGCATTGGGGTACGAAGCTCTCCTAATTGGCCAGCCCAATGCATTCTTGGATGAATGAATTGTTGAATTCTTTGACCGGCTGCTCCGAGCTCCGAGCCGTATGGCACGCACGCAGCAGCTACCATCACTTCCAAGGCCACTCGGGCGTGTGTTCCTGATTACTAATCGGCTTCTCTTCCAATTGTGAACTGCTTTGCTTTGTTTTCTGCCTGTTGAGACAGGCCCCGAGGGGCCGGAATTAGAAGGCTAACAGATAGAGACAAAAAGCAATTTTAACCCTCTATTTCTAAGACAGGCCCCGAAGGGCAGGAATTAGAAGGCTAACAGGTAGAGAAGAAAAGCAAAGCAGCGCAAACTGAACCAAAGAAACGTATCAGGCGCACATGCCCGAGTGGCCATGGAAGTGATGGTAGCGGTCCAAAGTGTCACGCTCCTCCGTGCTCTGAGAGTGCAGCTCAAAAGAAGAGTTTCCGCGTTTCCGCCCGCAGAGGAGGGGACTACAATGAAGGCCTTCAGGCGATCCAGAATAAGAGTCGCCCATCCCCAAGGAATTGCGTGACGCCTTTTGCGTGTAAGCTTCTGTCTGAACAAGGCTTCGGCTTCCGAAAAGCCAATGTTGTAGGATGCCGTGTGTTTGCCAGGAGCCATTTCCCGAGCGACGAGGTCCAAAATGAGGCTGAGGTCAGAGGAAGCACCACCGTATTGGCCAATGACTGGGGCAAGAACACGACCGCAGTGGCCATACTCATTAAGTTTGCTCTTTATTGGGCCTCTCTGATCTTCCTGCGTGCCATGCAGCTCGAGGTCGAGCACCATAGTGCGATCGTGGTACTTTTTGTTGACAGCTTTTTGCCCTTTCTCCAGAGTGGCCCCGGGAATAGTAGAGGTGTTGTCGTAGTGTGAAAGGCCTTGTGGTGCCTCGAAGTCCACAATGTGGTCTGCACCGTCTAAGTCACAATCGGCACCTTTGCTAGCTGATAAATGAGGGGCTCTTATCACAAGATCTGGTATGATTTTGTTTGATTTCTCGAGTGAAGAGCCCCCCTCCGTAAAGAGGATAGTGCGTAAAGGGATAGTGTGTAGAGGGCAGGAAGCACAATACTTCCATTCCCCTCTAAAGTGAAAACTGTTCATGAAATAATTTTGAAACTGGACTTAAGTCGTTTCTGCGTCTGTTTCTGCATTGAAGAGAGCACGCCGTTGTTCGGTCTCTTGGGCACGCCGCGCCAGGAATCTCCGCTTCTCCTCTGGTGTCACTCTAGTGTCACTCTGGTGTCACTCTAGTGTCACTCTGGTGTCACTCTGGTGTCGCACCGAGGTGGCCGCAGCTGCGGTTTTCCAATTTGAAAGGCGCTTTTGTGACGAGCTTGAATTCCAGCCTCTCGGGGCCTGTATCAACTCTCAAATTGATCAAAAAGTAGGAGCTTTTTGAGTTTCACTTGCTGGTTTGGACTGTTCGCTGTTTGATCTGACTTCAGTGGAAAGTGGAGTGGACTAATGCACGTAAACAGAAGCACTTTAGTTAGTAATGGACTAATAACTTACACTTAAATACGAATATTTTTTGTGTGCAGTTGGCTTTGTTATAGTTGTATCCCAAAAATTATAGCGACAGGTAAGAGAGAAAGGGGAGTCAATCGGCAAGTCAAATGCCACCGCGCTCTGGTAATAAATCAAAAACTTTGCGGTGGTCGTGCATTTCCGCCCCGCAGCAAGTTGTTGCGAGATTTCATTATAGCGCCGCCACCCGTAGTCAAGGCCTCGCAAAACAAGTACGGAAATGCGCTGGCCTTTGGATCAAGCAACAGTTGAGGCGGCAGACCTGACAGGGAAGTCCCCGGCCCTGCGCCCACGGGGGCCCGAGCAAGAGCAGCGCAGCGGCGAAGGCTAGACGCTGGCGCTGGCGTCAACAGGTACACCCAGCCACCGTTGTCGAGGTCAATGGACCGCACGATCCCGAGCCCAACGCAACGCGCGCCCGGTGGCGGCAGCCAACCCCCACCATCTTCTGCTGCCAATTCCTTCTCTGCCCACTGATCACCACAAGGTGGTACCTCTAAGGTTGAAGAAGTCGTACCAGCATTTGCACAGTTCGCTGACACACCTGCTGAGACGTTCGCTGTAGATCCCCCAGCGCTTGCATCACTGCCGCCACTGCCCTTTGGCTCAACTTGCACGGTCACCTGGGGACGATGGTCAAGTAGAGCTACGAGCGCTCCGTTGAACGCGTGCAACAACTCTGTGGTCGAAGCCAGCGCTGGCACACCAGGTAAGTCGCCCGGTGCAACCAGCGCAAGAGAATGCAGGGGCGCGCGCAGCGGTGGCATTTCGGCAAGCGCATGCGCCAGACTACCGCTCGGGTCGGAAAGAGCACCGTTGCGCACCGCAACGCCACTGGCCACTGGGTATGCGGACGAGGGTGGAGAACTCACGCCATTGACTTCTTCGTGTGATAAATTACGGCGTTTTTGAAAAAGAAGAGCGAAGTAAGCCGCTGTCCGCACAGACCGCAAGTCAGCTGCGGACGAGCCGCCGGTTGTCGGTGCGACTACAGTGTTGTTGGGAGGGGGCAGCGACGGAGTGGCAGTTGCAGAGCCAGCCTGTCCTCCACCTCCAATGCTGCTACCGTCGTGACCTACATCCACCTCACTGCCACCCTGCTCAGAGTTGCTGCTTCTGCCACTGCTCATAGGAGTTGACTTCTCGTTCTGGATGGTAGCAGCTTCCGTGAAGGCTGCATTCCACGCGTCTACTACATGTACCTCACCCCACACCATGCCACCATTGGTGCTTTGATTCACACAGTCCACATTAGCTGTGCTTGTGCTAGTGATGTTCTTGTCCTTCGTGCTGCTCTCTGCTTCGCTGCTGTCTAGTTCAGCCGATGAATCTCTTGCGGAACTACTATGCTGGATGGTTCGGCTCGGCACCCACAAGGGGGGTGCAAAAGCAGCATGACGAGTTGTGCCCTCTTCTTCACCCACCACGTACGTGTCGTCAAAATTGCTACACTCGTCCTCATGGAAAATAATCGAAGTGTCGTGATCAGCAAAAGAATCAGCGCTAGCGTCAGCACCAGCACTCGCAGCAGCATCAGGCCCTAAGAAGTCTTGAGCAGCATTCGATTGCGTCGGAAGAGTAAACTGTTTGTTGCGCCCAACGCCATGCAGCGCCACCACGTGGGAAGGTCGCACTAAACGTAACAAGCTCGCCAGGACTCCGCTCCCCAAACCGCTCACCCACCCATCGCCGTTGGCCACCAAAGGAGGCCCACACGCCAGAAGTGTCGCACGAGCGCGGGCTGCAACCAACTCTGCTCCCGTACTACTGCCCGCAGCAGAATCAGCGGATTGCGGCAAATTCGCTAGCACAGCTGCTCCGAGACTGGGACCTTGCTTGAGGCGAGCGCGATGGCTGGCAGCGAGACTGGCCACTTGCGCGAGGTACAGGGCTGGGTCTCGCCGAGGAGTGACGTCACCAAAGAAGTACGCACCACCACCAATATCGTCGGCATTGCTGCCACTGCCATTAGCGCTGTCACTGCTGTCGTTTCCACCAAGACCACTGTTATCACTACTGTGGCAGAAGCTGCCGCCACAAGAAGGGGCCAAGTGAGTGTGCGGAGGGCCCAAGAGTAAAGTGGCTTCAGATGTGACATGTTCCTTCTCAGCATCTTCGAGGGTAGCCTCGATGTTATCAGCACTTTCTAGGCCATTTCCGCCGCCGCCACCACCATTGCCGCGACGGGATCCCAGACGCGCATCAAGGGTGTGGAGCGACAAGAGCCCAGGCGGCGCCATTTCTGGTTGCCCGACGTCTAAATCAAGCAACGAGACACTCGTGGCGCGCCAAGCACCCGCTGCTTGTGCATGCCTTGGCGACTTTTGCTGGGGTGACTTGTCGTGGTGGTCACTTTGTTCCAATTTCGCACGCAACCAATCCCGACGGGCGCTCACGAGGCGATGAACGAGGTACCGCACCGCGCTTGACTTCCCGACGCCTTTCGCACCAACGACCAAACAAACGACCGGGCATCCAGGCAAGCTCTTCGCATCATCGTGAGTGCCGTCTCTCCTGCTGCATCGGTGGTGCTCCCCGCCCACCAGCGAAGCTTCAGTGTGGTTCAAATGCCTCAAATGCGCATGGACCACGGCGTCAGCTGCCGCCTGCCACGACGAAGGCACTGCCAGCACTGGCGCCGCGCGCGCAGCCTGCGCTGCTACGGCAGCTTGGTTGCGACGCGTCGTTGACGACAAGGACAGCGATGGTGTAAGTTCGGCTGTGTTGCCCTCGTTCGCGGCGCCTTCTTCATCTTCTTCTCCTGCGAGCACGCACCAGCCGGGCAGTGCAAGCGTCGACGTGGCATGCTGCGGCGTGTTGTTCCAATTGTCATCAGTATCTGCGCCAGTGCCATCTTCGGCAGGAGGATGCGCAGCACCGGACCGCACGAGCGAACGGCGCCGTGGGAGCACTTCATATCCTTGCGCCAATCGGGTGGCGTCTTGGCCGTCACCTGCGCACGTTAAAAGATTGTGCGCAGGGCCCTCGGGCAAAGCTTCTAACAACACATGCGCGGGGTACTCGAGCGAGAGTCCAGATGCCGAACATACGTCTCCACCATTTGCTTTTCCATCATCAGATTTACTGCTTTCACCCACATGCTCGAGGGCACTGCCACGAGCATCACCCTTGGCAAGGGCCTTGAGCGTTACGGCGCCATGCCAAGCAGCAGCATGAACAGTCACAGTGCAGCCTCGTCCATCGTTATTGAGGCAACTTATCTTTGATTTAGTGTCACCACTGCTACTCAAATAATCTCGCCCATCTAGGATCAGGCCAGAAACATCAAGCCGGCCGCGCAGGCATGTCACGCGCACTGAGCCTAACCCACATAGTTGCTCACCCGAACTCAGGGCCACTACCACCCACGAAGCCGCCTGCGAAGAATCCAAAGTACTGCTACCACTCGCGCTATTGTCACCAGGCACACTAAATTCGTAGTCACTTCGTGCGCTGAAGGCCGCAGCTGCTTCAACAGCACTTGTACCTCCAGGGAATCCACCAGTACCACGCGCTACCTTGTTAGGCTGATTGAGCCACACCGTTCGAAATATAATGCTTCGTGGCGCAAATTGACGTTGCGGAGACGCTTGGTTACTGTTAGGTGGCTTTGGTACTTTCGACGGTCTTTGTCCATCTGCACTATGGCTTCTGCTCGTGTCGTCAGTAGGTACTTTCTTCGTGGCAGCTGGTTTCGTGGCATTGCCTTTCTTGCCCGGCTCAGAATCCCGAGCATCAGCAGCCTTGCGCTTTTTAGTCCTTGTGTCTTTTGCAGGGGGTGACTTGAGTAGTGCTGCAAGTTGACCACTGACCACTCCACCGACCGAATTCACTGAGGGTGCACCTCCTTCTGCTTTAGCATCCGAAGTACCCAACCCTGAGTTAGATTTTGGTCTAGTCTTTGCGGTTGGTGGTGAACTAGCCATTGGGCCTTTCTTTGACTTTGAAGGGGGCGGTGGCTCTGGAGGCTTCGGTTGTTTTGCTTTTTTCGCCTTCTTTTTCTTTCCTACGGTTTGCACCACTTCTTCGCCATCGTCTTCACGCGGCGGCATGAATGGAAAGCCTAACCAGTCTTCCTCTGCCATACCTTAAATTGAGGCTTGATCACTTCACAATTGAGGTCTAGCTAAGATGATAAGTTCTAGTGGTATCAAGGTTCCACGACATCAAATCATGCAAATATGTCTCTAGTAGCCGCGAGCATCTTCACGGCATCATTGTTCAGCGTTCGTTCAGCGACTTCAGCGAGTTCACAAGACTCATCAGTGCCGGTCTCTCGTTATTTAGTGCAGTTCCGGGAACTACTTTTAGGGAACCGAAGAATCAACGAACTACTTCTTTCCCTTCGTTTCCGGGTTGGTTCACTAATATAACTTTTTGCAGCGGAACTTATGAGACAGGCCCCGAACAGTAACCAAGAAAACTTCTCTACCTGTTAGTCTTCTAATTCCGGCCCTTCGGGGCCTGTCTCAGAAAACCCACAAGGCCGCTGGGTTTTCTTGGGGTTTTCTTCAGCGCAATGAGCCCTCACCAGATCTTCTGCTTAGCCGAAGTGGGCAAAAACCCGGAAAACCTGCGGTTTTCTTGGTTACTGGCCCCGAAGGGCCGGAATTAGAAGACTAACAGGTAGAGAAGAAAAGCAAAGCAGCGCAAACTGGACCTAAGAAGCTAATCAGGCGCACATGCCCGAGACTTTTAGTTCCGTTCCGTTCCGTTCGTTAAGAATGAAGTAGCCGAACTTTTCGTTCGGTTCCGTTCGTTTTGGGTAACACTCCCACTTCGAGTTGAATTCGGCATCAAAGTACAAACCCACTTGCTATACTTGAAATTTTTTTCTTTGTGATTCCAATATCTAGTAAAACGATAAGCAAAAATCGGCTCCAAATCGATTTCCCCAATCTTATGGGTGAAACACGCGGTTTGGAAGATAGCAGCTCGGTTCCATTCCGGGTTCGTTTCTAGTTCGCTAATTATATGGAACCGGACTTTTCTTTCGCTGTGCGTTCGTTAATTAGGCGGGAAACGAACTTTTATTTCAGTAACGAAAGACCGGCACTGAGACTTATTACTGTATTCAAAATGGATTTAATGATATATACCAAGTATACAACCGTTCTAAATCTGGCGCCTAAACGCCTAAAGCGTACAGGGCAGCCCGCCCAGGGTTAAAATTCCCGTTTCCGCGGAATTCCCGCGCGATGGCTAAACATTACACTTCACGTGGTATTTCCGCGGGATTTCCGCGGGTTTTCCGAGTATTTCCGTGCCGTGGTCATAAAGGCACTGCTAATTTCCCGTCGCGGAAATCACGTCAGATTGGCAAAAATTTCTCCTTCCGCGGGAATTCCGCGGAATTTCCCGCGGGAAACCGAACCTAGAGCCCACCGCAGATGCAGATGGGTACTTATCCCGCTCGACCGCCGGAACCTTAGGGATTATCGGAGGTGCCCTGCGGTTTCTCCAGTCGCAGCACTTCTTTGATTAATAAAAAGAAGGTGGTATGGCGGTTACGTCAACACGTTAACTTCAAGTCTTGTTTCCGAATTGAGCCCGGGGTCCGGGGACCGCAGACTAAGTACTCCATCCAGAGTGGAGATTCGGCCCGCTTCGCCTTTCCTTGGACTCATTAGATCTCCTTCTTTCCTAAATACCCTGAATTCTTCCTAATTATTTCGCTCTTTGGCTCTTTTTATTGCGATTTCAGGAAGGTAAGCGGAACAGCGGAACTGTCGGAACTGGAATTGGAAGGAGGGCCGTTTAGCAAAAGAAATAACAAATATATAAGTACTTCCCCAGCGACTTCGAATGTTGAGACAGTCTTCGGAGATGTATTTTCGCAGGTATTTCGCATGACTCCTACCTGCGTTCTGCGAATCTTATACCCCTTTTCTCTTTCGGCCATGTGTACCTCCTCTCTCTCGCTCTTCATCACCGAGTTCTTTAAATTAATTACTAAACAAAATCCTTCGATGAATTCGTAAACTCATAGCAAAAAATTGGTAGGAGCCGCAACCCTTTCTACTTCGAGCCCGGTTCCATTGTGTAATCTTACCATTCGCGGGGCGCTTTGCCGCTCCTATGATACTCAGATGGCCTCATCTCATTTACGCATCGTGCTGAGCCCAAAAGGCAGTGGTCGCTGCACGCTGCACTTCCGCCAGCGTCAACGATTGACCTGCTTCTGCTGCTGCCGCAAGGCTAGCACAGTCGTCGAACTCGGGTTTGGCGTTGGTGATACGGCCGTTGAGGGAGGCCACTTTTACCCGCACGATGCCGAAACGTGTGGCAACTTCAACCATCTGGGCACAACATTCAAGGAGTGCTCATGAATACTGGCTGTGATCGATACATACAAAAGCACAAACGAGAGACAAAACGGGCGAGCTATGCGCTTCAATAAACAAATATAATATTGCGATGGTACAACATTTGTTTATCGGACTTTATGGTTACCTGCCGCTTGAGGGCGTGCCGCTCTACCGTGGTCACCCGCGCGCCAATCGAGGTCGAGTCTTGAAAGAGCGCGACCAGCACCGCGTTCTTGGTGGTGGCAGTGCACAGCGCGGAGAGGGTGGTCGCCGCTGCGCCTCGGCCTTTCTTCATGGCGATGGGCTGTGGTTACATGGCATTCTCATGTTAAAATAGCGCGAAAAGGAACAACGAGCGGCACAGTTTGTGTTCGACGTTCAGACATTAGGTAGTAAAAATACAGACAGCGGGTTTACCTTCGAGACATGGTTCGTATCATGGGGGCAAAGAATAAGCCTATCCATAAGATACATACCGAAGTCCAGGCATCGAGCGCGCCAGCGTCCAGCAGTTTCTGCACCGCATATGCCAGGTTTTCCGCGGGCATGTCGTCGAGGTTGGCTTCCACTACGAAGAGGGTGCTCGTGTTCCAGTCGTAACTCCCGCCTTCAGCGCTCCCACTGCTGCCACCGTCGCTCAAGGCGCTGCCACTGGCAGCGCCAACGCCCACCGTAGCTGAAGAACTTGCCGAGCCCAATGCTGATGCTGCATTAGAGCTCGTGCTGGCAGTGCTAGAGCTTGGAGTAGTATCATGGTCAGTGCCGGCACCTCCGTGCGCATGTTTGTGTCCATGGTCAATGCTGCCGCTGGGCTGGGCACTATTCGCTGCCAAAGAGGGTGGTGCTGCTGCCCCTGAGTTGGCACCACTGCCACTGGTGGTCGGCACGTGTCCGATGACGGCCCGGACTACATTAGGGTGTCCCGGAAAGTTCTTGGAGCCCGCGCCAAGGCCTACGTGAGTGGGGGTAAAGCCCGGTGGCGGTCTGCCGGAAGCCCAGGACAGCGCCAAATCGGGGGTCAAGCTCCGCAGGAGCGCGACCCCCGTGGGGGTGCACAATTCCCCCGACGCGTGGGGCGGGCCCGGCCGCGTGGGCAACCCGAGCATGAGCTTCAGGGTCGCGGGCGCGGGCACTGGCAAGAGGCCGTGCGCCGTGCGAACCGTGCCGCTGCCGTAAGGCACGCTCGAGCAGTGCACCTGAGAGACGAAGGCACAGGTAACAATACTTATATGCGAAATCAATGTTTTAGAGTGAGGCCGGGGACAAGAAGTGAGGAGGCATGCGCGTAGCATCGCGGCAGATGCTTCCCTAAGCTCTGAAGAAAGAAAGAAACTGCATCAGAAGAGGCTCTGGGTTACCAACCTCTTCGATGCCGAGCAGTTTCACGGCTAAGCACACGCCAACGGTGTCAATGATCGAGTCGATGGCCCCAACTTCGTGGAAGTGCACCTGTTGTTGTGTCAGAGGTGGCCGTGCTGTTGTGTAACGTGCATGTTTCCGGAATTACACGAAGATAGAGCATAACGCCGACTAGCATGCATAGCGCATACATACGCAAACCCTACCTGATCGAGGGTGGCGCCATGCACATGCGCTTCTGCTTCGGCGAGCACTTCAAACGCTTTCACGGCTTCTTTCCGGCAGCCCGCCAACCCTGTCGCCGACTTGATGAGGTTCTTGATGGCCTTGAGGTTGCGCGACGGCCCATGCGAGGAGGCTGTTGCACCGCTGCCACTATTGCTGTGGCCGTGCGAGTGGTCGTGCCCACCACCGCTGCTGCTGCTGCTGCTGTGGCCATGGGAATGATCGTGGCTGCCGCTGCCAACGCTGTTGTCGTGGACGTGCTCGTGCTCGTGCGAGTGGCCAGCATTCGCCGCTGCTGCTTGACCCGGCGGGAGTTCAGCGGCGTGTTCAAACACCGAGTCCACGTGCACTTTGGTGGCAGCAATTTGGCCATCGGACCGCACCACTCGTTCCGTTCTCAGCTTCCATTCCCCCGCGATGCCCGTCATGGTGCCTAGGCCTTCAAGCAGCGGTGGCAGCAGCGACGGCTCTGCATCTAGCAGAGCACCCTAGAAGAGGACAAGAAACAAGATTGAAATCATTCGTACGCATTGAATGCGATGAGAACGTATGGAATAGCGAACGGAAAAGAATAAGTAACGGACATGGATCAGAGAGTATTCGATGAAATGCACCCGAATCTATGACCCTATAGTCGACAATCCAGCATGCTGAAGTATGTCTAAAAGCTCACCAAGAGCATATCGCCAGCCACGCCACTGAAGAGATCTAGGAATAGAACGCGGCGTCTGCCCGGTGGAGGCGGAAGCAGGGGCCCCAACGGAGCTGCGACAGCCTGGATGGGGCCGTGATTGTGGCTGTGCCCATGATCGTGCGAATGATCGTGCCCACCACTGCCGCCATGGCCGTGTGGATGATCGTGGCTGCCGCCACCGCTACTGCTGTGATCATGCGAGTGATCGTGGTTGCCGCTGCTGCTATGATCGTGCGAATGTTCATGCGAACTGCTCACATGGCCATGAGAATGATCGTGCTCGCCGCAGCTGCTGTGACCGTGCGAGTGACCATGCCCACCTTCAGTGTCATCTTGAGTGTGGTCATGTGCAGCTTTACTGTGAGATTGCATTTTACAGGCAGGCGTCTATCTCTCTGAGCTTTCCTTTTAGATATACTTTAAAGGGATGACGTTGAAGTTGTTGTTACGTAATTCCGTGGCAGCAAAAGTAGGCAATGTTCTTCTGATGCCGAAATGAATTATGCTAGTGAAAGTGTTCAACTCCTAGCTAGGTATAAAGCTTGTTAGTAATATCAACGAAATAGTCAAGCCTGCTGGAATAACAATACAGCACTCAAAGCGCTATTTAAGATGGAACAATATGGACACGGAACGGGCTAGCTCTTCAGTGAAGCCAAAGTGAAGCTGAGTTGTGAACTTCGAACGACAGCATTGCTGAAATTATTTTACTTTGGCTCCCCCCCAATATAATAATATTTCATATCTCGCGATCTCGCAACTCGCGACTCTCCGCGCCCTCGCGGCTCACAACTCGCGACTCGCTAACACTCGTGTCGTGAAGTGAATATTATCAAGCGCGAAATGCTATGGGGATTGATGTAGTATCACTGTGATGTGGGCGTGCATATGCATGCCTTCAGTTTTCAATGTTCCGTCGTTCAACATAAGTTAGGCGTTGGTATCAGTATCGAGGTTTACAGAAAGTAATTCTTGGCCTAGTTAATTTAGCCATTCGAGCTCATAAATAACATCCGCATGAGCAAGAAAGCCGCGACCGCCTCGCCTGCGATTTACAGAAAGGAAGAGCTACTAACTTGCGCTCAAACCGTAGACTCCTCTCGTAGAGTTCTGCTATGTGGCCGCTGCTGTCGACCAGCAGGAGATGCTCGTCATCACCTCGCACTGGCACTCGGCAAAAGCAGGACTGAGCTGCGCAGCGGCGCGACACTCCCAGACCTCCCAGACCTCCTGAATCCAAGAGATTCACCCGATGCGTTTCCCACCGACAATGCCGCTTCAACATGTTCAACACCCTTTTGGTGTCAGCATAAAGGAGGACCCTCTCGCCGCACGTGCGACGAAGCATATTGCAGCAGCAGTTGCCGCGACGCTGCAGCACCCGCCCATTCGCTCGTGTGCTGTCAAGGCCTTTCGACGGGCGCCCCGCTGCTCGAGTTTGACAAACTAACGTCAGTTGCAGGTCTGGAACACTTTCGCACGGCATCTCGGCTTCTGGCAGCTGAGACTGCCGCGGCGCTGAACGCAGGGCCTTCTCTTGCTGCAGTATCCGCGTCCGCACAGGAGTCAGCTGCGCGCTTGGAAGCATTATGCGCCAGCGACGTTGCCGGGCTCGCGACATTAACGACATCGGCAGTCGTCAACGACACACTTGATGTTCAAGGTGGGAGCAATAACATAGAAGAGGAGGGTGGCGACAACGAGAAGCTAGCATCAGCAGCCAGGACGGAAGAGGCAGACGCATTGGAGGCAGGCGGGCTACTGCACGTGGGCATACTAGCCCAGCTAGACCCTAACATTGGAGCGTCTCCCTTGGGTACGCACCTTGTGGCACCACAGCTCTTCGCTCGGCTGACAGTTTTGCTTCGCAGGCGTCAAGTGCCGCTCCACGTACCGTCGCCGCTGCAAGCCTACTGCACACAGTTGGCGCAAGCTCACGCACGCGATGAGTCTGCAGCAGCTAGCATTGACTCATCTAACACGCCTTCGAATATCGACCCGGAAAACCACTTAAAGGATTTGTCGGTCCAAGAGCGCGGCCTTCAACTACTGTTACCAGCCGCAGCCAGGGCGGTGGATTTAAACAAGGTCGACGACGGCAACGAAGGTGACCTCCAAAGTCAGCTGAACGCCCTGCTCTGCGCGGAAGCGCGTGACGCAGCACTTGAGGCAGTGAACGGAGCTTCTTCAATGAATAACTCTTTGGATCCTGCAGCTGAGGCTGCACAATGTCGTGTAGGAGTAGACTGTGATACAAAAGTAGTCCGACGCGGCCATTTATTAGCCCAGTGTGCACCATGGCTCTTTCCGCCAGCTGATCTCCAGGCCTTGGCACCGGGACTCTTTCACAACGGCGGTGGTAGTGGTGTAGTGCTTCATTCTTGCGTGCCCACAGCCCAACTTCAGCTTACACCGGATGATCTTAAGATAAGTGATCCCAGTGAATGCATGAGGAGTTCTTCTAAGAACCACGAGGATGGTGCGCCACCCTTACTTGTCGCTTCCTTGGTTGCTGTGAGGGTTGATGCCGCTGCCGCTTTGCACGCGGCAGATTCCACGACCATTACCGAAGCCAAAGAAAATGACAAATCTTCGCAACTGCCCTCTATTCCAGTTTCGACGCTTTCATGGGCCGACTTTGATCCACACTCCACAGTTCGTGAGCGACAGCAAGCATTGCGGCGCAAGTTCGGCTGTGACGCAAACGTGCAATGCAAATGTGAGCGCTGCATGCACGAGGGCAAGAAGACTGCGTCTCCCAGCAGCAGCAACAACCTTTTCAATAGTGTTAATTCGAACGGTTCCAACAATAGCTTCGAAACTATCAAGCATGAGCGTCAATTGATGGTTTTGGCTCGTGATGCAATCGAAGGTGGTCGTTTTGATGATGCTGTCGCGCTTTTGCGCACGCGCCTCAAGAAAGCGAAGAATCTCGACGGCTATGAAGGTAGTAGTGGTGACACGGCTCGTGGTCATAGAAACGTTGCTGAAGTTAGCGCTGTCGCCTGCGGTGATGGTGTAACAACTACTGAGGAAGAGGGAACACCATGGGTGTTGCTAGGGCTCAGTTTACTGAATCTTGGCTTGTGGAGCGATGCGCGGCGCGTCTGGGCGCGCGGAGTCACTTTACACCCAACTCACCCGCTTTTGATGCTACAGCGCCAAAAGGATATCGCTTACAATCAAGACGATGGTAGGGTTCAAGGAGTCGAGGGTGGAAATCATAGTGAGCTTGTGCCTTCCACTAGTGGCAGCGCTACGCCTTGCGAGACCTACTTCCTTGGCAAAGGACTTGGCGCGCCCAAGTGTGTGGTAACTTCGCAACCGCTTCTTTCACAAGAGAGCTGCATTTTTGCTGTCGATACCGCTGAGGCTTTTGCGGCTGGTACCTCGGTTGCTAAGTCTAGTGCTTCTATCAAGTCAAATTCTGATTCACCCTCCAGTAGCGGCGGTGGTAAAGGCTGGACTACGTCGCGGCACTATTCAGTGCCAACCACTGACTTACCCGTCCATGGTGTGCCCCAACTCGTGCCGTGGTTTGCAGATCTTATGACAAATAGCGTGGCACCTTTGCTCGAGAAACACTTTAGCAATCAAAAGGACTCATCAACGGAGTACGACAACGGTGATGGCAAAGGTAAGAACTCAACTGGTGGCTTTTCTAACTCCCCATTTGTGGCAGAACAAGTGCGTGTCCACGACGCCTTTGTAGTCCGCTACAGCGCTGCTCCAGGTCAAGCTTGTCATCTGCCGCTTCACTGCGACGAGTCGACTCTCAGCTTTACACTAAGCCTCAATACTGCCCGTGGCGATGACGAGAATGCCAATGATAACATTGTTGGAAATAGCATAGAAGCTTCAAACCGTACTGAAAGCTTAGTTAGCAGAAGCCTGCCGCAGTACTCTGGAGGTGGCACTTACTTTGCAGCTCTGCGGCGGGCAGTCCGACCAAAAATGGGCTGTTGTGCACTGTTCGATGGCAGAGCTTTGCACGGTGGCGAGCCAACTACAGCTGGCACCAGGTATATTCTAGCTGCATTCTTGTACATCGACACGGGCATCCCGCGACATTTGAAGCAAAAGCGAGCGTGTCCCCTAGGGCTGTTACGGGGGATACACGAGGATGTAATCGAGAGAGATGATGAAGAGCATGAGCCTTGGGAAGAACTTCAGCATCGGCAGGATGTTCAGCATATCAAGCGGCCGCGCTTATTTGAACCTGAAGACACCAAACAAGGCGGATTCTCGTTTGGATTTTCGTTTGATTAGCGCCAGGGTTCAAGAGTTTTTTTTTTCTAACCATGCGCTATGCCCATTTCTTATTGAGGAATTACCGGGTGATCACTTATCATTCGGTAAGATACTTCACTACTAAAAGCTCTCGCAACGGCGACGACGAAGAAGCCGCTTACGATAGTCTTTAGACAGCAGCTAAAGACTCCGGCTGGATGGAAAATTGCGATTGCTGCCAGTTATAAAATTCCAGTCTCCCCTCGGAAATTGGCTCAGAAAATTCTTGTCGGAGTAGGATACTGAATGATAATGGCACCTGCTATCTTGGTCACTAAATCATGGTGCGTAATGGTCGACCTCATTGTTGTCTGAACTGTTGTCGTGGCCATTCTTCGCCGCTAGTGTGGAGTGCTAGTGCCAAATCCATCCCTCACGGGTAAATCGATTGCGCCTCTCATAATCATTTCTGTTTTTCCTTTGTCATTCTCTTTACTGGGTGATATAAATTAGTCATTGGACTTCGTGGTCTGTGTGCGGTGGTATTCCGGAGAACCGCGGGTCAGCCTACTTTAATTTTTCCTTCAGGATACGATCCTAGTGGTATTTTGTTGCCTTTCGATAGTCGAGGGTAGGTCAGAATGGAGATCGCGGAAGTACTCGAAGCCTATGCCTTCTTCTGAGACTTGATCCTGCAGGGTTCATGCGAGTAAAGATAAACATTGCATGGCGCAATAGGACACTCAGCCAAGCCAGACTTGTTCTGCCCAGACTTGTTCTGGAGGATTTACCACTACGCACCTTTTTGAGACAGGCCCCGAAGGGCCGGAATTAGAAGACTAACAGGTAGAGAAAAAAAGCAAAGCAGCGCAAATTAGACCTAAGAAGCTAATCAGGCGCACATGCCACCTTTTTACTCTCTGTTGATAAGATTGGATTGGATTATATTAGATTAGATTGCCATCGAAATTTCTCACTGATACTTCTACGGCTGGGGGGAGGGGGCTGAGAAATAGATTCACAGTTCAGCACGCAAGCCAGAAACAGAATCTCTCGGCTCTCGGCACTCGGCACTGATGAGCTGATGAGGGAGCTGAACGCAAGCTTTTATCAATTTTTCTTCCGATTGGATGCGCTGTTATTGGAATACTCGTGGCAGGGTACTTGTTTATTCGAGATGGCCGCCGGGAGAAAAAACGCGTACGTTATGATCCTGTGTGATAAGATTCGATTCTGGTGGTGTGTGCGTGGGGGGGGGGGGGCTTTCGCTTCAACATGAGAATT
>Ga0307982_1001556_pt1 | contig 18667 bp, 17 predicted proteins | sample OrgLakmetagen989_FD_201847 | JGI IMG/M metagenome (GOLD analysis project Ga0307982, IMG submission 201847) | Saline water microbial communities from Organic Lake, Antarctica - #989 | ecosystem: Environmental > Aquatic > Non-marine Saline and Alkaline > Saline | place: Antarctica: Organic Lake... | reverse complement strand
CTGAGCTGGGCATCACCCCGCGCAAAATCAGCAACCAGGAAATCGTTGAGCGTTGTGTCTACGCCCTGGTGAACGAGGGCGCCCAGATTCTGGACGAAGGCATCGCCCAGCGCGCCTCCGACATCGACATGGTGTACCTGGCCGGTTACGGCTTCCCCGTGTTCCGCGGTGGCCCCATGCACTACGCCGAAGAAGTCGGGCTGCCCAACGTGGTCCGCGCCATGCAGGCCTTTACCGAAGACCGGCACACCCAGCCAGGTTTCTGGAAACCGGCCGCCCTGTTGGCCAAGCGCGCCGAAGAAGGCAAGGGTTTCGATAGCAAATAAGCGGTCCACGAATTGATCCGGCGCTGCTTTTAGAGCGCAGCGCCGACCTGAGGAGAATTGTTATGTCCAATGATGTTGTCATCGTATCCACTGCCCGCACGCCCCTGGCCAAATCCTGGCGCGGCGGCCTGAACATGACCCACGGCGCGACCCTCGCCGGTCACGCGATCCAGCACGCGGTCGAGCGTTCAAAGGTCGACCCTAACGAAATTGAAGACGTGCTGATGGGCTGCGCCCTGCCGGAAGGCTCCACCGGTAACGACGTCGCCCGCATGGGTGCGATCCGCGCTGGCCTGCCAGTGTCGGTGGCGGGCGCCACCATCAACCGCTTCTGCTCGTCCGGCCTGCAGGCGATTGCCATGGCGGCCCACCACATTGCTGTGGACAGGGTGCCGGTAATGGTCGCCGGCGGTGTGGAATCCATCTCCACCGTTCAGGCCAACGTCAACCAGAACTACTTCATGGACCCCTGGCTGGCGAAGCACAAGCCAGAGCTGTACTGGTCCATGCTCGATACCGCTGAGACCGTGGCCAAGCGTTACGACATCAAAAAAGAAGACATGGACGAGTACGGCGTGCGCAGTCAGCAGCTGGCCGACCAGGCACGCCAGGACGGCAAGTTCGACGACGAAATCGTGCCGATCACCACCACCATGGGCGTTGCCGACAAAGCCACCGGCCAGCTCAGCAGCCAGGAAGTGACCGTCAGCCAGGACGAAGGCATTCGCCCGGGCACCAACCTGGAAGGCGTGAGCAAAATCCGCTCCGCGAAAGAAGGCGGCGTGGTCACCGCTGGCAACGCCAGCCAGTTCTCCGACGGCGCCTCTGCGTGCGTATTGATGGACAGCAAAATTGCCGAACAACGCGGCGCCACCCCACTGGGCATCTTCCGTGGTTTCGCCGTTGCCGGCTGTGAGCCGGACGAAATGGGCATAGGCCCGGTCTTCGCCGTACCCAAACTGCTCAAGCGCGCCGGCCTGACCGTCGACGACATCGGCCTGTGGGAACTGAACGAAGCCTTCGCCGTTCAGGTTCTATATTGCCAACGCAAACTCGGCATCCCAATGGATCGCCTGAACGTCAATGGCGGCGCGATTGCGGTTGGCCATCCCTACGGCACAACTGGCTCACGCCTTGTCGGCCACGCCCTGATCGAAGGCAAGCGCCGGGGCGTCAAATACGTTGTTGTCACCATGTGTGTGGGGACTGGTATGGGTGCTGCTGGCTTGTTTGAGGTTGCCTGAGACTTTGGGGGATAGCGGCTGGCAGGTAGGGCTGTCCAAAACGCGCTCCTTCGGCCCATCCCTGGGGCGCTCGGGCTCCGCCATCCATGGCTCCGCACGGTTTTGGACAGCCCTACCTGCCAGCCGCCCATAGCTCGGTGCAATGGCCAACAAGCGAAACGTTTTAAGGCTGAGCTAAGACCGCCTGAAGCAATTTGTAAAAGCAGGCACGAACAGACTCGAAGCGCCGGCCGGGTACCACCTTTCAAAACTGTGCGGAGCCATGGATGGCGGAGCCCAAGCGTCACATGGATGTGCCGAAGGAGCGTGTTTTGAAAGGTGGTACCCGGTCGGCGCAGCCCCCGAATTCGAAGGCAAAGAATTAGAATTCCCAGGCAGCTCCAACAGCCAAAAATCTACCTCAGCCATCAATTAAGAGGTGCAAAAATGGACCTGAATTACACACCAGAACAGGAAGCCTTCCGAACGGAAGTCCGGCACTTCCTTGATGAAAATCTCCCAGACGACATCCGCGAGCGGGTACAAAAGCGCCTGCGCCCCGACAAAGAACTGACCGAGCGCTGGCAGAAGATTCTTTTTGATAAAGGCTGGGGCGCCTCCACCTGGCCCAAAGAGCATGGCGGCACCGGCTGGAGCCCGATCGAACAGCTGATCTTCGAAGAAGAATGCGCCCTCGCCGGTGCACCCCGCCAGCTCGACTTTGGCCTGCGCATGGTGGCGCCCGTCATCATGACCTTTGGCAACGACGAGCAGAAACAGCGGTTCCTGCCGGGTATCGTCAGCGGCGAAGACTGGTGGTGTCAGGGCTACTCCGAACCGGGTGCCGGTTCCGATCTGGCGTCATTGAGAACGTCTGCCAAGCGCGAGGGCGACCACTACATCGTCAACGGCCAGAAAACCTGGACCACCCTTGGCCAGCACGCCGACTGGATCTTCTGCCTGGTGCGCACCAGCAACGAAGGCAAGCCACAGCAGGGCATTTCATTTCTGTTGATCGACATGAACGATCCCGGCATCGAGGTCCGGCCCATCATCATGCTGGACGGCGAGCACGAGATTAACGAGGTCTATTTCGACAACGTCAAGGTGCCCGCCGAAAACCTGATTGGTGAAGAAAATAAGGGCTGGACCTACGCCAAGTTCCTGCTGGGCCACGAGCGCACCGGGCTGGCCAATGTGGGGCTGTGGAAGGCGCTGATGAAACGCCTGAAAGAAGTCGCTCATGAAGAACAGGATGGCCAGCGCCCGCTGATCGAAAACACCCGTTTCCGTGACCGACTGGCGCAACTGGACATGGAGCTGCGCGCTCTGGACCTGACGGTGCTGCGGGTACTGACCGACAAGCGCGGCCCCGGCCCGCAGGCGTCGATCCTCAAGATCCGTGGCAGCGAGATCGGTCAGAAGCTGTTTGAGTTGCTGATGGAAGCCACCGGTCAGGACGCCATCGCCCATGTTCCCGACGCGTTGGAGCTGGACTACAACGGCCCGCGCCCAGGGTCCATCGAGGCCACACCGGCGGCAGGCGACTACTTCAATATGCGCAAATTGTCGATTTTCGGCGGGTCCAACGAGATCCAGCGCAACATCATCGCCCAACTCGTGCTTGGTTTGTAATTGGATTGGAAGGAAACGTTATGAATTTTGATCTGACCGAAGAACAGCAAATGCTGAACGATTCACTGCGCCGGTTCGTGACCAACGAATACAGCTTTGATAAGCGCAGTCGCGTTATTCAATCCGGCAAAGGCACCGACCCGGCCACCTGGGCCGCACTGGCCGAAATGGGCCTGCTGGCGTTTACCTTCCCGGAGGACTTCGACGGCCTGGGCGGAAACGCTGTGGACACCATGGTGGTGATGGAAAACTTTGGCCGTGGCCTGGTGGTTGAACCCTATCTGGCCACCGTTGTATTGGCCGGCGGGCTGGTTCGGGATAGTGGCAACGATGCCCAGAAAGGTGACATTCTGCCCGCCATCGCCACCGGCGAACGCCTGATGGGCTTTGCCCACAGTGAACCCGGTGCCCGCTATCACCTGGCCCACGTTCAGACCACTGCCCGTAAAGACGGCGACCACTTCCTGATCAGCGGTCAGAAAACCGCCGTTTTGCACGGTGGCCAGGCCAAACAGCTCATCGTATCGGCCCGCACCAGTGGCACCGCCAATGATCAGCACGGACTGTCTCTGTTCATCGTGGACACGGACTCCAAAGGCGTAAAAGTGGATGACTACGCCACCCATGACGGCCATCGCATTGCCGATGTCAGTTTCTCCAATGTGACTGTGAGCGCTGACAACCTGCTCGGCGAGATCGACCAGGCCTTCCCGGCCATTGAGAAAGCGATTGATCTGGGCATTGCCGCCGTCTGCGCGGAGGCAGTCGGTGCCATGGAAGCCATGAACGCCGCCACCCTGGACTACATCAAGACCCGCAAGCAGTTTGGCGTGCCTATCGGCAAATTCCAGGTGCTTCAGCACCGCATGGCGGACATGTTCATACAGACCGAACAGGCCAGATCCATGGCGATTCTGGCGGCCACTGAAGCCGATTCTGATGACCGGAATCGTCGCCGAGAAGCCCTGTCCATGGCCAAAACACTGGTCGGCCAGGGCGCCCGTTATGTGGCACAGGAAGGCGTACAGCTGCACGGTGGCATGGGCGTGACCGAAGAAATGTTCGCGGCTCACCTGTTCAAGCGTCTGACCCTGATCAACCTGCTGTTCGGCGATGCCGAGCATCATCTGGCCGAAGTCAGCGACGGCTTGCTGGCGAAGAGTGCCTGAGCAACTTCGCGGATTATTAAAAGGAAACGGATATGAGCGTAAAACAGTTACTGGATCTGACCGGAAAGGTCGCCTTTATCACCGGCGGCTCCCGGGGTCTTGGCCTGCAAATGGCAGAGGCACTGGGTGAATTGGGCGCCAGCATTGCCATCAGTGCCCGCAAGCAGCACGAACTGGATGCGGCCAAAGAGCATCTGGAAGGGATGGGCGTTAAAGTGGTCACCATCGCAGCAGACCTTGGCAACCTGGAAGGCATCCCCGGTGTAGTCGATCAGGTGGTGGAGCAGCTCGGCGATATCGACATTCTGGTCAACAACGCCGGCGCCACCTGGGGCGCACCCGCCGAGGACTACCCGGCCGAAGGCTGGATGAAGGTGATGAACCTGAATGTGAACGCCGCGTTCTTCCTCACCCAGACCGTCGGGAAGCGCTGCATGATTCCCCGCAAGACCGGTAAGGTGATCAACATTGCCTCCATTGCGGGCCTGTCTGGCAACCCGGAGGGCATGAACACCATCGCCTACAACACCAGCAAAGGCGCCATGGTGAACTTCACCCGGGCCCTGGCGTCAGAATGGGGACGTTACAACATTAACGTCAACGCACTCTGCCCCGGTTTCTTCCCCTCGAAGATGTCCCAGGGGCTGCTGGATGCCCAGGGCGACACCATGTTGCAGCGCATCCCGCTGAATCGGTTTGGTGGTGAGGAAGACTTGAAAGGCGCAGCGGTGCTGATGGCCTCCGAGGCCGGTCGTCACATTACCGGACAATGCCTGGCGGTGGATGGGGGCACACTAGTAAGCTAAGCTGACTAGTGATCCGGACATGAAACTGGACAACATTTACCATTAAATGCTCTATAAACTATATTAAATACTTATATATCATTAAGATAGACCACTATAATCCGGACATTAAACCGGACACATGTTTGGACAGTTGATGGCCGCAACCTCAATAATGGACCTTGCTCCGGAAGGAACGGGTTACCCCGGGACAATGGCGACAGCGTGACGTTGAGATCGGCCGACATGTGCCGCCGGCATATCAAGCCCTCCCGGAACTGATACCAAGGTTCTGCGAAGAATATCACCCAAACAAATACAGCGGCGACCACAAACTGATCGCCATAGCCGCTGCCCACCACCGGTTTCTCTGGATTCACCCATTCCTTGATGGCAATGGCCGTGTAATCAGGCTCTGGACCGATGCTGCACTGAAAGCAGCCGGTCTGGAGAGTTATGGTGCCTGAGCCGAGGTCTGGCGAGATCAGCGGAAGACTATAAGGCCGCTCTGGCACGAGCGGATTAACCCAGGCCCCCTCTGGCAGGATAGTTGGCACTACTTAATTATTAACCAGTTGGGCGGTTCAGGTGTTGATAGTGCCTCGTTATTCTGATGAACGTAAAGCGGCAGTGCTGGCAAAGTTGTCGCCGCCCCACAGCATGACCGTAGCAGCTCTGGCGCGGGAGGAAGGCATCTCGGATCAAACCCTTTACAATTGGCGGACACAAGCCAGAGAAGAAGGACGCCCGGTGCCCGGTTCCAAAGCCAAGTCAGACCAGTGGTCAGCAGAAGCAAAGCTCGCGACGGTGATTGAGACAGCCGCGCTGTCCGAAGAAGAACTCAGCCAGTATTGCCGGGAAAAAGGGCTTTACCCCGAACAAGTCCGGCGTTGGAAAGAAGAGTCTCTGCAAGGCTTCCAGCGCAGTGCCGAGCGGGAAAAGGTGCTTCGTAAAAAGAGCCTGGCTGATCAGAAACAGATCAAGAAACTTGAGCGCGAGTTGCGCCACAAGGAAAAAGCTCTGGCTGAAACCGCCGCCCTGCTGGTGCTGCGAAAAAAGCTGGATGCGCTCTGGGAGAACGACAACGGGGACGACTGACCCCGGTCCCTGAGCGCAGGGTAACGATTGATTTGATCCAGGAAGCCAAGGGCGATGGAGCCCGGCTGTTCCGGGCCTGTGATGAAGCGGGCATTGGCTTGCGCACCTATCGTCGCTGGTTCCGTGAAGGCTCAGTACAAGTGGATAAACGCCCGGAAGCGGTACGCCCGGGACCTGCAAACAAGCTCAGTGAAGAGGAACGCCAGCGAATCTTGTCGACCTGCAACTCGACCCGTTACGAGAGCCTGCCGCCCTCACAAATCGTCCCTTCATTGATGGACGAGGGACTGTACCTGGCCTCCGAGTCGTCGTTTTATCGGATACTGAAAGCTCACAACCAGCTGAACCATCGGGGTCAGAGCCTTGCGCCCCAGCGCTCACGAGAGGCGACCACTCACCATGCCTCAGGGCCTTGTGAGCTTTGGAGTTGGGATATTACCTACCTGGCTTCGACTGTGCGCGGTCAGTTCTATTATCTGTATATGTTTGAGGACGTATACAGCCGGAAAATCGTGGGTTACGAAGTCTACGAGGCTGAGAGCGGTGACTACGCTGCAGAATTATTGCAGCGTAGTCTGTTGAGGGAGAAGTGTCTCCACCGGCCTCTGGTGCTGCACTCCGATAATGGGGCACCGATGAAGGCCCAGACCATGAAAGCGAAGATGGAAGAGCTGGGCGTATTACCCTCGTATAGCCGGCCGAGGGTTAGCAACGACAATGCATTCTCGGAGTCGCTGTTCCGGACCCTAAAATACCGTCCAGAATGGCCTTCATCCGGATTTAAGAGTCTGGAGGATGCCCGGCGCTGGGTGGACGGCTTCGTGAGCTGGTACAACACTGAGCACAAGCACAGTAAGCTGCGGTTCGTGACACCGCAGGAACGGCACAGTGGCGAGGATGTGGCTATCCTGGCCCAACGCCAGCGTGTATTGGAGGAGGCCAAGCAACGGACACCGAACCGCTGGGGAAGCCGCCCAATCAGGAACTGTGAGCCCGCTGGGCCAACGACTCTGAATCCGGAAAGGAGTGCGGTGGAAAAAGACGCCGCTTAAATCAAGAATCAGTGCCAACTAACTTGAAAAACACCGCAGGCAGGGAAACAATGATGGCAGAGGTTATCTCAGCCAGACGGGGTTAATGGAGTTCTGCGAGTTCCTGCTGGATACCGCTCTCGATCAGGCGAACTATATGTCGGACCTGCTCGCGCTCGATAAACTCAGGGATCGAATCGACCGTTACATCGTTGCTCGCAACGATAAACGGGTTCCCGGTGTCGATGCTGAGATAAAACCCGTCGCTGGCCTGGTGCTGTTCAATGCCTTCATCCAGGGATCTCTGGATCGCAAACAGGCCATTGCATTGACGGGCATGCACGAACGCAGTGCACGCAGGTTGTTGAATCAGATGAAACGGGAAGGCTTGCTAAACGAAACCAGCAACAGGTCGCCGCTGAAATGGGAAATTCCTGAACATGCGGATTCCGCTACCTACCATATCTCTCACGATAAGCATGGATTACTGGTTTTGAGCAAGGTTCTGAGGCAAAAGACTCAATACCTGCCTATTCGCCATTTTCTATAGCCCCTCGGTCTTCGGGCGTCAAAAATAAATCGGTCCCTATTTTTTGTTACATTAGTTGATACAAGCTAAATATTTTTATTTTTCGCCTGCTCATCCATTATTTTATGAAGCTCTTCATCAGCACCGTCAACACCTCCCTTTTTAGCTTCCGAAATCAGAGTCAAGGCCTTGTCTACATCTTTAGTGTACCCATTAGCTCCATAATAAAAATATAGACCTGCTGATAGCTTGGCGGGGCCAAAACCTAAATCCACGGCCCCATCAAGAAACCACTTTCCCCTTTCAATGTCCATTTCTATGGTATCTCCGAGGAGATAAAAAATAGAAACTTGGTGCATTGCCTCAACCACATTATCTTCGGCGGCTCTGGTTAAAAAATCTAGAGACCTTTTATCAAATTCTTCGTCAGATTCATTCCACTCACGCAAACTAAAACGTGAATAAAAATAGAATGCATACGGATCATCCTTTTCTAAAAAAGGCTTTATATAGTCGTATAGTTCAGAAGCCGATCCATAATCGTGAATTCTATTAGCCTTAATTATCTCATCCTGGTTCATACTGGCTCCAATCTAGGGCCTACGAATTTCCCCATCATTATCAATGCATCGCCATTGAGTATGATGCGTATCAACAGCTCCTGCCGACGAATTGGCCATTCGGACAGCCTGATTTTTGGCTGCTTGAAAGCTTTTACTTAAGCCCCATCCCCAGCCAAATCTCAGAAGCGTTTTTTAAGGCAGGGTGTCGTGACGGTCTACCCAAGGTTACGCTGCTATTTGCTGAATTGGCGGCAGACATTATCACCTATCACGCGGATGGGATTTTGTGGACTGTTTTCCTTCCTGGCTTATTTCTTTTTTACCAGCTTGGGCCAGATCCCCCTTCAGCAACTGGATACGCTGGCCACCCGAGCATTTTTCGAGCTTCCCGCGTTTTTACTGGCCCTCTGGGTCGCGGTCCTGGGCTATACCGGGCTGTATTTTGGGCTGATCGCCGTCAAGTTTGGGGACAGCCTGTTAGAAACCTAATATTCATTTGGTTTATAGACAATAACGGTAGATAAATAGCTTGGCTGTCCAGGCTATTTCTTGTGACCTGGGTCAGGCGGCCCAAGGCGTTAAAGCAGCTTGGCAGAAGGAGTCAAAAATATGTCTGTCCCCTTTTTTCGAGCATCGTCATTTTAGCCTATGAAAAACATGCGCTAAAACTTGTGCTCTTGAGCTAATGATATGAAGTTCGTTGTCTGCACACTTATAGACCGGATACCTTAGGCCTCCCATCTCCATACTGCCCAGGGATAGCGTCCACCTTGAAAAATCCCACCAATCCGGATCGCCCCTATTCGATAGAGCATATAACGGATGATCTGAGTCGGATGTCCCCTAATAGATAATTTTCCGCAATCGCGAATTTTTATCTCTGACTCATCATCCCCCCAAACCCCAACAATATTGCCCTTAGCTCGCATAATGGATTTTGCGTTCACTCTTAGCTGCCAGACGGAGTCTAGACATGATTTATGATGTCGGTATTTTCCCTCCAACATTCTCATCTCTTGCTCAGCTGCGTATTTTGTCTGTTCCTTCGGAATATCATCAGTTACTGCGTCTATCCACTGAAGTTCTTTATTAATGCTGTAGCGAATCATTCCTTCAGGGCATAAGTGCGATTTATATCTATCTATCACAACGTCGGCATCTTTCTTTTTTTCTACTACCCAAACATCTACGTCGGTGCTCTGCGAAAAATATATTCTTATGTTTTTTTCGTGCACATCAATTTGACAATATCTCAGCGTCATATTTAGTCTCACTCAGAGCATATTATTTCTACCTTCTTACAAAACCCAGCGGCACCGTTAGTGGCGAATCATTTGGTGCTATCACAAGAAATGACTTCTTCTTGCTTGTTTTCAGCCTTGCCATCCGGACCAGTGCGCCGAAAGCTCCCCCTACTCGACGATTATGTGATCTATCGATAAATTTAAATGACACCACATTTCCCGGGCCGCCTTGAGCCGTCCGATTAAACGGATACTCATCACAATCTTTACCAGGTGGCGTAAATGGACCACATTTACCCCTCTGAATATTCGATCGCGGCCGATTTTTATATCTTAAAACAAAGCCCCTTCCTGCAAGCAGGCTCGTCTGGGCTTCTCTTATATGTTGAGCCGCCTCATAATTATCCGAACCAACAATCAAGGTCGGTATAGTGAGTCCACATCTATTCTGCTTTTTCAAGCACTTCCTGACTAATCGCCTTGCATTTTTCGTGATTAATTTTCCAGAGGTTTTTATACTCGTTGTAATAGCTCTATTAATGGTAAAGCGTAATCCCGACGATGCGATATTCCTAGCAGCTAATTGACCGGCAATATTTGATGCACTGCCAACACTACCCAAAGAATATTTTCCTGTAGGATCAACATAAGTGACTGGATCGGCATTGCCATAAAGGTACTTATTCAATGTAATTGGGTCTAGCCCCCTGCCCATCCAAGTATCCATCTGCGTAAACCGCCCAGCCCCTTGGTTGTAATACCGAGCCCGCAAATAATACTGATCCAGATTGGCGTCATACTGCTCCCCGGTATACCGATAAGCGTTCTCGGTCGTGCCGGTCGAGTTCAGCTCAACCCCAAAGGCATCGTAATCGTAGCTGTCTGTTAAAGAACCCGAGCTATCCGCCAACGCCCGCGTCGACCCGTGCCCGTCATACAGATAGTAGCTGGTATCGGTGTTTCGTGTTTGTGCGATCAGATCGTCGCCGTAGGTGTAGGCTACGTCGGTAGTGCTGTTGGTCACTTCCGCCAACACCTGGGCATAGCTGCGGTTGCTGTCCACCACGAAGTTTGTGGTGGCACCCGCTTCGGTCTTGCGGGTGCGAATGCCGTCGGCGTTGTAGCCGTAATGGGTGGTGACACCGCCCTGCTCCATCGCGATAAGCTTGTTCTTGGCGTTGTAGCGGTAGGCTTTGGTACCGCCGTCCAACGTCTCGGTCAGCGTATTGCCGTTGGCATCGTAGGTGTAGCTGGTGTTGCCCTGCTGCTGCAGCCGGTCATTGGCGTCGTAGCTGTAGGCAGTGTGCACGCCGTCGATGATGCTGTAGGTGCGGTTGCCCACCTTATCGAACTGGTACTCGGCGCTGTAGCCGCCGTTGACCGGGTCGGTGACGGTTTCTGTGGTCAGGCGGTACAGCTCGTCGTAGGTGTACGCGGTGGTGCGGCCGTTGTGGCTCTCCACTACCTGCATGCGCCGCCCCGTGTCGCCCAGGGTATAGGCGTAGTCCGCCACAATCTGGTCCGCCGCATCCGTGGTGGTCAGGCGGGTCAGCCGGTTCAGGGCATCGTAGTCGTACAGTGTGACGTTGCCGCTGGGGTAGCTGACGCTCTCGCGGTTGCCCACCGCATCGTAGGTGTACAGGGTCTGGCCCTGGTTACCTTCCACCACTTCCAGCCGGTTCAGGGCATCGTATTCGTGCTCGGTGGTATGGCCCTTGGCGTCGGTCTCGCTGACCAGGTTGCTATCGGCGTCATAGTTGTAGCTGTGGCGATTGCCCAGGGCGTCGACCACGGTTTTTGTTTTGGGTGTCCTACCAATTCCCAGGATCTACCAAGGCGAGACATTTTTTCTCCTGAATGGTCAAAAATAGATCTGTCCCAATTTTTTGTGTGATCAGGACTTTTGACTAGCCGAATTGATGGCACGGGCAAGAACCGGCGCAAGTAGACAAGAATTTCCTGAGCGCTATGGACCGTGAAATCGATATTTCTAGGATGATTCAGTCAATCCTCTATCAGCACAGGTGCCTTGAAGTTGGTCTTCCGGATAGATACCGTCGAATTCGGGGTCTTGAGTCGCCTTGTAGTATGAGTATCTCATCAAATGGGCGAAGGATTTGAACCTCAGGGCTCCGGGTAGTTCCCAACCCAAAAACCAAGCCTCCCACTCTCCATCCTGCGTTTTCACTTCCGGATTGAGCAGGTATATCCCACTATCAACCAGATCGCTCACTACCAGCATGGACTGGATGTAAGCATCGCGCAGGTATACCGGGTCTTGGTCGGGTCCATAGTCAAAATAATCCTCATCCGATATTGGGGCACCGATGTTCTCAGGTATGAGGTCAGGTTTGCTCGACTTCAGCCAGGAGACTGTCTCAGCCCCGACTATTAAACCGTCGTCCGCATCAAGGCGAAGATGCATCAGGCCATTGGAAGCACGCCAAAAATCTTTTAACGATTTTGGCAGCTCAGTTCCCAGCCGTTTCTCGGCTTCTGAAATTGCCGCTTCAGAAACAGGTCCTTTACTTTGGCTACCCCTAGCTAAAACCTGGCGCTCCATGGAGCTAACAGCGCCCTCCAGTTTTAAACTATCCAGTATCTCGCGGTCCCAGCATGCAAGAAATTCTCGCCAATTCTCTGGCCCTCCAACATACCCGGATCTGCCAGGATTAGACATTTCTCCTCCTGAGTGGGGGCAAAAATAGATCTGTCCCCATTTTTGGGTATACATCGAGTTAAGCAAAGTGCCAGAGTATCCCCCAATTAATGATGCTGTAGGTGCGGTTGCCAGTGGCGTTTAGCTAATAATAAGTCACTCCCCGTTAAGCAAACGAGATAGCCTGATTTTATTGGCTGGTCCCTTAATACCACCATTGATTTTTCTGATCACCGGCAACCTCTCCGAAGACATGTCGATTTACGAAACCCGCCTGATTCAGCGGCTACAGGTGATTGAGAGCTTTGAGCCTGAAGAGAGGGCAGCTGTATTAAGCGTGCTTTACGCTATGATCGCCAAAAAAATATAAAACGGACGATTCAGACGATAGGAGCCTAGGATACAAACTATTCTTTTAAAGTAAAGTATATCGAAGAATTTAAAGGAGCTGCCCTAACAATTCCTCTCTCCACTGCTTCGAATTGGCAGCTGTTACAGTCAGCTCATCGTTCTCATCGAATGTAATCCCATCACACGACTCGCAGATGAAAGAGATAAACAAGACGGCTGCAACTAAATCTTGTTCAGTGTAATAACAGAGTTCCATCATTACGTCACGATCCTCAAGCTGGCTCCGCTCCACATCCCAAGCATCAAGATCATCATCATCAACCTCACCAATACAGAATTCAAAACCCGCATCTTCTCCTTTATATTTTCCAGGCCAAAACCCATCAATATTATTTAGCGACAATGCATCTTCCCACTCTTCTAGCTCTAAGCCTTTCTTCCGCAAATAAAGAATTGCATCATTTAAGCTAGGAACGAAATCATCCTTTAAAAATACTTGCAATGCATCCGACATACTCATTCACCTCCATTTAAGACAAGGCCTAGCTTACCCTGCTCTTCGAGCTTTTCTTTTAAGTGCGGATAAAGAACTCGGACATAATCTTGTCTAGATTCAACTGAATTGAACCAAGGCAAAGCGTATTCACTGACATTGCGTACAACGTCTTTAAATACTTCATCAACATCATCCAATGTTTCAACTTCCCATAATTCACCGGCGATGAGCCCTTCGCCCAAGTCGCCACCCGATGTGATTGGTATATTCATCGGATACTTTTCCATGTATTTAGGATCAAACTCTTCTACAAAACAGGTGACAATAAATTTCAGGTTCTCGCCGTAGCTAAGATCTGCGGCTATAACTTGATGAACCCCGTCGCCAACCTCACGAGCAAAAACCAATTTCCCGTAATGCTTAAAACCGAATTGTTCCATCGCGGGAATAAACTCTCTTTTCCCCGCCTTTGTTAACTGAGAAATCGTTGTCATTATCGCTTCTTCTGTGTAGGGCCTACTAATATTTGGACTATTGGAATATTGGAATATTGCCGAACCTAGCGCTTCTTTTCTTCAACTGGCTTTTCGACCATGCCTTACCTGTTTTCAGGTCTAGGGCAAACAATGGTTTGAAGTTGTGAAATACAACCACATCAATACCAAGCGACCCTTTTGCTCTTCTTGAAGTCTGTATGCCACCGCCATCAACAAACACTTCAGCTTTTATGCTTACTTTATATTTCGCCCACCGCTTGTTAAACCCTTTTGCGAACGTGTTTATCTTTTTCTCAAATCTAGTATGGGCTTTAGTACCCTTCACAGTTTTAGAGACTTCGGCTAACGCAGCATCTGTCAAAACATCATAAAGCGCCTCCCTTGCAAATAGGGTGATTTGATTACCTACAATGCCGAGACTTCCTCTTTCAGCACGACCTAATAATACTCTTTGAATTGCAGATCGACCTCCAGTCGTAGCTGCTGTACTCAAAACTCCGCGGACATTCAAAGATGCCCCTATGTTTGCGAGCCCAAAATTACCTGTTGGATCGGTATAAGTTACCGGATCAGCATTGGCATACAAATATTTGTGAAGCGTGGTTGGATCTTCTTCCCACCCCTGGAACGTATCCAATTGGGTAAACCGCCCACTGCTCTGATCGTAATACCGCGCCCGCAGATAGTACTGGTCCAGGCTCCGGTCCAACTGCTCCCCGGTATACCGATAGGCATTCTCGGTATCGCCGGTGCTATTCAGCAACACCCCAAACGCATCATAGTCGTAGCTGTCTGTTAAAAAGCCGCTCGCATCCGCCAGCGCCCGTGTGGAGCCGTGGCCGTCGTACAGGTAATAGGACGGATTGCCTGCACGGGTCTGCGAGACCAAGTCATCGCCGTAAGTGTAGTTCACCTCAGTGCTACCGTTGGTTACCTCCGCCATCACCTGAGCGTAATCACGGTTGCTGTCCACCACGTAGTTCGTGGTCTGGCCGTTTTCCGTCTTACGGGTGCGAATGCCGTCGGCGTTGTAGCCGTAGGTCGCGGTCAGGCCTGGCTTCTCCACTTCGATGAGCTTGTTGCGGGCATCGTAGTGGTAGCGGGTGACCTGACCGTCTTCCGTCTCGGTCAGGGTGTTGCCGTTGGCGTCGTAGCTGTAGCTGGTGCCGCCCTGTTGGGTGAGCCGGTCGTTATTGTCGTAGCTGTAGGCCGTTTGCACGCCGTCGATGATGCTGTAGGTGCGGTTGCCCACCTTATCGAACTGGTACTCGGCGTTGTAGTTGCCGTTGACCGGGTCGGTGACGGTTTCCGTGGTCAGGCGGTACAGCTCGTCATAGGTGTACGCGGTGGTGCGGCCGTTGTGGCTCTCCACTACCTGCATGCGCCGCCCCGTGTCGCCCAGGGTATAGGCGTAGTCCGCCACAATCTGGTCCGCCGCATCCGTGGTGGTCAGCCGGGTCAGCCGGTTCAGGGCGTCGTAGTCGTACAGGGTGACGTTGCCACTGGGGTAGCTGACACTCGCGCGGTTGCCCACCGCATCGTAGGTGTAGAGGGTCTGGCCCTGGCTGTCCGCCACTACTTCCAGCCGGTTCAGGGCGTTGAAGCTGTAGCTGGTGGAGGTGGTGCTGCCACCCGCGGAGACGCCCAGCTGGGTCCGGTTGCCAGCAGCATCATAGCCGTAGGTCAGCACCGAGTCGTTGGGCTGGATCTCTTCCACCAGGCGGTTCTGGGCATCGTAGCGGTACCGCGTGGAGCAAAAATAGATCTGTCCCCATTTTTTGCCCTTAAAATAAGTCTGTCCCCATTAACCATCTTGTTTTGGGTGTCCCATTTTCTCATTTGCTCAAAACATCAGGACCACTATCCATTTCTATAAAATAAGTATCTTCATATGGTCTAACAGTTGCACAGATATCTTTACCTCTTACCTTCCAGAACATTCTTTCATACCCGTCAATTTCAAATATCCCTAGATATTCAAAGTCATTTATATAATATACTTCAGCACCTAAACCAAGTTCCGTATTGAAATAATCAGCGAGTTCCTGTTTGTCGATATTAGGAACGCCGAAAAATTTCTTTACGTAAGGCAGCTCTATCATTATTCACCTACCGTCCAGTCGAAAAAATTATCGCTTACATGCAGGAAGCGACGTAACACCACCAATATATTTAGCGCTTTCTTGCTGGAAAATACCTCTAAAATATGGAACTCCTAAATCGTACCAACCGAAATTATAGAAAAGACCTAAATGCCTAGTAATTACTGCTCTTCCTTTTGCAGTCTCTGCAAGTGATTGCAATGGCTCCTTGTTTTAATAGCTAAATATTTTATTAGTTCCAGTAAAGACATTTTTATACGCCGCATTAATTGCTGCGTTATATGTCACCATTGCAGAGTGGAGCGGTGTATGCACACTAGGTTTTAGTGGTACCAACTGTTGGCGATTAGCCTCAGCCGCACCACACATATATACAGGTATTGAGTGGTGCCCAATTGGCTTTTCATTAGCGTTAACGTTGACATTTGAAGCTGACAAACTTATTTATTTACTGTTGATCTCACTTTTAGCTCTCATTGTTTCTAATGGAAAACCCATAAGGTAATCAATTTGAGCATTCAAGCCTACGCCTAAACCTATTCCAGCTACATCCGCACCCAGCTGAGCCATTGACACAAATGATGGAGCTCTTATTGTCATTGTAGTCAGTATGCCACGGATACTACCGCCGCCAGCAAGCGCGAAGAAGTTGGCATCGTAGCTGTTGTCGACACTGTAACTGGTGATGCGACCAATGTGGACCTCCTGCACTTGGCGGAGGCGGCTGGTGGCGTCCAGACAGAGGGGGAACTCAAGACGAACAAGATGGTATGGACGCGAAGTTAGTCCCCATTTCGGGTGACAAACCCGGCCAATTGAGCGGCCAATAGTTTAAACGCCCGCCAAAAATTAAGCTTCCTGAGCCCTATCGCAGAAAGCCCGCACTCATTTTTACCTATCAGTAAAAGCTATGATTTTAGGGCCAAACTAAGTTGCCTATAGCAATCATCGATCAACGATCTCAAGTTATTAGAAAAATCTTCCGCCACATCGTCCTTGTAAAATGGGAGCATTTCTAAATAATATAAAAACTTCAGAGACTCTCCGCTAATAACTTCGCATTTATACTTTTGAGTTTCTGACTCAGCATAAGCCATTTTTGATTGATGATCTTCCAGATCCTCCTTAAACAGATCAACTCTTCTAGCATCGGAAGTCATAATATCATTCTCATTTATTTTATTAGTCAACCGAAATTCTTTTTCATCACCACTTGCCCCGTATATGTGAGCCAAAAGAATTATTCCAAGACCATTATTTCCCCACAAATCTTCTCGGTCCTCCTGATATTCAACGTCGAACACAAAACTTTCTAGCAACCTTTTAGCCGCCTCTTTGTGCCCCAGTGAAAACAAATAGTTGGCGAGACAAACAGCGGCATCTAAATCCTTATAACTAGTTAAACTGAATTTTTTTTGCAACCTTCCAACCAAGCTCTTAATCAGCTTAATATCTAGGTCATTATTAATTTTTGGAAGATCCAGCATATCCTACCTCACTTTTTATTCTTCCCTAATGGCAAAGCAAACGTGGGCAATTCATTTGTAGTAACAACAACAAACTTCTCCCGATTCTTCATGTTTCTTGCCATGAATCCAAAATGACCTCCGACGGACATGTTTTGTCGCCCAGAAACCCACTTTAAAGATACCCGATAAGAATTTTCAGGACCACCTTCTCTAGTTTTAAAGAATGGGTATTCATCACACTGCTCACCTGTTTCCTTTGTCGCTAATGAACAACCACCTCGTCCTCTATACCATCCGCGGCGACCTTTCTTGAACTTATCGTAGGTTAAAACAACAGTGCTTGCAGTTTGTGCCGAGCTTATATGATCAACGAGATCTTGATTGTCATTCCCAACAACTAACAAATTAAATCCTAAATCGCATTTCTTTTTCTTGATGCAATACCTAAGTGTTCTAATTGCAGACTTTAAAGTTGCTCTTCCCGTTGCCTGCAATGTGGCGCCAACGGCTCTACTTATAGCAAACGATAGATTCTGTGTACTCGTTGTTGCAAGGGTACCCCTGATATTGGAAGCAGTACCAAAGCTTGCCAACCCAAAATTACCCGTCGGATCCGTATAACTCACCGGATCAGCATTGCCATACAGATACTTATTCAGAGTGATGGGATTTTGATTGATGCCCATCCAGGTATCCTGCTGCGTAAACCGCCCAGCCCCTTGGTCGTAATACCGAGCCCGCAGATAGTACTGATCCAGGCTCGGATCCAACTGCTCCCCGGTATACCGATAGGCATTCTCGGTATCGCCTGCACTGTTCAGCAACACCCCAAAGGCATCGTAGTTATAGCTGTCTGTTAAAGAGCCGCCCGCATCCGCCAGCGCCCGCGTGGAGCCATGGCCGTCGTACAGGTAGTACGAAGGAGTTCCGGCGCGGGTCTGCGAGACGAGATCATCGCCATAAGTGTAGCTCACCTCGATGGTGCTATTGGTCACTTCCGCCAACACCTGGGCATAGCTGCGGTTGCTGTCCACCACGAAGTTTGTGGTGGCACCCGACTCGGTCTTACTCGTGCGAATGCCGTCGGCGTTGTAGCCGTAATGGGTGGTGACACCGCCCTGCTCCATCGCGATAAGCTTGTTCTTGGCGTTGTAGCGGTAGGCTTTGGTACCGCCGTCCAGCGTCTCGGTCAGCGTATTGCCGTTGGCGTCGTAGCTGTAGCTGGTGCCGCCCTGTTGGGTGAGCCGGTCGTTATTGTCGTAGCTGTAGGCCGTTTGCACGCCGTCGATGATGCTGTAGGTGCGGTTGCCCACCTTATCGAACTGGTACTCGGCGCTGTAGCCGCCGTTGACCGGGTCGGTGACGGTTTCCGTGGTCAGGCGGTACAGATCGTCGTAGGTGTACGCGGTGGTGCGGCCGTTGTGGCTCTCCACTACCTGCATGCGCCGCCCCGTGTCGCCCAGGGTATAGGCGTAGTCCGCCACAATCTG
>Ga0307982_1001555_pt1 | contig 18671 bp, 21 predicted proteins | sample OrgLakmetagen989_FD_201847 | JGI IMG/M metagenome (GOLD analysis project Ga0307982, IMG submission 201847) | Saline water microbial communities from Organic Lake, Antarctica - #989 | ecosystem: Environmental > Aquatic > Non-marine Saline and Alkaline > Saline | place: Antarctica: Organic Lake... | reverse complement strand
GCGCGTGTGATGCCTAATTTAGTGGCCGTTTGCACGTCAAGCGTCGCCAGCGCTTGAAGGAGCTGGACCATACTTCCAGAGTTGAGTACAGTAGGGGAACAGGCCACCTCTGCGGCAGTCGGTACGTTGATCGCTGCTTGCAGCTTCTTGCACTCCTCCCGTGGTGTGATCACGTCCTGCTTCGTACAGAGCAGCAGGCGGTGTAAGATGGTATCCCTTGCATGCTGGCAGGCCTGGTTGGTGCAGTGCACCATTGTGGTGCCTAAAGGCAGTAACATTCGAGAGTGACAGCGCCATCAGCTGTTCAAGAGCGAGGAAGCCCTGCTCGCCCCTCTTGATGCTAGGTTGCTGATGTCCTCGTGAAAAGGGGGGCCATATTAAGTTGCCATGATTTCGGCTTCATTGCCGGCTTGTGTTGCCATGATTTCGGCTTCATTGCCGGCTTGTGTGCACGCTTCCGTGCAAGACTCAGGGCAACATGCTCAAGCTCATCTGGACACCCCCGCCACCTTGGCGACCTTTCGTGCAAACAGCACCCCAGTAGGATGAAGATACACCACACAGGCAGCTGGACCCGTCGTGTCTGACTCAGTCGTCTCTGCGCATGCTGGGCTGCTCAGCCGAGTTGCCGCGACTTGGGTGCCTGGCCAGGATCGAGGCACCTGCACTTGACACGCACAATCCTGCAGCGGAAGCTGCAGGCAAAGCAGGACGGCTGCAGCGACAACCAGTGTAGTACATTATTATATACATTCTCCCAAGCCATCTTCACTGGAGCTGTCCGCTGCAATGAGCACCACCGGCAAGCTGAGGCTGTCCCCGCACAATTCGGTCTCACTAGATGTGTTCGTTTCTACGACACAACCACACACTTCCCGATGATGCATGTCATGTTCCAGGCCACGTGCCGCTGGCGGTGCTGTTGAGGCATCTTTCGAAGTCGCTCTCCCGGCTTCCATGCTGATACATGGCCTGGGATGCAGCCGACGCACCGGCAGGAACACATCATCTTCCCCGAAATGTGTTCCGAGGCAAGGAGTATCAGCGCTACTGAGACTCTGCACAGCTGGAAATATGCCCACACCGTTAGCACCTCTGTGCCCGTGGCTTGGTACCAGGGGGTGAAGGGGGGGGCTCAGCACCTGGCCCCCCGCCCCAACATTTGAAGTTAAATCTGGAAAAGCAGCGCCACAGGCAGCAGAAGCCTCACATGCCAGCTTGCTTCGAATAGCCCCGGTACTGGAAGGCACCGCCGCGCCGCCAGGGCCCGGGGGTGCAAAGGGGGGTGCAACGGGGGGTGCAGCGGCAGGGGCTGAAGCAGTGGCTTGGCTCGCCCCCCTCCGCACCCCTCGCATGGGGGGGGCGTCGCTGCGGTGCCGAACAGGAAGCAGTACACTGTACGAGTCCTATGACTCAGCCCTCGGGCAGAGGGGGTGTAGGGGGGGGTGCTTGGGCGACCAGTCCTGGCGCAACAGCTGTTGCGAGGATCGCTGCAAGCCTGCACGCTGACTGCAGCGCCAGTGTAAGGGGTGTGCATGGTCCCCGCCTGGTGCATCTGCTCCGTGTTGCAGTGCAATGCCTGGGCCCCAATCATGGGGCGCACTCCCAAGGAGGGGGGTACTCATCCTGCGGAGCCTCCCTTGGCGTACCCTGCTGTGAATACGCACGGGATTGACCACGTCACAGTGCCCTGCGTTGCTGTGCTCGAGGACCCAAGGATTTGCAGCAGGTGTACCCCCCCCTGAATACACGCGGCTGCCAGCCCCCCCCCGCCCTGCGGTCATGCCTGCAGGTGGCACGCCCTGCAGGGACAGCTGCAGCTGCTGATGGCTGCTTGCTGACATGCTGCGCTGGAACACGGCACTCACAGGCGAGGTTGATCGGAAGCGGGCTGCCACGATCTGGGGTGGCGCTTGGGCTGCTGGTTGTGCATACAGCGGTACGTCCACGTCCCAGCTACCGGCAGTCGCAGCCGGTAGCCACACTGGGGAGGGGGCACGACATGCGAGCGGGGGATGCCCGGAACCTGCATCAGACCCTGTGCCCAATGGGCCACCCTGTCTGCTCTCACAAGACTCCATATCTTGTTGGAACGCTCCACGAGCTGGTATGCCCAGGGACACAAGAGGACGACAGACTTCCTCCAGGGGAACCCTTGCGGATGTGGTGGGGGTGTGTGCCCTGCCGCCACCCCCCCCTACAGATTGAGAGCGCTTGTGCAGGGTTGTTGGGTGGGGGGCGACTGCATCCAGATCTGGAGTCCACGAGGTGCCTTGCTGTGCAGTTGCAGCGCCTGGCACAGCGGGGGTAGAGCAGGAAGGGGGGGGACAGCTGAAGCTACGGCGAGGGCACTCGGGGTCACAGCCTACAAAGTGGGGCGACAGGTTGAAGTCTGCGGGAGCCATATAACCGTGGTCAGCGCAGTTGCCCGTGGCTGGACACGCGTGTTTTTCGGGCAGGCCGAGTGTACATGTAGGGCTGCCCCAGTGAGGAGGGCTGTCTGAGCGAGGCATTGTGCCTTGTAAAATATTCAGACACGTCTGATTCGTAAGCAGGTTCAACTGAGTTTACCGCTGGCCTGAGAATACTCAGCAACTCAGGTTTTCTCTACCGTCTCTCCGGCAGATTTGAGGTTCAATGCTGCGCAGGATTTTCTCAGCAAGCAGCTAGGTATCTGTGAACAAAAGAAATGTCTAAAATGCACAATGAACTATTTGTCCAGGAAAATAACACGGCATTTGCAGATATGGCACCGTTCGCCCAATTTGCAAGTTTGTAACCGATTCCTGACGGTGCAAAATTGATTGGGCCCAGGTCGCGCACGCCCTGCCTGCCTGCCTGCCCTCCCTGCCTTGCCCTGTTCGACACAGCGTTGTTTGACCGCTTAGCAGGTATCATTCGGGCTAATACGAGAATGAAACACGGAAAAACAACGGAAGGGCTGGTAATGTGGCCACTGAAATATTTTTTGCACAGACCAAACACTCTCATCTCGTGTGGCACTGCCTGGCTTTTCTGAGATATGTCACTTTTCGGTTCGGATGCACGGCGGGCCGATGCGTGGCCACTTGCGCGACACAGCAGAAAAGCAGCCGCAGTGCAGGTTGTTGAGTTCAAAACAGTGCGAACGTTTTGTAATTATGTTTGCCGTGGTTTTACTGTGTGTATCCCTTCATTTGACGGACCGATAGTGGCCACGGCCTCCATCCACTACTGGTCCGTGTGCACCCCCCCCCAGGCCAGGCAAGACCAGGCAGGTACCTGGCCTGCCTAGCCCAAGATGGCAAACAGAGCAGCACTTCACATTCTTCCACGAAGCACAGCAATACAAGCAGCACACTTACATTTAGGAAGGTTTCTGCCGCAGCTGCAAGTAGTTTCCAGATCCTCAAGTTTGGTGTGGCTGGACCGGTGGGGCTGAGGACATCAGCTGTGCGTCACACCCCCCCTGACGGCCCCCGACCCCCCATCATGCAGCAGGTCATCACGAGTCCATCCGAACACATAAGCTGCCTGCTGACTGCATCGTGCAAAGGTCCCCCGCCAGTTTCCCTGGTGGGCTGCGCACATGCCCAGGTGATTTGCCAGTAAGTCTGCGCCCAGCCTTCGTGCCCGGGTGGGTTGTGCTAGCAGTCACACAGAATACAGTTTGCTACACCCGCCTGCGAACAACTATCCCATATTGGCCTTGTGTACCACCGCCTCCTGTGTATGACACCGCTTTGCCCAGGCAATGCTCAAGACATGGGAATTGCCTTCCGCAGCGTTGCAGCCAACCTTGGATGCGCCGTCTGCCCAGATGCCCAAGGGCCCGTTCGAGATCAACCCCAGCACCATTTCCTGCGAAGCACATGTTTTTCACAATATCAGTATGGAGCTGCTGCTGAGCTGCTGGCACATACCTGGGCCAATGCTGAGCACCGTACAGAGCCAAGACGGCACCTGCGTGTGTCCTGCATCACGCACAACACACACAAGCAAGCCGGCATCCTCAGCAGCCTCCTTCAGCAGAGCTATGTAAGTAAAGCACAAAGTTCATGGTGGCCTTTCCTGTGGCTGAAGCCAGGACGCCCCTCACGTACAGTTATTTCCTCCAGATTGGCTGCCTTCGCATATGCCATCCATTTGTGCACCAAAGGTGGCTTTGGCTCTATGGCTGATGCATACGTACTGACTGCAGCATGAGCACACCGAGCTGCGATTTTGCTTCGGCCCATCTTGATGTTTATGCTAACTACGAGGCTCATTTTGTGCGAGAAGGTGCCACTGGCGATATTTCTCAAACTGTTGCCGTGCATGATTACAGTCTTTTCCCAACACACGCCTGGTGGAAGTCAATTGATGCTTTTTCAGCGCTTCAGTATAACGCGTGCTGTTTCAAATGATCAGCGTGAAGTTCAGTTCAGCCTTCCATGGCGCATGCCGACAGCCAAGACGGGACAGGCCAATCAAGCGTCGACCAAACAACGGTTTACACGCCGTGGGTCCATGCTGCAGGTGAAGTCGTTCAAACATTATGTTCAGCACTGTTGTATGGTACTGCATGAGGCCGCCACCGTCGAAGGTGTGCCGCCGGCCGCCCTGCAGCATGGCCCCCCCTGGCAAAGGGGGGGTGTGACACGGGAGCGCACATAAGGCGTACGTGTGGTAGCAGAGCTCTACGCATAGCTCCCCGTCATGATGAGTGCCGGATGCAGCATGTTTCAACTGGGTCGACGTCACCTCATGACCCCCCCCCATCGCCATGAAGGCCCCCTAGGAGGCCTAGGTCTCCACCCCATTGTCGTGGGTGAGGCCACTATGGTGCCAGCCATCAGCACATCTGCCTGATCTCCTTGGGCACGACAAGCATGTACAATTATTAGATTCATTCTCCCAAGCCATCTTCACTGGAGCTGTCCGCTGCAATGAGCACCACCGGCAAGCTGAAGCTGTCCCCGCACAATTCGGTCTCACTAGATGTGTTCGCTTCCGGAACACAATGGTAAGCTCCCCAATGTTGCAGACCATGTGCCATGGCAGTCGCAGCCGCTGCGGCTGCTGGTGCTTCTGCCGCAGATTGCCATGGCCCTGCTTGCCTCGCTGCGGCTGCTGGTGCTTCTGCCAAGGCATTCAATCGGTGCCGAGGCAGGAACACAGCTTCATGAGCGGAAGGTGTTCCGAGTATGGAGCCATGAACACCACTCAGACTCCGCGATGCTTGCAGCACCTCACGGTCACGAGCATCTGTGCGCACGTGGCCAGTGGACAAGGCAGCCATGGAGGGGTTCAGGACCATACCCTCCCCCCCCGGGACGATCGAAGCCCAAGTTGACCTTGCAGTACAGAAACCATTTTTGATGCCTGCAGGTGCAGGCACTTGCACCGCCTGAGCGTGATGGTGGCGTCCCCTTCCCGGAGTCGTCACCGCCATGGCTGCACCTTGTGGGGCAAGGGGGGGTGCTGCCGCTGAGACCCCCCCACTGCCCCCCCCCCCTATCCATACTGCTTGAGGCTCGTCACTATAGCACCCCACAGGAATCAATGCACTGCTTGAGTCCTGTGACAGCACTCGCAGCCGCACCGCTTGCATGCTGTCTTGCGGTGGGCGGAGGGGGTACAGGGGGGGGGCGGCAGCAGACCAGCTCAAGTGCACCTGCCTTACAACAGCCACCTTTGGGCAAGTCGGCTGGGAGTGATGCTGGTTCATCGGGTTCCGGTGGTGACCCTCCTGCCTCGCGTCGCCAGCCCCACTCCCTGCATCTGGGTCTGCCCTTGACTCCATTGGGGGAGAGTCGCCGGCTATGCGCAGCTGTTGCGTATAACCCCTCCCAGCAGTGTTGATGTACACAGGACTGGACATGTCAGACTGCCACGTGTTGCTACGCGCATGGGCCCAGTGACCCGCAGTAGGCGCACCCCCCCTTGAGTACACGCGGCTGCCAGCCCCCCCCCTGCCTCGCCCTGCCGTCATGCCTGCAGGTGGCGCGCCCTGCAGGGACAGCTGCAGCTGCTGATGGCTGCTTGTTGACATGCTGCGCTGGAACACGGCGCTGATGGGGGAAGTGGATCGGAGCCGGACGGCCACATGCGGCATGTCCACTGCTCGCAGTCCGGACGCCTCTGCATCAGCGTCCACATCCCAGCTGCAAATAGACACACTTGCCAGCAGCTTTGGATAGAGTGGGCCCACACCCTGCTCGAGCACCCCGTGCTGCGGCATGTCAAGCGACACTGGGGGGCTTGCGGAGCCACAGCCAGGGGGGTACAGGGGGGGGGCCGCTGTACACACGCGTAGGGGGTACATCCGAAATCCCCTGCTGTCTATGCATTGGGAGCGCTTGTGCAGGGAGATGGGATTGGGCGTGGCATCATCGTCCGCTGTCCATGACGCAAACGTCCACCCAGTGCCAGTGGCAGTGGGGGTGTGGGAGGGCCAGCTGTAGCTTCGATAGGGTGAGATGGGGTTGCCTTCTGCCAAATGGGGTGCAGTGTCAGGCTTGGCAGGCATGGTGTCATCGTAGCCACCCCCGCAAGATGCGACGGGCCTTATCGGCTTGTCTTCAAGGCTTGATTGCTGTGATAAACTGCATACATCCTGGCAGAACATTGCGCCGCCCTGAATAATCCGACTTTGTTACTTGAGTAGTAGGCTCAAGCAGAGATGATGCAGGGGATGCTCCAAGGTAGGGAGGGAGCCATACGCGGACTCGTGGCGCAATTCTGTGAATGAGGGTGTGAGCGTGAAACTCCCACCTTGGCTGGTGCATTGAGCAGAGAAAAACAATTCACAGACCGGCGAGCAGAATCTTTTGACACAGCGGTAATTTGCAGCAATTTCCAGACAGATAGCGAGATTCTAGCCGTTACGCGGACGCAAACCTGGTGGTGGGCCCAGGCAGCGCACACACCCACCTGCACCACCTGCATTTTCACAGTATGCTCATCCCCTAACAAAAAACCAAAACCAAAATAAACAACATGTCTTATAAAAGACTTTTGGTTGAGAGCGCGTGCAGCCAAGTCTCTCAACTGGGCTACGACGTGGCAGGTGGGGTGCTGGGCCCACCATCCGTACCAAGGCCCGACGGGCAGTCGCTCTGTTCCAGCGTATATGGTGCCATCAAAATTCAAATCAAAACAAGCAAAACAACACGCATAGAAACTTTCCAGCTCAATAGCTGCTGGGGTCTGACTTTTCTGCTGCTTCGGGCAGTGGGCAAGCATCAGCCTGAGGTGCATCCGCTGCTGAATGTGGCAGCGAAGCCCACCAGGCCACGTACCAGGCGCCCAGCCAGCAAATGTCGAGTAGCAGGCACAAACACACCCTCTTGAACAATAAGAAGCGACAAATTACACACACTTACATTTCCACGTTGTTGGCTTGCATTTAATGATATGAAATGCCAGGCACCTGCATCTGGTCTCTGGTCTGGGCAGGGTTTTTATTGTGAACCCCCCAGGTGCCTGTCCTGTGTTCCCCAAAGCCCCCCCCCTGCCAGCATGCAGCTGAAGTGACCGCTCTGCAGCACAAACTGTATAGTATCAGTGCACTTATGCAGCTTGTTTTTGCCAGTCGGTGCTTTCCAGCTGCGCAGGCCACACTGCCCAGGTGGCTGAGGCGTAAAACGCGGGCCATCATGGGATAAACCACAAGTGCAGGTATGCAGACACCAGTGGGCTACATGCATTTGCCATCTGTCATCTTGCGTTGACCTGGAATTCCAGTGTTGCCTGCCTGAAGCTTCGTTGGAGGTGTGTTGCCGAATCGGCTGAAGCACTATAGCAGCTTCAGGTGCCCAGTCACGCGGTCAACCACGCTGCCAAGCCCTGCAAAACAAGTGTTACCCAACCCAAATAGCTTCACTTCTACTGCTGGCACATACCTGGGCCAATGCTGAGCACCGTGACAGAGCCAGACGGCACCTGCGTGTGTCCTGCATCACGCACAACACACACAAGCAAGCCGGCATCCTCAGCAGCCTCCTTCAGCAGAGCACTGTACAGAACACGAATACGATGGACTGAGCTGTAGCTGTAGCAGGAATTTAGAAAAGCTGCATTGCTTACATTTCCTCCAGATTCGCCGCCTTCAGGGCCACCTTGGGCTGCCCACACGCCATCCACTTGTGCACCAGTGACGGCTTTGACTCCGCCGCTGATGCATACGCACTGACTGCAGCATGTGAACACTGAGCTGCGATTTTGCCGCGGCCCATCTTGAGATCCATGCGAACTACGAGGCTCATTTTGTGGGAGAAGGTGTCGGCGGCGATATTTCTCAAACTGTGGCACGCTCTCATATTGAACGCAGCGTTGATGGAAGGATCCAAAGGTGTGGCACTAGAATATTGTCCCAATAGTGGAATCAAATGCTGGTTGTTTTGCCAAGTGCTTGGCGTGAAGGCTTGTTTGGTCTGGACAGCTGGTTGCCTCGAGTCAAATCCCTTGTTAGTACTACTACTCAAACTCGCTGACATCGCACAGCAAGCCACCCGATTCAACTCATAAAATGGGTTCACAAGGCTATTCTCAAACACAAAATGTCGTACCCCTTCTTGTTCTGTGGTGCATCTGCTACGCAACGGACAGCCGCTCGGATCCGCCACCTACATGATGGGGGCTGGCTGTGTGCCCTCCTCAGGATAGTCATCAGGTGTATTCGTCCTTGCCGAGAAGCCTCCCATTTGGACAATTACAACTGTTTAATACAATTGGGTTTAATCATACCACTTCTTGCCTCCAGCCTGGTACTCATCCATTCGACGCTTCGGTTTTTGCAAGCATGGCAGAAGGAGCAAAATCCGCCATCCAAACCTTCGCAGCCCCTGCATCTGGAGCACCAGCAGCCATCGGGCCATACAGCCAAGCTGCGGCTATTGGTGACACTATTTACGTTTCTGGCTGCATCGGCCTGCTGCCTGGCGACGAAACACGCTTCGCCTCAGATGACGTGCAGGGACAAGCAAAGCAGGCTCTAACCAATATGAGGGCTATTCTCGCTGCTGCTGGGTCAGACATGAACCACGTGGCCAAAACTACCGTCCTTTTGACAGACATGCAGAACTACGCTGCAGTGAGTCCCACAATCACCCTCTTTGACTGGCTGTGTTGAGTCGCAACGCCGCATGTGCTTTGCACTACTGCGCAGGTCAACGAGGTGTACGCGGAGGCATTTGGAGACCACAAGCCCGCCCGCGCTGCATTTGCAGTGCTTGGCCTCCCAGCTGGTGCACTTGTGGAAATTGAGTGCGTGGCCGCTAAAGTGCATTGATTTGGGTGGAAAGGGCCTGGTGCTCGGCCTTGCGTCGCACTGTGTGCACGAAGGCCCGCCGTGCAATGTGCTGTGCCACCCTCCCTCCATCCCCCACACATGCACATCAAGTTTATGCTTGTGAACTCGCTTGTCCCCCCGAAGCCTTTGCTTGCCGGGTGTAGCCCCCTTGGACCCCCCTAACCCCCCGGGCACTACTGCAGGCGGTGGGGCACGTGGCAGTGTATGGAGCCCATGGCCAACTCTGTGCTAAGCGGGATCGCCTACGGCTGGTTTGTCTTCTGTAGGGCAATTGTTCTGATGCATTTTTCGGCGCTGCTGCCGATCACCCCCTCTGAAGGGCAAACCTGCAGCTGTCGGCATATGGTCCGTCAGAGAGATGCAGAGAGAACAAAAAGACCCAACAAGACATTGATTGTTGTATCAAACATCACGTAGGATTACACCGGCTCCAGGTTGTGCGATTTTTAGCCCATGGAGGTTTGAGATTCGTATTGTGTGCTTGTGTATACGTCATGTCCTCTGGTGTGCAATCAACACCTTTGCTCGAATTATGCTCATCAGAGAAGCTGTATGAATTGTATGCAGCGCCATTTGCATTGGAACTGCTCTAGGCACGCACCAGTCATTTCTGCAGACACTCCCTGACATTTCTTCCTCTCCTCCCAGAAGCCCTTCCTGATGCAACGCCCGGAAACGTCTTGATCGCTCACAACCAAGCAGCAATTTGCATCAATGACCTCAAAACTATGCATCTCGCAGCATCAGCGGAATGGACTGCGTCACGTGGAAGAGATTCCAGCCACGTGGATCATGCCCAGTCTGGCCAAAGCTGCGAGCCATGTGCACGCAGCGTTGCAGCTGCAGCCGCTCTGGTTGTATGCAACTCGCGCTGTTATTACGCATACAAAACGCTCCGCAAGGCATTGTGGTGTGCAGTGTTGCCTTGGCCCAAGCAGCTTGCGCTGACACGCCTGCTTGTGCGTAGCAAGCAGGTGAAGTCCACAGAGCTGTGGGCGCACCATGGGGCAGTGGTGCGCGCAGCCCTTGAGACACTCATTCTACCTAGCTGGCACTTAGCGCTGACTGCTTTCGGGCACCGCGCTTCCGTCCGCGGCGTTGGCACGCAAGCAGTACCAACACCGCCCGCCGCTGAGCGCGCCGTCGACTTCCTGCGTCAGGACTTTCAGTTGACGCTAGCCGCTGCAACAGCCCACAAACGCATCGCATATGCATGGCAACACCGCTGGAAGCTCTCTCAAGTGTGTGTCGCACTAGCTGGTGTGGAGTTCGCGTCAGCCACCGCACACGGCACAGGCGGCGAGCACAGCAGCGCAAACAGTCCCCATTGCCCAAGCACCAACAAACGCATGACCCAAGAGGCAACGGCAGCCAGCCTTGACAGTGATGATGCGTATTACAAGCAACTCCAGGAGGATTGCATGCACGCTGTTCTTGGTGCGCTTCTGTGTTCTGAGGAGTGGCTAAGACTACGGCCAGGCGACCACTCCGCCTGGCACTGGAGATGGAACACGTGGAGAATAATCGCGAACAGTTCACTGCTACAGGGAAGCATATGCAGCCAAGTATACACAGAGCACACCGTGGCTGCTCCAGCTGACCCCCCCGCTGCCGCCGCCGCCGCCGCCGCTGTCGCGTCTTGTGTCGTGGGAGCACTTTGGGCGCGGGAGCTTCTGTTCGTCGCATACGTCAACTCAGTGCACCAGGAACACCCAGGGCTGGAGGCTGCGGCTCGGAACATTTTTGTTGCGGTTGGTAACGCTTGCCATGCAGGGTGTGGCAGTGCCGATTGTGTCCAGCTTCGCTCCTGCATTGCGGCCTGCCAGGTGCCGACCAGCCGGAACACACTGAAGGAACATGCTGTGGGGCAGGAAAGGCATGCCGTAGGTGGACTGGAGGGGGGGTCTTCTTTGTGGAAGGGGGGCCCCTGCATTCGGCCCAACTGGGCTGATGGCGTGTTGGGGGCATTGCTGCCTGGCAGCGGCACTACCACAGCAGCGATACTTGTCATGTCAGCATTCTTGAGGGGGGGGCTCGCAGGGCTCAGGGGGGGGTGGTCAGGGGGGGTTGGCTCAGGCCTGCCGGCGGTGGCGTCAGCGCTGGCTGCAGAGGCCGACTGGCTGCAGCTTGTGCTGGAAACTTGGCCGAAGAAGGGCTGCACAGAGGTGACAGGGGAGTGAATGGCGGAGAGTATCACTCGTCGATCACTGACGCTAGCCTGGGTGCTCTACCTCTAGTGGGGGTTCCCATTCATGCTTGGCTGGCAAAATGCAGCGCGCACCGGCGCAAGAGCTTTGCAATCAATTAAATTCTTCAAGTACGGAGAAGCTGTGCATAAAGTTATTCTCCCTGTCAACTGTCAGTGGCTGCACACAGCGTAGATCAGGCTTGGGAGAAAAGAATCCTCTTGAATCTGCAAGCCGTTCTTTGAGTGCAAACGTGTCAGACTGTGCACTACAGGGCACGCAAGTGACGTATCAACATGCCAAGATCCAAAGCAAAGTCGTCAGCTTCTGCTCAAGCTGCTGGCGTATGGGATTGGCCGCAGTCAGCCAAGGCTTGCCAACAGTTGGAGGCCTCTATTCGCTGTCCCTTGTCTGGTCAGCTACTCACCCACGGAATTCAGCTGCCATGTTTTCATGTATATGACAATCTGTCTTTGCGGCAGTACACTGCAAGCAAGGGCAGCTCTGTTTGCCCACAGTGCCAGCAGTACGTGCCTCTGCTGCTTTCAAAATCTCCCCTGCTTGTTTTGGCACATCTGGCATGATGATTGTTTTGTGCAGACATTTCAGTACCACAACCTGCAATAAGGACTCAATCATCCGAGATGTAGCATCGGCGTGGCAAGCATTGCGACCAGTAAGTTGCTGGGCACATGCTAGCAGCTTCACACTTTGAGAAAATGCGTGGGGAGCCCTTGCCACTTTTGGTGTTTATAGTCAGACCCTCAGCTCGCCACTTTTGTGAACTCGCCATCAATACAGATTCTTCTTGGTCTGTGCAAGCCCTCATCGTCGCTTGCCAAAGCCCAAGCATACACGCCGTTGCCCGCAGCTGCCCCAGTATCAGCAGCAGCCAAGACTGACTCCAGCGCAGTCCCTAGGCGCGGGCACCCACCCGCACCCCTTGGCGCAGCTGCACAGGCACAGGAGCAAGACACCGCTCGCTCAATGCCTACTCCCAGCTATCACGGTTTGAAGCCCCCTCGCCTGCGAGCTATGCTCACGGCGCTGGGGCTGCCCAGCGGCGGAAGTGTGTCGGAAATGCGGGAATGGCACCGCGCATACGTGGCGCAGCACAATGCAATGGTTGATTCAGGGGATGCCTTCAGGCCAGCGGATGTTCTGAGCACCGTGCTTGCAGCCCAGCGGCTGCGCGAGTCGGAACAAGCCCAGGCAGCGAAGGCCAGGGCACTGGTGGCAGGGGCGATGGCGGCAGCGGAGTCAGTGGGGGCTCAAGCTGCGCCCTCTAAGCTGCAGAAGGCGTTTTTGGAGCTGGTGAAGACAACACGACGGCGGGACAAGAAGCGCATGCGTAGCTTGAACAGGCAGCGAAGGACCAGCAAGGGTGCAACTGCAACCAAGAACACACAGCCCAAAGCCAGCCCGGTAAAAATGCATGACCAGTCAGACCCCTGGCTTGCAATTTTTTCGGAACGTGTGCAACGCATTTTCTACTTCAACCAAGACACTGGTGTCGGACAGTGGGAGACGCCTGCGGGGATTGAACCCATGGAGCCGATCCGTATGCCACCGCCCGTGTCTTTCACGCCATCAGCCGCACAACGCGCGAGTCACATGCCCATCGCAGGCACGCTGACTCAGACGCTGCCATACACAGGCGGTGAGCGTAAGGGGCCCCTAGATTCTGCATTCGCCGCAGCAGGGGGGGGGTCGGCCGCAAGGGGGGGGCGTAGCAGCAACCACGAAGAGGAAGAGATTGTTCTGCTTGAATCTCAGGACGACGTACTAGGCGACGCGGAACATTTGTCGGCCGAGCTTCAAACTATTCCAGCAGGGGGGGGTGTTGGCGCTGCAGGTGGGCCCCACAATGACAGTGTGGCTGACACATTGATACTGACTCGAGGGGTGGATGCATCAATGACCGCCACACAGGTTCAAGCACCCATATCTGTGTATACGCCTCGAAGGAGCGTTTTTGAAGAAACCGAAGAGGAGTCACAACTACTGGGGGCACTGCACAGCCCCCCTCCAAATACGCTGCCGCGATTGCCCAAGCGGAACACAAGGAGCAAGAACATACGCACAGGAGCCTCGGCCTCTCAAGGGGCTGCCGCTAGCGGGAGTCCCTTGCCAGTTGTGCCTGCCCTAGCCCGCACGTCGGAAGTGGTAAGCAGTGACAGCGGAAATGCCAGCGGCAGCCAGAGGCAAGAAGATGTTGACGCGACACTGCTTCGCACACAGGTGTCATCGCAGACAGATGCTGCAGTGCACGGGGGGGGGCGAGGTCGGGGACGAGGAAGCAAGCGGCAAGAGCGGTCGGGGGGGGCCTCAGATGGTGGAGGGGGGGGTTCAACTGCAGAAGCAGGGGGCAGAGATTTGTATGCTTCAGAAAGTGCCGTTGCGGTTGATGTTGGGGGCTGGTCGTGTCCTGCTTGCACTTTGGAACACACAGGTGACGACGCCCTGCTTGAGGGCTGCAAGCTGTGTGGAACTTTGAACCCTGCAGCATCTGCTTTGGTGAGGCACACCAGAAGGAGGCGCCGTTAGATGCAAACAAAATACTGTGTTGCTGTTGTGCAGTCTATGTTGCGCCATTGGCCTCCCCCCCCCCTTGGCTGCTGAGCTGAAGGGGGGTCGGGCAAGGCAGGATAGCTCAGGACCACAGTGTAAAACCACCCGAATAAACCTTGACTGCCCAGCATGTTTATATAGCTGTCGTTTGTGTGATTCATACTGCAGCTGAACTTGAAGAGCACTGAAAGGTCATCATCGTAGTATCTCCAGTCGAAGAAGCAGCCACATGTCGGCGGAGGGAAGCACAATGATGGGCGATAATTTGAGGAACAGCAGCATGAAAGGACAGCTCCCAGTGGTATTTTCAGTTGCTGAGGATGATGTTACTTCTATGCACCCTCCCACGCCCGTGCTTGTGAGTCTGTGCCGGCAAATTTTGATTTGATGTTTCTGCGACACTTCTTCAAGACTGCTTCTCACGCTACAAAGTTGCAGGCCATGGGTGGAAGGGTGCAAAGCCTCAGCCACGTATACTTTCTGAATAAAGTTGATGCGCATTTTCAAGCCAGCCTTGTGAACGCACCGGGAGCTGTACCGGCAATGTGGTTCGAAATTGCAAACCAAACCGTCCTGGACGCCCAATTGCCGCTTGGCGTCCTTTCCGATGCGTTACTACCGAGGAGCCACGAGGGACCCATCCCAATCACAGTGCATTTTTCCAAATTGCCGGACCCCGGGGTGTGTTGCATTTTTCTTGTTGTTGCGTTTCGTCGGTCTTGTTCACTTGCATTTCATCGTGTGTGCAGGCTGCTGCTGCCACGAGCCTTGAGCAGTGCCGGGAGCACTTCATGAACACACTAAAGCAGGCCGTGTTTTTGCGCTGTGGGGACATGCGTTCCTACACGGACTCCCCCCAAGTGCGTCTAGATTCCTACTGGGAGGGTGTAGGGGGGCTAAATTGGGAAGCGGCACACTGGCGAGCCATCATGCCTGACAATGTGCAAGATATTGCAGTACACACAACTGCAGCCAGTGCTAGGGAAGGCGACATCTCTGCGGATTCTCCGTCAGTCCCCTCTGATGAATCGTTGACCCCCCCCTCAACAGACGAAACGCCTGACAAGGTGCCACCAGCCACGCCCCTTAGCGACGCATGCAGCTGTGTTCCTATTCGGCTATTGTGCCACGGAACCACCGTGTTCAAGCAGGCACAGCTCATTGTCCCCCCCCATAATGCCAGTGAAGGGGGGGGCTCGTGGACAGCGAAGCATTCCCGGGGAGTGGTGGCTGGTGGGTCACAGTGCTCACTGCTGGAGGCTGTGCAACTTGTGACGAAGCACAGGGCAGTTACAGAGCCTGGTGCCTTGCATGGTGTGGAAGGCGTATCGGAACACGGAACACTGCTGGTGCAGGGCGTGGGGGCCCCGCATGCTGCGCCAGTGAGCGGGGCATACGACACGCTGGCCCACCCCGATGGGTTTCTGTACATTGTTGCACAGGAGACAGGCTAAGTGCATGCAAGTACATGCTCCCAGCTGCAGTGTCTTTGGCTGCGGCAGTGTAGTGCAGAGTGCATTGCCAGCTGCAGTCCTGCTCGCTCTGCCCTGTCACACCTACGGCAGAGCTCTAAGGACCCTACCAGCAGAAGCACAACTGAGGCCGCCAAAAACGACACAGGTACTTCGTGCCATCGTGCTTGATGAACTGATTCGTGCTTCCGACTGCTATGCTCGTTTGCACGCTGTGTGGGGGCGTGTCGCATTTCTGCGCCGGGCCAAGGTTCCTCCCGAAACTGACCTACGTCTGCGTTGCGACAGATTCTCAGATTCTATTGCATTACACTTTCCCTATAAAATCCTCTCCCCTCAAATGCATCTGCTCAGCTAGTTAGTAGCTTCTGAGTGAGGAGTTTACGTAGTGCGCAGCAGGCTCTCAACACGCCTGATCTGCTCATGGCCAGCCACTATGAAACCCCAGAAGAAATCGCCAACCAAGGGTTTGTGTATGCCGCTAAAACGAGTGCGGTAGCTCTTGAGGCTGCATGGGCATCTCCCGCAAGAACCTTTGGTGTGGACGACCAATGGAGGTCAATTTCCTGGAATGCAGCAACGTTTGGGACAACACAGGGTGCCCTGCACATTGCTGCCAAGCACAATAAAACTGACAGCATCGAATGGTTGCTGAATAAGGGGGCCAATGTTAACATAGTTAATTCCCAGGTGCAAACGCCCCTCATTGTCGCCTTGCAGTACAAAAGCTGGCAAGCAGCGGAGAAACTTCTTGCCCATGGATGCGAGACTGGGGCAGTCACAGCAACGGGTTCTGGCATGGGGATCCGATCCCTTCCGGTGTTTGCTGCTGCACTAGCTTCATCAGCTGCAGCAATTGGCTTTGTGACAAAGCAAGGCGTGCAGCCGAGTGCAGATCAGTTTCTAATCGACTCTGAAAGCACACTACTTTCAGTGGTCACAGATTGCCAGAGGAGCACCAGGCAGGCTCGGCCACCCCCTGCAGATTATCCTACTCTCCTAGCAGCTGCCACCACCCACGTGGCAGCAGCTTGGCACTATGCGCACTGCAGTGCCCCCCTGGTCGCAAATGCCACCTTGGACGGGGCGATAGCGTTTCTCACGGGAAACGCCGTCGCCTCCACCAGCGCCACCTGGACACAACAAGAACACGGTAATCAGAATACTGCCCTGCTAGTGGACACTGCCGCCCTGGTGGGCGAGCGCTGCCCTGCCATTAGTACAGCACTGCACCCCCGAGGGCAATGGGTGGATGTCCTGTTCCCAGTGTGGGTGACAAGCTTCCATACAGTGAAAGAACGCATGCTGCCTGCAGTCATGGTGGCAACTTGGGGCCTGAGGAGCCCTTCTGTCTTCTTCCTTGCGCGTTTGTGTGGGTGTGAAGCCCCCCCTCTGGCTGCTGAGGGGGGGGGCTTCCCCAACCTATCCCGCCCTCACACCACCCAAGCTGGGAAGCCAGATGATGCTCAGCTTGGTGATGTGTATGCTGCTCATCTGAACTCGGCGCAGCTGCTGGCAGCAGTGGCGGCGTGCCAGGTTGGGGGCAGCATGAACCGAATATCAGACGCCTGCCGCAGCGGGCTGGAGGGTGAGGTGTCTGCCGCAGCTGTGCACATACTGCTGCCTTGCGCTGCCAGCTGTGCCCTGCTGTGTGTGCGCAGGCTTCGGGCGCAGGCCACCCTCCCTGCCGACACACCTGGCCAGGCATGCGCAGCAGCCACATTGGCATTTTACACTGGGGGGGTACAGACCCCCCCTACCATCGCTGAAGGGGGGTCAAATATCTCTGACGTCACACACACTCAAGGCCAGGGGCAAGACGGGCTGCTGCAGTATTGTCGGCAGCAGCGCCGGCAGGTAAACCCGCAGGAGACCACGCCCTCCTTGCAACGCTTCGTGTACTGTATGGCGCACTCTGACATGCAGATTTTGCTGGATTTTGCCACGTGGCAGCTGCGGCGAGTTGTGGTGCTGCGGCGAGCTGCTGTGCGTAGGGGGGTGCAGGGGGGCAACACGCCGCAATGAATTCACACAAATGCACACCTGTCAATTACGACTCTGCTCAGCGGCTTTTGTGTGTGGAGCGGCAGCTCGGCTGAGCACCAAGCTGCGTCGCCCCCGGGCATTCCACCCCCAGCACAGCAGCGCCGCAAGCACAGGACGGGCGCACACCTCAGGCAGCAGACTGCTGTCCACTTCACACACGTGCCGCACAGCTGCAGCGAAGCACAACAGACACCGCTGCACATCCTGTGCACTGATGCAGGGCAGGTGGGATGTCCATGTGTCATCTCGTGCGCGCAGGAGACGCGTGAACCTGGAGGCAGGGTATTGGTGGGGGGTGGTGCCGTGCACTTGGCCATACCGCGCAATGAGCAACAGCGGAAATGAAAACACGACAGACAGCAGCATATCCGCAGGTGGCACGCATCGCAGCTGCAGCCACCCAGCGTTTGGCAGCTGGGTGTGCAAAGTGCTGTCTGCAGAAGCCATGTGGCCTGTATCCATGTCAAGGGGGGTAGAGCACCCCCCCCGACCCCCCTGTGCATCCCACGCCCCGATAGCGACCGGCCTCAATGCCCATTCATCTCCCTCATGCAGCTGGTAGGGCACTGTCCCCGACTCACACGGATACAGGGGACTGCACGTCAGGCCAAACCGGCGCGCCAGGGCAGCCATGGGGGGGTACCGGTGGGCCCATACCACGGATGCCGTCGCAGTGTATTGCATCATTTGAGCAAATTCGAGAAGAGCGTTTTGGTGGGAGTCTAGCGAAGCCTCTCCACCCCCTAGATCTCAGGGCAGGGGTGTGAGGGGGGGGCTAGGTTAGGGGCAGCTGGGCCTTCTGCTTCATGAGAAGCCATAGAGGCTTGTTCTTGAGGACTTCGATTCATTCGCACATGAACCGGCAAATGAAAATATCAAGCTGACTGAATAGTATGTGCACAAGCCACATTTGTTGGTGGTGTTGAATAACACCGTTGGGGGGTGGGCATGGTGCTGACGCCACACGGCGCCAGGACATGCAAAGTAGCAGATAGCGCTTAGGCGGAAGTGAACTTGGTCACAGCCTTGGTGCCCTCAGACACAGCGTGCTTGGCGAGCTCACCGGGGAGCACCAGGCGGACGGCAGTCTGCACCTCGCGGCTGGACAGGGTGGCCTTCTTG
>Ga0307982_1001554_pt1 | contig 18674 bp, 13 predicted proteins | sample OrgLakmetagen989_FD_201847 | JGI IMG/M metagenome (GOLD analysis project Ga0307982, IMG submission 201847) | Saline water microbial communities from Organic Lake, Antarctica - #989 | ecosystem: Environmental > Aquatic > Non-marine Saline and Alkaline > Saline | place: Antarctica: Organic Lake... | reverse complement strand
GCCCCCCCCCCCCAAATGCCCACCGTGCATGACTGTGTCACGCAGACAGACTGTGGGTGATCGTTTCCACTTTCGACCTACTTGGGATTGATTCTGGATTCACAGCCATGAGCTCCGGTGTCAGAGTTCCGTCGGAGTTTGCAGTCCATGCTCTTCTCGATAATTTTCCTGTAGAATCGCCCACAGACAAAGACTCATGTACGAAGCCGGTTTATAAGTGTATACGGAAAGGCGTGCCGCTTTACACTTTACGGCGACGCTACTACAAGCCCGTGCGGTGGATCCATTCGAACTCGAACTAATACAAACCCAAATGGCACAGAAGCCAATGCTGCGGGCAGAAGTGTACGCGCATGCGATGCGCGCAAGTCAAAATCGTAAAAAGGAAGTGCGTAGAGAGAAGAAAGTATAGTACTTTCAACCCTCTCTAAAGTGGAAACTGTCCATTTGTAGTTTGTAGTGTCCGCAAACCATGTATTTCAATTACTAGGATGCAAAAAGGTACGGGGATATGACTGTATTACATTAAAGAATGGCAATTCGCAATTGTACGCTCGAGCAGTTAAGAAACGCCCTAAAGGCCTTCGGTCAAATTCGGTCAACCAAGAACTCCTTCTGCAGAGGGACCAAGTTCCTCATAGCAAGGGGAGCAAACTCTCACAGGCAAGATACCCTCGTCTGGCAAGCATCGCGAGGATGGCGAACAGCCACCGCATATGCAACGCCCACAATACCGGCAGTGGTGACTCGTGCGTCCGGCGAGCGCATTGAAGGTTCTTTTGCAGACCCGGCACGCAGCCACATTAGCTTCCCACCGGGTTTTGCAAACGGCCTGAAGCACGCCTACCCATTTGTGATAGTCATCCTCGTTCAGTACTTTAAGGTTCCACGACTTTTCTTCGTTGGTGGGGGACTTGCCACCCGCAATTTCAAACTTGAAGTGCCCGTGAGTTGCTGACTTGCCTTGCTCCTCTACGTTGCACCGGAAATCAATGTGCAAGGTGCCCGTGGGCGTTGGATCGTGCGTGATGGTGGCTGCGTCTTCTGGGGACGTAATGTCGTAGTATTGTAACAGCGATGGCTCACACGGTGCACCGGGAACTAGTTTGAAGTAATAATCTTCCCAATTTGCGGACACAGACTTGCCCTTAAGGATGCCTAGCACGGAGCCTAGAATTGGATCTCGAGTTTTCTTCTTCATGACACCTTCGAAAGGCTGGCAAGTTGAGTACCGGGAGCCATGATTTAAGTTCGAAAAAGTACGTGTCACCCCAAGCATATTTGCCATGGAAGATGATTACTCAAAGTAACTCAATTTTTTTTGGAGGGCATGAGAACCTCGCCGATGCTATGTGTGCTTTTTATAGTTTCCTTGGTATGGAACGTCTTTTTATTAATATCTTTACAGAAAGTAGTAGTGTAGATCAAAAGCGTTCCTAAACTAGACCAGCCGTAACTGCATAGTTACCCACTTAGTAAATGCCGTCGTTTAATCCATTGTCGCAACAACAATACGATACAATCGCTAGCAAGGGGCTAGCTGCTGTAGTTGCTGTAGCTGATCATTCCGACGATTGAGATCAAGGTGAAAAAAATTGCTTCATTATTATTGGTGCACCGGCCTGTCCTTCGTCCTGTTGTGAATTTGTGAAGCCGTGAAGTGTTTTCAGATAACATATTAGAGACATCGCTGTGTTCTCGCTGAAAAAAATGGTGAGTTCAAAGTGCTCCGATACGCTCGACACCTACTCTGACACCGCATAGGAACTTGAACTGCTCATTCGTTAGCAACTCATTGGTACTGTGACCTAACGTTTTGTCTTTGTTACGACGTGTCAGCCACCCAAGATGAAAGGAAAGAAGGCGTCCCCGCCCGAACCCGAGCCTGAGCCCGAACATAACGAAGCAGAAGAAGATGAAGACGACGAGGAAAGCGAGGATGGCGAGGAAGAAGAGTCTGGATCTTCAGGTGACAACGAAGAAAGCTCCGGGGACGAAGACGCTAGCGATGCCGAGGGCGACGATTCTGAGGAGGAGGACTCCGAAGACGAGGATGGCGACGAATTCGAGGACCAAGGCTCGTCGTCCGATGATGAAGAAACCTTCGCCGCGCAGGCAGAGGCCTCAGACGGTAGCGATGATGATGAGAAGGGAGAAGATGAGGACGGTGTCACCGCTGTGGAGGCCGAGGGCCCTCGGCACTGGTCGATTCGCTCGAAGGAACTGACGGTGGCGCGGGAGCACGAGCTGGCGGCGAAAAGGGCCGACGGCCGGCTCGCCGTTGAAGAAGCGTTACATGTAGACGACTTGTCGTCGGACGACGAGAAGCCCGGCAACGCCATTGGCAGAGTGCCGCTGCGATGGTACGAAGACTACGATCACATCGGCTACGACGTGCACGGCCAGCCCATCGCGAAGAAGGACAAAGTGTCGGGCTTAGACCGCGCCATCGCCGGCCAAGACGATCCTAATTTAGCGAAGCGAACGGTGTACGACGCCCTCAATGACACCGAGGTGGTGCTGTCGGACCGCGATTTGGAGATTATTCGCCGCATTCAGTCGGGGGCTTACGCGCACCCCGAGCACGAGGCGCATCCCGAGTACATCCCGTACTATTCGGAGGTCGACAAGCACCAGATGCCCCTGTCAGAGAAGGACTTGCCGAAACGGCGGTTTGTGCCGTCGAAATGGGAGCTCATGAAGATCACCACCATCATCAAGGGCCTGAAAGATGGCTCCATCTTGCCGCGCGAAGAGCAGGCTAGGCGCAAAGCCGCTGCCAAACAGGCCAAGGACGCTCCTCACATGATTTGGTCGCAGGCTGATGACGACCTCGACGGCCTCGACGCTCGCAAAGGCCCCATGCACATCGCGGCTCCCAAGCTCCCCCCGCCAGGGCACGCCGCCAGCTACCGCCCCCCTGAGGAGTACCTCTTTTCCCAGGAGGAAGAGGCCGCGTGGCGCGCAGCGGCTCCGGAAGACCGCGAGTTGGACTTCTTGCCCCAGTCCTTCGACTCGCTCCGGGCCGTGGGCGCCTACCCTCAGATGGTGCGCGAGCGCTTTGAGCGCTGTTTGGACCTCTACCTGTGCCCGCGGTCGTTCAAGCGCAAGCTGGCCATTGATCCGGAGTCCCTGGTGCCCAAACTGCCGAGCCCCAAAGACCTCAAGCCTTTTCCCACCTCGCCCGTGCTGCAATTCGAGGGCCACCGAGCCCCGGTGCGCAGCCTGGCCACCTCGCCCGACGGCCAATACCTGGCCTCAGGCGACGACCGCGGTATGCTGAAGTTGTGGGAAGTGGCCACGGGGCGCTGCCTGCACTCGTGGGTGCTGCACGGGGACACCAAGAGCCAATTGCAGCGCAAGAAGGCCGCCGACTCCAGTGACGACGAGGACGAGGACGAAAATGCTGATGAAAATAGCGGTAGTCCAGAAAAAGGCACCCCCATTGCGCACGTGTGTTGGAACCCGAACCGCTTGCACGCTCTCTTGGCAGTGGCCTCGGGCTCCTCGGTGTTTTTAGTGGCCACCGGCACCGGCGGCTCCGAGGCGACTGAGCTCACGGACGCTCTGCTCTCCACGGCCGAGATGACCCCATCCGGCCCCCCTGAGGGGGCGAAAACCGCGCCACTGCAGGCCGTCACCTGGAGCCCTGAGAAGGCAGCCTCCTCGTCGAGTAGCAGTGGTGATGCTGTGAAAGGGCGGCAAGGGTCAGTCGTGGGGCCGCGGGTGCGGGTTCAGTTCAATGGGGCAGTCACGAGCCTGTGCTGGCACCGCAAGGGGGATTATTTGGGGTCGGCCGTGCCTTCCGCAGACACTTGCAACGTGATGGTCCACCAGGTGATGATTTTAGGAATGTAATAATGCTGCGTTGCATCTCATCTCTTGTGTATGAGCGGATGTTATCACTTTCAAGAGCTGTCTTCATAATTTGTCTGTGATAATCACTATTTCCTTCTTTTTTTCTTTTCATTCTATGTCTGTTCCTACTAAGTACGTAACTCATATCCTCCACCCCTGCACATTCTAGGTCTCCAAGCGAGTGAGCCAGGTGGTGATTCGGCGGCAGACCAAGGCGGTGGCCGCCCTCGCCTTCCACCCTTCCCAGCCCATCTTTTTCGTGGCCACCCAACAGCACGTGCGGGTCTACCACCTGTTGCAGCAGAAGCTCCTGAAGAAGCTCCTGACCGGCTGCAAGATGGTGTCGTGCATGGACGTCCACCCGTCCGGCGACCACGTGCTCATTGGCAGCTACGACCGCCGGGTGGTGTGGTTCGACCTGGACCGCGGGGGCATGCCCTACAAGACCTTGAAGTACCACACCCACGCCCTCAGGGGGGTGAATTTCCACCGGGCCTACCCCTTGATGGCCACCGCCTCGGACGACGGAAGCGTCCATGTGTTCCACGCCACGGTCTACAGCGACCTGATGAAAGATCCTCTGCTGGTGCCGGTGAAGCAACTGGTGCACCGGCAAGCTTCTTCTTCTTCTTCTTTTTCTACCTCGACCAAGAAGGCTGCGCTGGCGCTCGCGTTTCACTCCACTCAGCCGTGGCTCTTCAGCGCTGGCAGCGACCACAACATCGTGCTCTTCCAAGACCTTTAGTTGCTTTGAAGAGCACAGGACTTTGGCTCATTTGACCTGCTGTCGGTAGAGCCATCCTTTTGGTTGATTTCGACTCCGTTGTAGTAAGTTAAGGTCTTCCGGCCGTGTTTAGTTGTTAAGTCCATTAAAAGATGCTCGATTGGGTGCTATGATCTAACTAGGATTCTGTATACGCAGCTTCAAATAAAGGGAAAACTAAGGTAAATTTATTTGGATCAAGGGCCAATGCCATCCCGGCTTGTCAGTGGTTAGAGGCTAAGTTAGAGCGGACCTCGTATAGATTTTGATGTGGGATTCGATTTTTATTTTTGTGAGCTATAAAGAGCTGGCTTGAAATCTAGAAAGAGGACAATTCTTCGGCATAATTCACAGTAGGTGACTAGGGCCAAGTGTTCTACTGAGAAAAAAAGCAAAAGCAGAATGGTGATTTACATTAAAGCACGATCCAGTCATCGGGGCGGCACAGAATCGTGCGGCCGCATTCCCAGAGCACGCAGCGCTTGTCTTCTTCGTCCTTGGGGATCAGTCGCTTCCCCAATCCTTTGCTCACAAAGCCATACCCGGAGCTGACTGGCTTCACTAAAGCTCCGTCAATCAAGCTCCGGGTCTCCGCTAAGGTGGTTTCAATGGTGACTGAGATCATGGCCGCATGGTTGTCCGGGCGACCAATCGCGACTGGGCAGTCCAACCATTGGCCCGGTCGCATGGCAGAGATCACCGGGTCCGGCGCATTCTCGTCTATTATAGCGGCTGTAGGATTGTTACTGCTGTTGCTGTTGTTCTCGTCGCTTGCTGCACTGGCAGCCGCCGCCGCCGCCGCTTCTCTCGCACTCTTCTCGCGTTGTTCTTCCTTGGCGATTTGCATCGCGTCAAGAACATGGCCAGCAGGGCGTTTTTCTCGCGACATGGCTAAGTCGAGCGCGTCTTGGGCCTACAGGGAGGGCACAGTCGTGGCGTGAAAAGCGTGAGGGCAGGTGCGAACGGTGATTCATAATCAAGGATTTGAGACGGGTCCACCAGAGGAAGTCAGGAGGCGGTATTCACGAAGGAGAGCGGAGCAGCTGGACTGCATTGCGGGCATATATCGACAGTGTATGTGCTGAGAGGAAAATGACTAGAAAATCAACAGGGTCGAAAATCATCAGGTCAAACAGAGCTCATGAGAAGGCAAAAAAGAATAGCGCGACGCTTACAGCAGCTGAGAGTCGATTTTGGTCCACGCGCAGGACGTCTAGGGTGAAGTTTTCGGTGATGGCGTCGCACACGCTCACGGGGCCAGGGACTCGGTCGTGATTGGCGCTCAACGGACCAAACCCCACGAACCCGCTCCCTCCCACCACCGTCGCGTTGCCCTCGTCATCGTCGTCGTCGTCCTTGCCGTCGCCTTCGTTCGATGCAGAGGAGCCCATGGGCTGCGCCAAGCTCGCAGGCGTGCCGTCTGGAGTCACGATGAAGTCATCTCGCACGTGGCATCGAGACAGGTCCAAGTGACGCAGAGCACCTACACTCGCAACAACAGCAAAAAGATGCACACGCCCAGTATGGATTGCGGTGAGAACAAATGATCAACGGTGAGAAGAATGAAATGAATGTGTGTTCTTGGCCAATGTGGGGAAGAAGGTGAGGCAGCATATAAGTAGGAATGTGTTTGAATAATTGGATACACGTGTGAGGAATTGCGTACTCTAAAAGTTTTACCCTCACTAATTTCTACTTGATTTTCAGTTGCGGTTCATACCATTGTATCTCAAGCAGAGGCTTAAGCTGATGGCCGCACGAGAACCCGGGCCAAATTTGTTGCCAGCCAGGTTCAAAACCGCCAAGCTCTTGTTGAAGCGCAGGGCCGTGAAGATCGCGTTCAAGCCGGAGGGCCCAATCGCGTTGTCGTTGAGAGCCAGTTCCCACAGGGCGCTGTTGCTCTCAATCGCTCGCCCTAGCGCTCCAGCGCCTGCGTCTCGGATGTCGTTTTGCCCCAAGTGCAAGGTTTGCAGACCTTTGTGGTTGGCCAACACTGCGCCCACCAACCGAGCCGTCGCGTCGCTTAGCAAGCACCCGCTCAGCTGGAACGTCAGCAACTGCGGCTGTGCTTCGAGGGCGGCTGCAAATAAACTGGCCGTGGTGTCACCGAACGAATTGCTTGGCACGATCAAGTGCTGAAGGCTTTTGTTGGCTCCACTCCGAAGTCCCTCCAGTAGCACCTCGACACTGGAGGCAGTCTCCAGCGCGCAGTCCCCGCACACCAGGGAGGTTAAGCCTAGGCCTGCAGCGGCTGAAGTCCCCGCCAACAGGCGCCCTATTGCTGGTGCCCCCATAGCATCGTTGCAGAACAAATTACCAGTCAAGTTCAAGTTGCGAAGGGACTCGTTGCTGGATAAAGCATCGCAGAGCGCGGCACCGCCTGCAGGGCCAATTCCACAGCGCCGCAAGTCGAGAGTAACGAGCGGGCAAAAGAGAGCTCCCGAGGGCCTCAGCGCAGAGGCCAAGAGATGGGCACCAGCATCACCGAGAGGATTAAGCGCGAGAGTGAGCTCACGCAATGACAGAGAGGCTTTGATAGCCTGCTGCAGGAGCAGGGCAGTGCCCTGATCTCGAAATAAATTGCACGAGCTTAAATCGAGCGCTTTTAACTTGAAAGGGCGCTCGGAGTCCCATGATCCGAGCACAGTGAGCATTTTTTGGGCTTCCTCGTCCCCTAGTAGTGAATCCCGCATCCGCAGCTCCCCAACACCGTGCGGATGATGCTCAAAGATTTGGGCTAGCCGGCCTCCAAGCGCGAAGCTTTGCATTGCAGCGCCGCGCAGCACGACTAGTTCAGCATCTCCTCCTAGAGCTCGTGCCAGTACGGATGCTACGCCCTCGGGTAAGCCCGCAGTCAGCACATCCAGCTTAGGGAATCGCTGTGCTCTCAAAAAGTCCGCCCTTTCAGCAGGCGTCATGGCAGCTACGGTTGCTCGTTCCGGAGACTCAGGCCGTTCCCATTCTTCGATCATGTTGTAGCGACAGACTGAAAAATGCAAGGCGAACTATTTGCAAATACCAGAAGGTTAACGCTTGAGTTTTCTTCAGTGGTATTCCTTACTTCAAATGGCTAGAATGAAACAGTTGAGAATAAACTTAGAAACTGAGGTCAGGAAATCGTACTTAGAGCGCCCTTGTTAATAAGTTATTTTCTGACACAACGGTTAGTGTCATCTATTAGTCGTTAGGGCGCTGTTCCTCTCGATGAATGTATCATTCGGAAACACGCGAAATAGCACCCGAGTGCCCAAGAGACCAAGCCATTACCCCTAGAGAAAACTGAGACAACGGTCAGGCCGACAGGCTGCCTCAGGTCAGATACTAGCTTACTTGACGACACAGAAAAAGTGGAAAAAAAAGAAGAGAAGATAGCACCTGCAACGAATGTTGAAACGTGTTGCAACGAATTCTGCGTTTGCAGAACCTTCTTCTTACTTCTAAGTGGATCAGCTTAGGAGGTTGTGGCAAGTACAAGCTGAACCTAGAAACAAGGTCAACCATTTCAGTCCGTAATTGATACCACATCTACTTGCGCGGCGCACTATTCAGTAATTAGAAGACGTCATAGTAATATGGTCGTCAGAGCCCTCACTACGACGCTCGGAATTCTTGGAACATTTGGAGTGACCACTAGCTTCAACGTTCATCCCCAGTTGCCCCTGCCTTCTTTACAGAAATTAAGGGCTAGTCGCTTTCTCAAGAACCGTCTGGACCCTTTGCGGTTCACATTATCACCTGATGACTCTACTTTAGCTGAGTACATTCTTTCTTTTTCGGTTTCACACATTGGCATGTCTGCTGCTCGCGAAGTATTAATCGATGGCTGCGGCACCGCAGCGGAGCGGGTGGGTATAGTGGGAAGGCCAGATTGGAAAATTCCTGAGAAATATTTTTGGCTCGGCGATGAAGCTGGGAACCAAATTTGGCCCGATCCAGGAACCGCAGGCCGGCAGATTTATCGCCTCGGGTAAGATGCTGATGGAGGTGACGCCTAAATTAAGGGTTCGCTAAAGAGACGTTCATTCAGAGCCGAAGATTTGTTGTTTCTCTCAATGGAAATTTGTGTCTAAACCAGGATTGTAGTTCAATCGATTTTGTTTTCGGTTGCTTGTATGCAGATACACTGCTGTTTCCTTTTTCACGCTCGGCGGTGCCTTCGGGAGCTATCTCGCTGGACGCGCTTCATCTTCTGAAATATATGCGCCACATGTGACGGTCTTAAATGACCCATTGTGGCTCATTTTCTTTACTATGGCTGCGATGGCTGGTGGCATCTCCATTGCTTCTCTCACGAATCCGTCGCCCTTGTCCCTTGTGCCCTCGTTCGTTGCTGGAGATGACGATGCACCGCTAAACATTCAGCGTGACGACGACCGAAAACTGAGCGCTTACGGCCTCACACGCGTTACACGCCATCCACTCATCTTACCCGTTGTTCCGTGGGGCTTGGCTACGACTTACCTCGCTGGAGGGCGGACCGCAGATGCGCTGTTCTTTAGTGGGCTTGCTGTTTACGCTGTATGCGGCTGCTATGCGCAGGTGAGACTTACAGCACACAATGCCATTTCAATTGTATCTCTGTACTCCAATTAACCTTAGCATAAATGTGGGTGGATATTTAATAGGATCTACGAGCGGCCAACAGCGAGCAAGTTGGAACCGTGCTTCAGAGCGGCAAATTGAATGGCTTTTATGACGATACCTCGTTTGTTCCATTTGGTGCACTTGCTGCAGGTAGCCAACCGTGGAAAGACTGTCTGAATGAGCTGCCTTACTCAGCATTTGTCTTTGGGAGTTTGGCAGCATGTGGAATTGAGTTCGCCGGGCTGCGTGCTTTGGGTGCTTTGTAATGCATTATTACACCAAGCATATAACTTCTTATATGATTGTTATGTGCCATATAATGCATCATCAGCACTAAATTCATGATGCCTGAGCACCGCAGAATTATATGGGGCTTGAATCTCAGTAGGTCCGAGGAATTCTGGGGTATGTCGAGGTATGCCCCCCTTCTCGCCTTTGAAGTAGATGCCATATCATATAAAAATCCATAACGCGAACTAAAACAAATATGAAATATGGATATGGAGAGGGCTCCTAACTCGGAACTCCTATTTGCAACTAGGGTTATGTCTTATTCTCGTCTCTTTCACGAACCCCCGAAGCAAGCGCGCAGTTCTGAAGGGCTGGATTTAGAGGACAAGCAGTGCACTTTTTTTCGTCCATGTGTATCGAACATGGCGCGTGAATCAGCGTAAATGGGCGCGTTACCTTACGTGTCACCTTCCGTAAGGGACTCCATTCCCACAAGATTTCGAATGTTCATAGAAAGTCGCCTAGTTTCTCGCCTATTTCGTTCGATAGACTTGAGCCAGCTAGGTCTCCGACTCGGCCGCCGATGCCACTTCAATATCGCAGCCTTTATCTTCTCTAATGCGAAACTGCGCTTCATTGCGCTTACCTTTCTGTACTCAGTTGGGGGATTGAGACCAAATGCGATGCCCTCCAATGCATCCATTTCGCGCTCTGCGTACAACGCCGCCCACGCAGAGTCTTTTTGCTCTATATTATCTTCGCATAAGTCAATACGGGCACTCAAGACAAAGAGCATGAGACGCCTATAGGCTGTAAGAGGAGACATTCCATCGATAGCGAGACCCTTCGTGGCCACTTCCAATGCGAAGCGAAGGTCATCTTCTAATCGAAGAAGATTATGTCGCCTTCCTGCAGACAATTTTGTGCCGATTTTTTGTAGAATTGGCTGGATCAATTCGAGATGCAAGTGGCAGCTGGCACCAATTTGATATCTTACGCGAAGCGGTAATTCATCTGATGATGTTGCATTAACGGGTCTCGAAAGCTTTAATGAAGACGAAAAAAAATCGATCTCTTCTCCAATAGCCAAGAAAGTCTTAAAGTTAATCTGCCCAGAAGACGCTTCGTGTGCACGCCTGTAAAAGGAGGCGACCTCCGCCAAGTCCATATTAGGCTGCATGGTGTGCACAATTGCAGTGAATTGAGAAAAATCGATAAAGCCAGGTGGAGCAGATTTATAGTATTTCGAAAGATTGTCTTTGCTTTGTGCTTCTTCATGGCCGACATCAGACGGAGCCATTTGGACTGACGTTAAAATGCCGAGATGACAAGTTTCAAACATCAGACGAAGTACTGCACGCCTCAAATTTTGCTCTTGAAGGAATAAATTCATTATCAGCTGAAGCCACTCAAATATATCGATAAGCTTATCGCCGTGTGCACTTTTCTGGCCTTCCACAAACGGAGCTTCCTTAGAAAGATAACGGATTTGCTGAATAACCTCCTGCCTCGTAGAGGCATCCAACTGGGCAAGAATTAGTCTTGAAGCCTTGATAACATGTTGGATTTCCACATACAATTCCTCATGCGTGTAAGCTCTGGGAATGCTTTCGTGAAGGCACATTTCATCAACTTGTGCAACCCAAGTTATGGTTGCCGGAATACTAACATCGACATATGAGCGCAAGGTATCTACTGCATGTAAAGCAAATCGGTTGTAATCACGCCCGTGTTCTTCGCTAAGATAATTCATGAATAGCTGAGCTTCAGTAGAATGAACTTCCGGGGAAGCAAGCCTTAAAATACCATCATAGAATCCCCAGCAGTCATTATGGGCTTTGTCTTCCGATCCTGAACAGTCTCCGTTGGCTCCAGGATTGAAGAACGCATATACAAAGTCAGGAAAACGAGTTTGGAATGCTCTTTGACGGTCTTCGAACGCTTTTGCAAACACTATAGCTCGCATACAGCACCGAACCCACACATCACTTCGAATCGGCCGCTCTCCGCCAAAGTTTGGAAGCAGGATCCGAAATGCCAAGCACCGATCGTCACGAAAGGTTGCCTTCCGACGACTGACAAGACCTGGCTTGACAAGAAGGGAGGGAGTACCTTCATGCGCGCAATTCTTGGTATCATGGATTTCAGTGCCTTTTCTATCATTTAAGTCGTCGAGTCCTGCATCTAATTCACTTTCCGGGCTTCCTTGTTGGATTGATTCACTTGAGGCTGAGGAGCATGGTTTAAATTTTGAGGTGGCGTCAGTTGTTGTCGAGATAGGCGAGTCTGCTTCGGTTTTCGAAAGGTCCTTGACTTGAAGTTGTAGAACTGAGATCATTTCACGTTCGTGCGTCAAAAGCCCCTCAAGATTTGCTAGCTTCCTATCAGCACTTCTTGTGATCTCGTCCACGCTTTGCCGAGCATCAGTAAGTTCACGCTCCAGATGTTTAATTCGATCATGCGATTCCCCAGTGTTGGAGTCGTCGTTATCACGTTTGCATACGTCATGGACATAGCTCAAAGCTCTTGCACATTGCTCGCGATCGCTGTCATTGTATTCAATCTGTTTAGCCTGAATGTTTGTTTTTTCCGGGAGCTGCTGGGCGTAATCTGGTTCATCTTTTTCATTGAAGCTTTCAAGACTTTCAGACACTTCTTGAGAAAAATTGCTATCTAGAGCCTTTGCTTGGTAGCTTTCCTGCTGTCCTTCCGTGTAAGCATTTGAAGTATCAAGTGCTGAGAATACGAGCGTGATCAATCGCTGAAATATCGATGCGGTTCTTTTTCGAATATTGTGGGATAATTGCCAATGTTCAAGGCATAAACTTCCCAAGTGATTTTCAAACTCTGCATGAATCAGGTCAACCCATTTGCATTCAAACTGACATATCGCAAGCACTTCTGCAAATGAACTTTGACAACTTTGCCCCAGGGCAATGTACGAATCCATTTGATCTTCTGCCTTTTGAGTGCACAATATGTAATCTTGTTCAACTTTATCAACCGTATATTTTGCCTCCGAGGGATTCAAATTAGCAGGAACTGCAAGGGTCTTGTCAAGGCGGTCATTGAGTTCTCGCAATACAATCCGTATATCGGTGTGACCTGGTGTACTTGAAATTCCAAGATTCTCCCAAGTCCCATCTTGGCACTTCATCAGATGGCTATGTTTATCCAACCGGGGTAAAGATCGAGTTGCGCAGTGATTCGAAGAAGGCCGCTTGGATGTCATCGCTTGCTGTTCAAACATTGAAGGTTTCGTTAAAGAGGCTCAATCCTTTAAACCGTGATCGAAAGACGTGTCTATGATTGCGGCGTATTATCTTGCGTTGACTCTTTAGGTATCATGAAATTATGTACATGTTGTTTTGAAACATCTACCTCAAACATGTAATGAAATGCATGCAGCGAAATTCAAAATCTTCGTCGTATCAAGGGAAGACCCAAAGATTTCATAAAACGTGCAGTCCAAAAATCATTCAGCTTTCTTTTGCTCTACTACTCATAAGAAATACAGCGCAAACCTCGTTTAAAGGTGTCGTTATTATCCGATAACAGGCTGTAGCAGGTCATGATATTACAGGTAAAAATGCCGCTACCTCACGTCTGATTTCACTCATACTATCTCTGCTGGACACAACGATACGTACTTATCTGAATGATTTCAAAGACAAATACTCCTCGCATGCAATTAAAACGACACAAATACAATTAATGCAATGGTTCAGATCTAGCATACACCCCCTCGTGCAATTTGTACGACGCAAGCGCAATTTGTACAATAGCCCAAAAGTGGCATCTCAGAAGTAATTTTAGGGCTGCATCATTGGCTTGATAAACATGTCCAAAATTAGGACCAACAAAATACTCTACATTCGATAGGTTGTGAGCTAAAGGGCTATACTACAAGGCTCCATGTTGCTGCGCATATAAATCATTTTTCATTGAAGACAAAGTCGATATGGATGGCGGATATGGTAAATGATACCAAATATTATACCATTCTCTAGTATTATAGGTTTAATGGGGTTATGATGGGATTAATAAGTGCTGGTGTGGTAGTTGGTATGGGTTGATAAGCCACCACCTCACGATAAAATATTGAATGAATTAGTTCTGGTTCTATGCCCCAACTATTTGATATCGCTACCAAAATTCTCGATTGTTTGGCTTCTTATGAGGATCACTGTCAACGTTCGGATCTTTCGTCGACGCCCCTGCTTTACTTCTCAGGAAAGAAAACTATTTGGCTCTTAATGGCGGGTCATGAAGTAGTGGAGTAGTGGGCACAGGAAGAAGAATTAACGCGCTTGTTTTTTTATAAACACCTACATAAATTACATCTCGCGAAATTTTATTTCTTTATATGGCGTATCAAACGCCATACATCGATTTATGCAGGGCGCAATTCCACTACCAATATAGCATAGAGATATCCCCGCAAGAAAAAATAATCATATGAGCAATTTTTTGGAAGTGGAATTATGAACTCATAGTATGCTTCAATTCATGTGGGATCAGATTCGTGAAGATATTAGTTAGAAATCGGTACCAAGGGCACTCCACAAGTCTACCACAAGGCTTGGGAAGAGCCGGGACACATACGCTTCGATCACAGCTCGTTGTTTTGCTGTTGAACTTAAAACGGATGCTCGCCACTCTGCCATCTTGATCTCGTCCAACTCCTCATTCGCTGCATGCCTACCATTCATTGCCGTCGGCGAGACTTTTTGCTGGTTCAGAGCACTCGAACGTGCAGAGTCGGGGTTGTGCTCTTCAACAACTGAAGGTTCCACGAGATTCGGGCCAGGTCCTGGAAATTCAGCCTTCTTTTTAAGCATTGACGAAGTCACGTGCTGTATCTCTAACGTCGATTCCAATGTGGGATGTCTTAATACTGCTATGGCATCAAAAGTTTGATCCGCAAAATGTTGGTTAAAGTTGCGCAAAAAACGCAGAAGGTCAGGTAGCGAGCACAGGTCATAAGTGCGATGCCTCCCGACAGACGCTAGTAATTGAGGATGAACGACGTCGCCCCAATGCCAGTAATCAGCTCTTTTCTTCGACATTATAGGCTCACCACCTGAATAATAGCTTGTTGACTTGCATTGATCGCTCTTGCCATTGATATTATAATCACAAAGGGCGCGACTAGCTTTACTGCCGCTTCTGCTTTTTGTGTTAACCAATGAGGAGTCATCGCTTTCAGCTGCAGTAGCCGCGCTTACCGCAAGCTGATCCAGCTTAGGCCTCAAGCGGTCTAATTTGTTGGCGACGTCGTCAAGATAAGCGAGTCGTTGAGATGAGGGCCAGAAATAAGGGTGGCACAGAGCTTGGCTTGCATTGAGGCGCTTGGAAGGGTCATGCGCAATGAGTGAAAGCACTAAACTGGCAGCCTCCGGATCCTGCAAAGGCAAAATCAAGCGTTGATGTAAGAAATACGTTTGCGTTTGTATGAAGGCAATAAAAAGTCACAGCGATGCATTTATTCCCTTTGCTATCGACCTGATCTTGGAGAATATTGAGGTCGTGTTGACCCGCAACCACAGCAAAAGGATCACCATGAAAAGGATGCCGCCCACTCGCATTCACAAAGAAAGCCACACACCTAACATAACAAGCGAGGAGTTGGCTTGGTGCAGGGGATTTTATGAAGAAAATCACCAGGAAAAACGCGGAGAAGTAACAGAGGCGTAGACGAGCATAATTGTATGCAGAAAATGAAAACCTCAAAAGAGAAGATCGCGTGGAGTGCACAAAGGAATGCCCTATTTCTTCCTACCCGAGTCCAAAGAGATCTACAGCTCTGGTCTTGCGCTGTTTTCGATAAACTTCCGGGGCAAACCAACCGCCACCGCCGGTGGGGCCACTGTGGGCTTCCCAAGAAAAAGACGCGTCATCATCGTTGTCTGCGTCATCATTTGCTGCCGTCGTGTCGCCAGATGGCAGCCCAGGGGAAAGCTTACGCACATTCTGCGAAGGATTTGCACTGAGCTGTCGACTGAGGCCAAAATCAGAGAGTTTCAAAGTACCGTCCCAAGTAAAGAGCACATTTCTCGGGCGGAGGTCGCCGTGCACCACTCCAACGCTGTGAAGGAAGTTGAGGGCCGAAGCAAGCGACTCGCAAACTGTGACGCGGCGCAACCGACTGCTATTCAACGCTTGCCGACCCACCGCCAGCGCTGATGCTAACCTTTGGTCCGCTTCTGTCAACGAAGTTGCTATAGACGCTAAAGAGACAGAGGATCGTGGTGAAGTTGTAGCGTGATGGGAGTTAACTGCAGTAGCCAAGCGAGATGGTGGGTGAAAGAGGTCGTGCAGAGAGTAAGCACATCGCTCGAGGGCTAAATACACAAAGTGGGAATCACGTCGTAAACTACTAGTCCCAACATCATCCGCTGCAGTGGTGTCTTCTTCTTCAACGCCAAAGTACTTCACGACATTTGGGTGGTAAGTATGCTGCGCGAGTGCGACGAGGGTAGCACGCTCGGCCAGGAAAGTTGATTCCAGGACCACATTAGGGTGCACTGCTCGACGATCTGAGTCACCATCTAAGTCTTCTCGCTCTCCGAATCGGTTATTGCTTGCTAAGACCAATCCCACAGGTAGATCATTCCCATCGTGGCTTACAATGCTCTCTTTTGAGGGTGTTTGTCTTGCCATGGCCTTCACAGCTACAGGGCCCCATTCATCATGGTGGCCTGCGTACACGGTAGTCCCAAAAGACCCGACTCCGAGCACACACTTTTCGTCCCAGCGAAGCTTCCCAAGGTGTCGCTCTAAATTCTGGGATTCGTCAGCAGTAGGCTCTTCATCAAGTGCCAACTTCTTGAGCATCCTTCGTGGGTCGCTCGCTTTAGTATCAATATTTTGTGACGCCACTGTTAGTAAAGACGATGCTGCCTCTGAATTTTCGTCTTGTGCGACACTGTCTTTACTTGTCGAAGATGTAGCTATGCTCAACTCAGCCATATTGGCTGTGATACTCGAAGCACGGGGCTCTTTTGGAGGTGGCGGCGGCGTACGAGGCAACATCAGAGGGTGTGACGCACCGGCTCCTTTCAAAGCACTACCAAATGCCACCTGAACAGAAGCTGCATTTGTGGCATGCCCTGCTTGATTACGTGCTTGTTGATTTGCGATGTCACGTTCAGCCGCAGCAGCCGCCGCGAGCAGTCGGCGCTTTGCGATGGCAGAATCGGAGAAGCGTCGCGCGAGGTGAGTGGGAAAAGGGCCGAGAGGACCGAGGGCAAATCGATCTGCATCGGCACGAAGACTCTCTTCTTCCTGAATACACAAGTTTAAAATAAAATTAGATTTTAAGGATATCACACAAGATTGTCCCAGGTAAACATCTTACCCGAATGCGAGCTGACCGAAAGATGCGCTCGTAAACTTTTGTGGGCGACAAAGGCGACTCTGGAGTGCACGGCGATCCAGCCTCGTCTTTTTGAGGCGATTCTGGCGCCAGCTTCGCTGTATTTGCGTTATCACTATCCTGCTCCTCGGACTGAACTCCATCGTGTTGCTGAGTTCTAGGATTCATTGGCCACGACGGTAGGTCCACTTGTGAGTTGTCATCATGTTGAACGGTTGGAGGAGATAAGCCCCTGTCGGCAGCACCTCCAGTATCGCCAGTAGTGCTCACGTTGCTGGAATCATTAGCCATTGAAAGCAATTCAGCTTGCTTGATAGCTTGCACAGACTCAGGCTGAGGGCACTTTAGCCATATGTTCCCTCCTACACTGACTTGCCCCTGGGAGCCCTGAATATCAGATGAAGACCGATGACGGGTCAAGGATGGTGGCATTCTGATCTCGTCGATCTCGGCCCCATTCTCCACTTCATTATTTGCAACATCTACTGCTTTGTCAGATTTTACATTCGCATTGGGCTCCACGATATCCTCATTATCATCCGGCTCAACGTCATCAACTACACCGGCTTTTGCTTCTCCTGCAATTTTTTGGTGCTTTCTACGGAGCTTTCGTTGCTTCTTTTTTGCGTTTTTCTGTGAGGAAACCGCATAAACCGCATGGTTTATGGCGGAATCCGATGCTGTACTGTTCTCTTCGGCAATCAACAATCGTGCCACGCCATTTGAAACTTCCATTGCGGCAGCAGCATCTGCACGACGTCGATCCTCCACCCAATTGGAGAGGGCTTCGAGCTTCGTCGACATTGCAACCGTCGGACGTGCTGTGAACGGTTGAGGAAGTGAAGCAGAGGCATCGCTTGCACCTTGAGCGATAGATTTACTGGGACAAACTGCTTCACTCCCGTTATTCACGTTGCCGCCACCGCTAATACTACTTAAGTTGCTGCTTTTTTTTGTTTCATCAGATGAGTGCATCGGGACAGGCGAGTTGCGACCCACAAAGGCGGCTGCAGCGGCTGCAGCTGCAGAAGGTGGGCGAGGCGGGGTGATGGGTCTTCTAGGAGGTGAGGGCGAAGGAGCTACAACTTGAACCGAATTTTGGGCTGAAGGCGGAACAGGAGTGCCAGTTCCCGCCGAAGTAACCCTCAATGACCTGCCACCCAAAGCTTGCTCCGTCGATGCTGCTGCTTGAACCAGTGTCAAAGCGTGTTTGACATCAACTGTAGCCTCATCAAAGCACTTCAACTCAACCAGAGAGACGACCCGTGCAGCTAAGGTTGACACTCGCAAACTGAGCACATCCATTGTGTTTGCACCGTTACCAGATGATGCGCCATCCGCAGCTTTCTCAACGTCCATTGCAATCAATGCGTTAAGGTCATTGATAGCTTCGAGGTGCCTCCCTAGAGCTTTGTGCGCGGCTGCTCGGGCACGAAGCGCTCCTGAATGAGTGGGCGCTGCCGCAAGAAGGCCGTCTAAGTCCTCAACTGCTTCTTGAAAGCGGCCCAGCTTCGCGAGGGCAGCGGCACGGTTCAGTCTACTCGCGTCATCGTTCGGATCAAGTCGAAGCGCAGCGCCGTAGTCGCTCGCCGCTTCCGCAAAGCGATTCATTTGCACCAGCGCAAAAGCGCGACATGCGCGAGCAGCTGCAGAGGTAGGGTCAAGCCTGGCCGCAGCCGTAGCGTCAGCGACGCATTCCGGCCATCGTTTGAGGCGCCGCAAAGCCACCGCCCGATTGAGCCGCGCAGGGGCGTAAGATGAGTCGCAGGTGACGGCTGCATCCAAGCAAGCTAGCGCTTCGGCAGTTCGGCCCAACTTTCCAAGCGCAGCACCTTGAGAGCAGAGCGCTCGCGGGTCGCT
>Ga0307982_1001551_pt1 | contig 18690 bp, 23 predicted proteins | sample OrgLakmetagen989_FD_201847 | JGI IMG/M metagenome (GOLD analysis project Ga0307982, IMG submission 201847) | Saline water microbial communities from Organic Lake, Antarctica - #989 | ecosystem: Environmental > Aquatic > Non-marine Saline and Alkaline > Saline | place: Antarctica: Organic Lake... | reverse complement strand
AGCGGCGGTGAGGCAGGAGCAGCACCGAATGTGGAGACGGTAACGGTGACAGCAGCGGCGGCAGCGGCGGCGGCGATTGCGGAGGCAGCGACGGCAGAGGCGGCAACAGCGGCGGTGAGGCAGGAGCAGCACCGAATGTGGAGACGGTAAAGGTGACAGCAGCGGCGGCAGCGGCAGCAGCGGCGGCGGCAGCAGCGGCGGCGGCAGCAGCGGCAGTGGTAGCTACAGCAGAAGCAGCGACACCGGAAGCGGCAACAGCGGCGGCAGGCAAGAAAAGCGGCAGCGCCGGCACCCATAACAGAGCCGGGGGAGACGGCAGCGATGGGGACGCTCGCGATAGCGACGGCGCGCGTGGAGTCAGTAGCGGACGCGAAGGCAGTGGCAATGGCAGAGTTGGAGTCGCAAGTGGCCTGAGGAGCAGCGGCAACGAAAGTGCAGACGCTAGTGACGGCCACATAGGCAAAACCAGCGAAGACAAGGGCCATGGCGGTGAGACTTGAAGATATCTTAAGCACCAAAGAGGCTCAACAACTGCCGAGGAACAGGAAGTACCTACCAGGCGAGGAAGTGCTCCCGACATGGGCACGATGGGTCAGCCCCCAGAAAATTACGCGACGAGATGCGACGAGGCTACCACAATACACACAAAACCTGCAGCGCCTAGAGCAGAAGCGGAAGTGGATGAAGAGGTGGAGTCCGGAGAAACAGCGGCAGCAGCGGATGCCAATGGCACGAGCGACACGAGGAGGAGAGCCCGAGGGAAAAAGAGAGGTGGACAACAAAGCAGACTTCCAGGACACGCACGGGAGCGATATAGGAAGAGCTTGGACAAAACGTGACCCAGGTGGCAGCTGGGGGAGGCCGAGGATTACCTCGCTTTTTGACGCTGCCTACCTATCGATCGAAATGTCCAAGCCTCCGCTCTAAGACCTTCGGCCGACGGGCAGCCTGACAATCAACGGCTAGCCTGGCGTATGCGGCAGGCACGCGCATGCAGCGCCAACGGAGCCTCGACACTGAATCCGACCGTTCAGCCGCTGGGTCATCACGCATCAAACAGGGCGCCAAATTTAACGGCACTCAAACCGGAGGAGGTTTTAGTGGAAAGACTACGAAGCCTAGTGGATACACCACACTCTTCGGAACAAGGGAACACAGCTGTTACGCCAGCTCCCAAGTTCCGTTCGTCCGAAGGGATTCCCCCCCTCGGGCCCAGGTATAGCAGAGAGGGAAGTAGAACGAGAGGAAGCAAGGGCAAATCGCAGAGCTCAGGAATACTAGGAATACTAACGAAGAGACAGCCAACTCCTTAGGAAAGCTTCTGGGCCCGCTGTTTTCTGGATATAACTAAGCGAAAGCGAAAGGAATTGATGTTGCGATTCCACAAGACACCTATAAAACCTTTGGTAAGCATTTGATTCACTATCCTGCTGTAAGAGATGACTTAAAATTGCCCATCAAATACCCTACTCGTTCTAAAAATTTGGGTAAAGTAAAAGTCGTTTCACCTGAATATCGTGAATTATTGATGAATATGTTAGAACGAGGAGTATTGAGTGATAGAATGTACGACGAGTTAGTAAATGAAGAAAAAGAACACTTCAATCAAGCAGTCAAAGCAAGTGGTCTCATGGAAACCATTAAACTCAAACCAATCAACGAAGACAAGAAAGATCTAGTGGTACGCCTTAAAGTGTTACGAGGTCAATTCATTGCTGGTAACAACGCACCTACACTCATCAAATAATTACGCTCAGTGATTTTACATTTCATGGAAAAAGGACAAATCCAAAAACAAGATGGTTATGACCTACTGAAAGAATTGTTTGCTGTGGAAAAATAATTTCTATCAGTATAGTATAATGGGAAAAACAATAGATCAACGTAGTTTGATGTTTAGTACCAGCATCTCAAAACTGCTCTCACTGAAAAATGTCTGTGTGTGTGTGTGTGTGTGTGTCACATCACATTTTTATCTGGGTAACGTTACATACGCACTGTACTGTACAGTGTACATCTGTACATGTTCTGTAGTACGTACTGGGTACTGGGTACGTGTGTTCTGACACGTTGTCACGTTGTCACTGACATCAACTACGTTGATCGTGGCGCGGCGGCGCGCGCGCCGCTGCAGTTATATTAAAGGAAAACTCTGATATGGTGGTTTTTAATTCATGTTTAATCTTTCCGGTGGTTCTTAATTTATATTAATCAGTCCAGTGGTTCTTGATTGTTATTTCTCAAGATGCCAAACAAGGTACCGTTTTTAAGCGATTCGGTGATGCCAAGGTTGGCAACAAATCGAGATGGTTGTTCTCAGAGAAAATAAATCAAGACGGTTGATTTCGGTGTAGAGTAATCGAGAATTTTTTTGTGAAACATACCATTAATTGAGACGGTCGTCCTTTCAATCGTTATAATCAAGATTGTTTCACGTTGGCATATCTCATCGAGGTGGTCGGACTAGCATTCCAAGATAATCGAGACTATGACAGAAGCATACTTTTAATCAATACATTTCTTACCGGACAATCGATAGGGTGGGCCCTAGGAAACGCGACTTCACGTCGCAGTCCCAGACCAGAACCAGTGCCCCGTGGCTGCGCCCGGCGCCGCTGTGACCAGCAACACTTCGAGCTCCCCCTCCGAGAGCTGGAATAAGACGGCACTAGCATCTCTATTATTTTTGTATTCATGCACTGGCCTTGATTAAATGGAGTTCTTTATACCACTATATTGATTTTCTCTTTTTTTTTTCGATTGAAATTTAATTCAAGACATCCTCTCGATTTTTTTATTCTTTTGCCGTGGTCTTGATTTAAATTGAAAATCGGAACCACTATTTCGATTATTTATTATTTCTAGCGACCATTTTGATTATATTTAAATTAGAACCACAATTTCGATTCATAAACACATAGAGGCCATCATATTGATTTTTTGAAATTAAAAACCACCATCCCGATTTTTTTCCCCTTTTTTTCCCACCGGATTAAAGTTGTCCCTTATATTAACTACTGCTAACATAAAAGAAAATTCAAACAATACTAAGTTAGTATCTAACTTTCCAAGTGGTGGGTATACTTTTAAGAACGACATGATAGCAGTATTATCCATATACCAATACTTTAGTATTTTCAACATTACCAGTGATTATGGTAACAATAGTTTTAGTTATGCATGGTTTGATGGGATTGAATACACTATCACGATTCCAGATGGATATCATGAAATAAGTGATTTGAATTCATACTTCCAATCTATCATGATTACCAACACACATTACATGACCAATTCTGCTGGTCAGTTTATTTACTTCTTAGAGTTTGTTATCAACACTTCAAGGTATGCCGTTCAAATTAATTCTTATCCTTTAGACACTATTAGTCAAACCTTGAATAATTATTCTTTACCAGCAGGAGCAACATGGGTCGTTCCAGAAACTTCCACACAATCTCAATTCAACATCAACACCACTGGGTTTGGCGAAGTGTTAGGATATGAAGTAGGTTCTTATCCAACCACACAAAGTGAGGGTTCAAGTTCAATAAGTTTTTTGAGTAGCAAAGCACCACAAATCACTCCTTATAGTTTCATGTAATTTAGTAAATAATCGTGCCGTCATCCCTTCCAATATATTGACTTCGTATACTCCTTTAGGAACAACCATTGGTAGTTTGTTTACTTTTGAACCCAATTATTTCCAATTTGCTGATGTAGAAGATGGACAATATACACAATGGGTGTTGGAATTTAGAGACCAATTAAGTCGTCCTATTGTCATAAGAGACCCTAACATGTTGATTACATTATACACAGAAACCAAAAATAAAAACATCTAATTATATATATATGCCTTGTTGTTATCATTCCAAACGCAAAGGAGGTAGAGTGGAGTCATGGTGAAAAAAGGTAAAAGTGGTTGTGGTATCAAACGCATGTTTAGAGATGGTCTTGCTGGTTTCGGAAAAGATGCTGAAAAAGTGAAAGACGATGTTGCCCCTAGAATGAAAAAAACAACAGAAGCATTTAAGAAATTTGATGGATTACAAATAGACCATTCAAAAGGAAACTAAAAAATATATCTCGTTGATTTTTTAACTTTGTATTATTTTTTTCTGTGGATATACTATAATGGATGATCTTGTGTTTGAAGAGAGTATTACAATGGAAACTGACCAAAGTGAATTCACAGAAAAAAATGGGTCTATGTGAACGACAACAACGCACAGAATTATTCGTCCCAAGTGGTGATTGATTCTACCCCTTTATCCAATGCTGGTGGATATGTGAACTGGAGTGAAGGCTATATTATAATGCCTTTAGTGGTGGAAGCTACTGCTACTGCTGGTTTAGACGATGCTGATGCTCATAATATGATGGGATTCAAGAATGGTTATTGGAATATGATTAACTCCATGAGCGTGGAATTTAATAACCAAACTATTGTTCAACAAACTCCCTTTTTGAATGTATTTCGTTCTGTCAAAGCACATACTTCGTTTAGCGAAAGCGATGTTATTAATCATGGCAATGAATTAGGTTGTGCCCTTGACACTGCTACGTCATGGGGTTATTCCACAACTAATAATTTGAGTGGTCGTGGTATTTTTAACAACGAATATGCTCCTACTACATCAGGTCATGCTTTGACCACCAACTGGGACTTAGGTTCTCATAACGAAGGTCTACGGAAACGCATGGAAAACACCAATAAACTTTCAAGTGGGAAGGGAAAAGTATCTGTGGTTGCGGAAGCGACTCGTGGTCTTCTGTACCAATCACGATGTGTAAGCAAAGAACAAACTAAAATCATTTGGGAAGTATATGCTAAACTTCGTCTCAAGGATTTAACAGATTATTTTGAAAAGTGTCCGCTACTCAAAGGTTCTACCATGTGTTTTTCATTAACACCAACCAAGCAGAAGTCACTTTCACCCCAACTGTAGATGGAGCAGCACCTGCCAACAGCACTCTTCCTGCCGTTCAAGCATCTTTATTAAGTGGTAATAATACTTTCCCTTTGATGGTGTCTTCCCAAAAAGCACCAAGTGATACTGCATCAGGAGGTAAAATTTCATTAGATACTGCTGTTGCTGTCAAACTTTCCGTAGATATTGTAAAAGGTCGTCAAAGCGGTCACCAAACTTCACTCACTTCGTGCCGTCTATATGCTCCACTTTATAAATTCAATCCTTTAGCGGAACAGCGTTACTTATCCCTTGCTCCTACCAAACGAGTTGAATATGAAGATGTATTCCAATATAATTTTAGCGGTGTCAATGCTGGTGATACTTTCAATTTCCTTGTGTCCAATGGTATTGCGGATATTCAAAATGTTTTGGTTGTTCCATATCTATCAGCGTCTGCGAATAACAGTATGAATCCATTCTTGTCTCCTTATGGTACAGCAGGTGCTACTCCTGACCCTATTCCACTTCAGCAATTCAATATCATGCTTTCAGGTGTCAATCTTTTCCTTGAAAATGAAGAATACGATATCCAAGCTTTTTCTCACCAACTTGCTTCTTCTAATCAACTTAATGGTGGTCTCACTACTGGTTAGGAAGTGGTCTCATTGGTAAATTTGAGTTTGAATCTCGATCCGTCCAAATCGTTGGTCGTAGTGCTTCTGCTCAATAAATTTCCCTTATGGTGTTCGTAGCATTCAAACGCTCTATGACCATTGTCATTCAAACTGGTGCTAGGTTAACTTAAGTAATTGAGTAACATTTAGGTAATTTATAAATATGTCTGTTTATAAATTATATGTGTATATATATGACCTACAAACAAAGATTAAATGAAAAGTTTGGTTTGGATAAAGATACATAACATAGTTTCAGAGAGATAAAAGAATTAACTGGAGTTCCAATAAACATCTTGAAAGAAATTGAAAAACGAGGCAAAGGTGCTTATACGAATAATTTAGGTTCAGTAAGATTGATTGATATTAGTAAAAACGACGATTTACGAAAAGGAGCATCTAAACGCTTATCTATGGAACAATGGAGTAAAGCACGAGTTTATTCTTTCTTATTTAAGACTATATTCCAAAATATGAAATACAAAAAACAAGATATGGACTTATTTGAAGAATTAAAGAAAAAGAAGATTATTTAACAAAGTGACAAATCATTATTGTGAGTATATTTTAACAAATATTTATGTAATCTTTGTCTATTTCTTGTAAAGAATAAAACATATTAATCAATACTACATAAAAATCGTATGTTTCCATATATATATATACTTTTTTTCTTTTCCTTATGTATATGGAACAATTACAATTGAGCATTTCACCAGCACAATTGACTTAAATAAGAAAAGGTCTACCTATTCAAATCAGTCATGGTTCTATGGGTAATGGAGATGTGGTTATCTCTTTAAGACCAGAAAAAGCGAAGAAAATTGTTTCTGCTTTTAAACGAGGAAAAGGATTACGCATTCAAATGGACGAAGATGAAGTTAGAGCAAGTGGATTATTAGATGGTTTGAAGAAATTCGGTAAAAAGTAGAAAAAGGTGTTGTAGATGTGGGAAACAAAGTTGCGAAACCAATAAAAAAAGGAATCTCTAAAATACCAAAACCTGTTCGTGATGTTTTACAAGAGGAAGCACAGGGTATGATTGATTCAACTGGATCAACTTTAGGCATGATGATAGGAATAGCGACTGGTGATGAAGAATTGGGTGACATGATTCAAAAAGGCATTAGCGATACAGGAAATGAATTACTTTCCGGTCAGCGTCTTTCTTTAGGCAGCAAAATATTACCTATTGCCAAACGAAGTGTAAATCTTGTAGTAGACGAAATTGAAGACCCACGATACAAAGCATTAGCAAAACAAATTATGAAAAAATCTGGAGCAGGACTTTACGGCAAAGCAGGTTCAGGTCTTACAGGACAAGGATTACGAAGACAAGGTTTAAGTGGTTCAGGAATGCGAAAAAGATACCCTGCTGTGATGCGACCTGATTTTGATGAGGAAGATATGGGACAAATGCTAAGAGCAAGACCTGCTGTAATGCCAAGAGAAGATGTAAGAATTTTACCTGAACGAAGACACAAAGTTATAAAACCATATCCTCGTCGTGTTCCTCGTTTTGAAAAAGGGTCACAAGAAGCAAAAGATTACATGGCATCTAGTAGTAGCAACAAACAAGGAAATGGATTATTTTCAAATCTTGGTAAAAAATCAACAAAGGAGCAATAAAAGTTGGAAAAGATATTGAAAGAGGAGCAAAAGAAACAGGTAAAGATTTTAAAAAGGGAGCAAACAAAGGAAAAACAGCACTCTTTGGAAAACGAATTGGTGATGAGGCAAGATTCGTATTACCTATTGCTGGTTCTATCGTAGGAGGAACTGCTGGTTCTATGATGGGTGGAGCATTAGGTGGTGCTGTAGGTTCTTCTGTTGGTGGTGCTGGTGGTAAAGCACTCGCTGACGATATTACCAAACGAGGTTATGGAATGAAAAGTGGTAGAGGACAAAGAAATCCACTAATAAAACCAGCACCTAGTGTGCCAACCTTTAGTTCATATGCTCAATTGGCTTCAGGTCAACTCCTCGTAGCAGTTTTCAAAATGGTGGAACTGGTGAACGCATCATGTAAAATTAATATGTGTATAAAGTATACGAGTTTAACCAATTTTGATTTACATCGGTTATGTAAGAAAATGGACTTACCAATCGTGGGTGTATTTAGTAAAGATGAATTAGAACCAATACCGCAACAAATCGGAACATATTATATCATTATGAGTGATGCCCATGAAGCAGGGACACATTTTGTTTGTTTCAAAATTGTTTGCGATGAAGATAGAGACAACTACAAAGGTAAGAAAAATAAAGATAAAGTATGTGAAGCAATATATTTGATAGTTTTGGGATTGACATGCCGATTGAAGTGGCAAATTATCTTTTAAAAAAAAAGACCCATTGCCTATAGAAATAGTCACATTCAGAATATTTATAGTGATGTATGCGGTTGGTATTGTTTGCTTTTTTATCATGCTTTAGAAAATAAACAAATGGATGACTCTTATGTAGAAGATTTTGAACGATTTCTAAACAACTGGAGCGAAAATACCATAACTAACACCAAATTATTAAAATCAATATTTAAAGATATTCCATAAAATAACATCTAATATATACATAGAGACCCAATCTAACTTTAAATATACGACACAACGGAATGGTATTCATTTTATTCCTCATGATACGATACAAGCATTTAAGAAAGACCCATTGTTTAAGAACGATGAGGTATTTGAAAAATTAAAACCAGACGCATATGGATTGTCACCTATTTTTGTAATCAATCCAAAAAGGATTCATGCTTACTACACTCCTTTACTTAAGAAAAAAATAACGAGAAGAATTTATAAAGACGATGATGAAGAAATAGTAGAATAAATATTTTAGAATATGTGTAAGTATTGAAGCGAAAAAAAGGGTCAATAGATGGAGTCCAAATGATTCTTACATAAAAGGCACTTCGGCACCTAAGGGCACCTTTTTTTCGAACTTTTTCTAAAATCCATTCCCTGAGAAAACTTTTGACAAAAGGTGCCCTGGTGCCTTTTTATTTTTTATGTAAGATATTTATGAATATTGTTTATAAATATTGATTATGAATATTTACTTTATATTTGAATGTAGTGTTTGCGTCAATTGATTTCAAATATCTCTGGGCAAGACGCATGCCGAGTTCGCGACCTTACTTAAAATGCTTATTGGTTATGAATTAGGTATGGTTAATTATGTTTAAGCGTGAGATTTCTTTGATTCTCCTCTGTATTTTGAGACCATTAATGCTGTGCTTCTGCTAAGGGTGGGGCGTGTCGTAGTCCACCTATGCGACCATAACTAATTATGGTCGCATAGGTGGACTACGACATCTGCAGGCCAATACACGTACTATGAAAGCGGATTTTGGAGATTGCCGACCCGGTCCGGAGCGCCCTCGGCAGATTGCTGCGGCTACATGATCATGCTAGCTTCTGTGCTTCGGTACAGTGTAAGATTACGCAGTAATATGTGACTAGCAATCCACCTTCCGCAATTATTGAGAAATTTGGAGTTTACGTTCCAATGTTTGAGGATTGATTAATGAAGTGCTGTTTATGGTGATTATTTCGTCGGATTGTTTCACCACGAGCGATGACTTCTGGAGGTGTTTTTAAGCCTGGATGTTTGACGCAGGCGGCCCGAAGGACCAGGATAATTTTCATCGTCAGAACTGAAGTAGGTTTTGTAGTTTTTGTTGGAGATTCTTTGAGATTGACGACTTGGAGGTTACCTCGGCCGGTTATTGGAATGGACTTGGCAGAATTAGATATTGATCAGTCAGTTTGCGATTCTGATGGACAGCGTGATGACGCGGGACAACTACACCCTGTATGGCTGTACAGCAGTGATGACTCATCATCACCGAAGTGAAAGAAGACTTTCTCTTCTCTAGCCCTTTATATGCCCCATTCCCCGCGTGTGTCTACCTGACCATTCCTTGTACGCCTGACCGCCGAGTCGGGCATTTGCATGCACATTAGTAATAGTTCAACTCCACAACACCCTTTGTGAGTAGTTAGATCCTACAAGCCTCTGGCAGAATACGATAAGCCACGGACCTCCTGTGGAGGAGAGGATTTGGAACTGGGGCCTGGAACTGAGGATTTAAAATTATGTGGCTGAAGAACTGAAGCGACGAATTCAACTGGGCAGAACAGGGTTACTTCATGGTGGCTTGAGAACAACTCTCAAGGGCGGAAAGGGCCACTTCGGACGGTTTTTATCACTTGAATGGACACTCCTGCATGGGTGCTATATAAGTTTCTTACTAGAAGGTGCTGTTCTATTTCCCCTATCTGCCTGCAGGCCCTCTGATATCGCCCTTTCGAGGCCCGTGCTGCCCTTGATTAGCTCCTCTTCTAGTATTGGCTTCTCTCGTAGTATAGGCCGCTTTACTTCGAATCTCTGCTTGTTAGCCCTCTAATTCCGGCTTTCCGGCCCCTCGGGGCCTGTGTGTGCTCTGATCGCACAATGGGGTCGAAGGCGAACTCTCTCAATGGCCATCTGATCAAGGTGCTTTCTAAGTTGGCGTGTCGGCCGGCCTCCCGAGTCAACGGCCAAAACACAAGTGTGCTAATTCGAGTTGATGCCAACAGAGTCTCCCAGTAGCAGCCCGGTAGCCCGGTAGCCAGATCCTGGCGGCTACAGGGGAGAATTTATTTTGGTGCTTGTTGGTCTTCTTTGCTTCTTTTGCGTGTTCGAAGGCATTTTCTTTTGAGTGATGATGAAGTAGTGGTGAAAATGACGAGTTGTTATGATTAGATCGAGGTCCAGAACCAGCTACTCAGTCAGCTAAAGTTAGTTGCGCGATAGCGAAGCCTAAAATAGGAGGGCTTTTTGATTGAGCGCGGAAAATTCAAAGGCGCGACACAGCTGTATTTCTGCTTTTCGATGGAATCATTCAGTGCTTTCATGGAATCTGGCCTTCACACGGCTACAAGTGAAGGGATTGGATATCATTCGGACAGCTTGTCTCGAAATCTCGAAACCACATATTACAGTGCCGATGATGAAGCAGTCACAGACGACCATGGAGATGAATTGTGCAGCGACTTCTGGGCGGGAACTGAAGGGCTTGTGGTGCTGGCAGTGGCGTTATTTTGTGGCGTTTTTGCGCGACTCGTGCTGAGGCGCACTAAGATACCCTACACAGTGCTCCTCACCTGTCTAGGAGGCCTAATGGGGATTCTTCACGATGTCGCACGTGAGGTAATAACTACATGTATAATCTCATTGAGGAACTGCATCAGTTAAGCATCGTGACAAGTCGCAAATACCTCGTCTAATTATTCTCTTCTGGTCTGTTCTTTTGGCATGGCGTGGATCTTCGCTTGGGGCTCTGCTGTAACCAAAGAAACCGCTTTACTCTAATAGCGCATTGGGGTTGTCGAGCGATGCGTGGATCCACATCAATCCTCATCTTATGCTGTTTGTCTTTCTGCCGATTCTAGTCTTCGAGGCAGCTCTCAACTGTGGTTCGTTGATACACTCACTGCTTCCCTCGCTCACTTGTGTTTCGAAGCAAAAAGAAAATCAAAAGACATTGCAACCGACCTTCTTCTTCCTTCTAAAAAAACTCTCATATGGCTGCTGCATTATTGCCTGTCTTTAGAATGGCACATTTTCAAGCGGCTTATCTGGCAGATTCTTGCGTTGGCCCTTCCTGGGGTCATACTCTCTACCGTCCTAACCGCATGTGTTTTCAAGTATGAAAAAATCAATACGATTTCAATTGCATAGAACACTACGCAGGGTAGTACAGCAATAGCAGGCATGCCGTCTTATCTTCATAGCGTGTTCCTCTGTAATCTTACGAACAATAGCGTGTTGGGTGTTGGGTGTTGGTGTGTTCCTTTCCAGTGCTTTGACCTCCTCTGCACAATCTCTTCAGGTTCGTCTTGTTCCGAGGCGCACCGCACTGGGACTGGAACGCAGCTCTAGTGGCAGGTTCGATCTTGTCAGCCACCGATCCTGTGGCGGTGGTGGCCTTGCTCAAAGAGCTCGGGGTGTCTGAACGGCTCACGACTCTGATGGAGGGCGCGTCCTCGCTGAGCGACGGTACTACCTTCGTCATCTTTCAGGTATTTTTTTTTCATTTTCTTTTTTATACATATGCCGCAGATTTATCGCTGACGTCACCTTTCACCTTAATACATGCAAAGACCTCTTAGCGCTTCCAGCTGAAAGCAGCTTGATATTTAGTTCCTTCCTTGTTACATGTCATCTAAGTATTAAAACAGATCAATTTTATAACAGTGAGAACAAATTTTCTTGGACCTCAGGTGTACTGGTCGCAACTGCAGCAAGGGTTAAGCGTATGCAACATCAAAGGGATCGATGGCGCTGGCGAGGTTACCGTCAATTTCATTCGCCTTTTCGTAGGTGGCGTAGTGCTCGGGCTTGTCATGGGGCAGGTGTTGCAGTTCTGTTTGAGGCGGTGCTATAACGATATGCACACGGAAGTGACTCTGACCTTTTTGGCAGCTTTTGGCACGATGTTAATCGCAGAAGCAACGGTATTAAACTTAAGTGGTATTTTGAGCTTAGTTACTTTAGGCCTAACGATGGCTGCTGGTGGCAAGTTTTTCCTGAGTTCGGAAGCCGCCCATGCGATGCATATTGTTTGGGGTATTCTCGGCCACCTCGCAAACACAGTGATTTTCTTCGTGGCGGGCATGATCATCGCCGGGCCGGACGTCCTTGGGTCCAGCGCGTTTCTCGATTCCTTTTGGAGGCGCTTTTCAAAATTGCTCGTGTTGTTCATTCTCATACAAATCATTCGCGCCCTCATGATTGCATTACTTTGGCCAATACTTTCAAGGGGGCATTACAAGTTCAATGTGCGTCAAGCTGCTGCGATGTCTTACGGAGGCATTCGCGGCGCAGTGGGCCTATGCTTGGCGTTGGTCGTGCAGGAAACGCTCAGTCAGTACGAAAGTCCCTATGGCGATGAAAAACAAGAAGCTTCAGTTCACATTCTGGGTGATGAATTATTGTTTTACATCAGTGGTGTAGCCATTTTGTCCCTTGTCGTGAATGGCACCACCATGAAGATGGTACTGACGCATCTGGGCTTAGTGGGCAGCGCCGAAAGTGCTCAGCGCGCTTACGAGCGCGTAACCTTTGAGCTGGCCGAAAGGGTTACAAAGCTCTTGGAAAAATTGAAGCGAGGCGAAGCCCAGGACATGAACGGCGTAGATTGGGCAGCTGCATTGGCGTACATTCCAGCGCGTTCTGAAGCTGCTCACCAAATTCTAAATGCAGCCATAAATGAAGAAATTGAACTCACGTCAAAATCAGACGAGCGAAATGATGCCTCTAAAACTCAGGGGAACTCTTTGACTCAAATGAGCTCTTTGAGCGTTGAACAAACTGACCTAAGCGAGTTGGAAAATCCCATGCGCACAAAGTCTATGTCGGCAGTTGAAATTGACGTCAGCAATGCATCTGACCACAATTTGCCGCGGCAACAGGGTGGGCACTTTCTGAAAGGAATTCGCTTGACAACGACACTGCCGAGCGACTTTTCAGACGGTTTTGCTGGCGATAAACGTGACAAGTGCGCACTCGACGAATTGTTGGAACGGGTGCCACGCCGCCTCCGAGGTCGCATTTTGCGTGACGAAACGAAGTGGCCTTCGGTGTTGTCAGCAGAGCCAGGGCTTCAAGGAAGTGATGGTGGAAAGCCCAAAAGCGACTTCGATGACGACTTGTTCTCGATGGCATCTAGGAGCTCCACAGAAGCAGCGCCGACAATGCGCGACCGAAAGGTGCCTTCTTACGCTTGTCTCTTCTTACGATATTTACTTATTCATAGGGCAACTTAACTCTCTACTTCTCCTTCTTACGATGATAGAACTGCATAACTCATTACTTTCTATTCATCGGTTTTGCGCAGGCTGATATGGTTGAATTACGTCGACGCTTTGGAGTTGCGCTCAAGAGCTGCTATTCACGGCTGCACCACGAGGGGCACTGCGAAGCAGCGTCGGTATCGGCCCTCGTTGATGGCGCGAACAGGCAAATTGACGACACCGAATTTGACGCAAAAAATAAGGTACTTCAAGTTGAGCACTCTGGAGATGACAAAAACACGCAGCGTCTTTGTAATACCTGGTTGCTCTTTCTTCTTTTTTTTTCGATGTGCTTTCTACTCTCATTCTTAGTCGGTGGTAATAGCGCGTGTGTCTTTGGAAAGCACTACGGGTAGTATCTCTGAAGTTCAAGATGTTCGCAGCCCAGTCGACGCGTTTGTTGACTTAAAAACTCCTACGGAGGCCTCAAGTGGCCGCAACGCGCGCAGTCAGTCTTCTGCTGGAGGAAGTGCAAGCGGCAAGCCGTTCGACTCGTGGAAGCACTTGTTGGACGCAATTGGCGGTGGCCTGCCCTCATTCTTGAGCTCGAGCACCTTTGCCGTCTTCTTGAACACGCCCGTCTTGCGCACAGGACTTAAGGTGATTTATTCAGTGCAATGAAGTTTTGTCGCCGGCCTCGTTACAGAATACTTCCTATTTAACGTGTCTGCTCTCTTCGTCCACTGTAAATATTTTTTGGCCGCTCACACTAACGGCCTGCGTGCTATTTGCAGGAATATCTCGCGCAGCAGCTTGGAGCTGTCTTCAACGTTGTTGATGGCTTTGTGGTGAGTCGCGATGTGTCATCTTTCACCACTTGAAGCCGAGCTTCTCGTGGCTCCAAGTTAACATGAACTTGGAGAGTGCGGGGGCATCTGCTTTACGTCGACCTTTCTTCATATTGTATAAGCACTTCTGGTTTTGTAGTTATTCAGAAAAATTCTCAGCACTTACAATGCAAAGGGTTTTATAAGTGTCCGACTGCAACTAATTCCTTGATTGCTGAATCACTCGTCAAATAAACTTAGGTGGGCCACGAGCGTACCCTAACTCATTTCCTTGAAGAACACGCTCGTGATGTGGCTGCTGATACCACTTCTGCTGATACCACTTCTGCTGATACCGCTTCTGCTGATACCACTTCTGCTGATGCCACCTCTGCTAAAAACACCTCTGGATTCAGCGTGACTGAACTTCATTTCCGCAGCGCGCGGTCCAAATCTGCACCAGCTGCTAGTGCCAACAGTGTCGGTATGGAAGACGAAAAGACAGCAAAGCGCGTAGCGACGTTGACCTTTGAGGTCTGTACAAATTTAGACCGCTAAGCGCTTAATATAGCAGCACACACCAAAACATATTCGAAGGGACTTTTGAGTTTTGCGTGAATTCGTGCGCTCTAGCCTTGTTTCGGCATCTAATTGTCTCCAAATGTATTTGCAGGTGCAAATGCAAGTACAACTGGCCCGAAACTGGCTCGACGCACTCTTGCGGCGATTTCCCGAAGTAGCCCTCTCGATCAAGACCAAGAAGGCGGCTCGCCTCCTGTTGAGTGGAGAGCGCATGTTTGTGGAGCGGATGGGCCACGAGGGTGTCCTCGAAGAGTCCGAAGTGAGTCCACAGAAAATTTGCATAAACTACAACATCGATTGTTGGGCGTACATGCCATAATTTTATGGTATATACCATCCTCTCAATGGCATGTGTTGTGTTGCAGGTAAAATCATTGATGGTGGCCAATGCAATGTCAGTGAAGAAACTTTCAACGCACCCAGCATCGTTGGCAATCCCTTCCAAGACGCAACGAATTCGCCGCCACCCTCTGTTTAAAAATATCACGGAAGAGGCCGCAGCAGCGCTTGCGAAGCATTGTACTGAACAGTACTTTGACCCAAATGCGTGCCTCCTCAAGCAGTACGCTCCTGCCAAGCATTGGCTGCTTCCAGTTCAAGGCACTTTCAAGGTTTATCAGTCTACGGCCTCACTAAGCCCGATGAGCTTGCCGGTAAATGGTCACGGCAGCGCAGCCCAGGACAGCCGGTTGAGCGACGCCCAGTTGCGGGCCACAGCGGCGCCTGCTCTCTTGGCTGCTGAGGTAGTCCCCGGTGCTGTCGACGTCACGAGTGGCACGTTGCATGGCCTCAATGCCAACGAAAACAGCGCTTCTGACGATGACGACGACTTGACGAACGTTGGCACCGTGTTTAACGCGCCGCTCGGGCTGGAAGATTCTCTAGGGGCAGCCGGTCATTTACTGGGTGGAGGCAAGTGCGACGGGTACCGTTACTCGGTTCACAGCCCTGGCTACACCCACGTGAGTTGATTTCATTCAGTTCAATTTCAAGAGTTGACTATTGAGGACATCCACCAGTATTTAATGCAATTGATTAATGTTGGATTGCCCTTGCCCTTGATGCCTGCATGATACATTGAAATCCCCTCATCAATCACTCTTTTCTTTCTTGGACGATGTGTTTCACTCCTTTGAATTACCTTTTCCGTTGTCATCAAGGTGTTAATGGTAAATGCGGCGGCTACGGTAGAACTCATGAACGAGCACCCGTCTCTCCGCGACGCCATTTGGCGAATCGTGGCAGCTACCATGCTGCTTCGCAACCCTCAATGGGTGAAGGATGCCACTCAGGCATCCGCAGCCATGGGAGCTAGTGCAGTTCCAGGCGATTGGGTCATGCCGCCAGACGTGTCAGCTCGCGATCTAGCTTTGTCCATTCTGAGGCCGTCTCAATCGAGACGCGACCGTTCCCGCGCAGGATACCTGGAAATTGTCGCCCGAAATCCTGGGCTTGGCCTCAGTTCAGCTCAACAAGGTTTTTTTCTTTGGGCGATTTAACTGCGGCGACTTGAATACACACATGTCAACTCAAGCTTCATTAGTGATTGTTCCTAACTTCTATGTATACGTCCTCTGTTGCACGTGCTCGGGAACTTTTCTATTGCACATCTGCTGTCTTTTGTGCGGTTCCTATGATGCACCGTGCGAACTCACACAGGCCTCGGCACTTCCAAGCATCTCAAAGAGGGCGCGGCTGCGGTGCTTTTGCTTGACGGCACCTTGCGGCTCAACACTTCGCTTGCATCGCTTCTGAGCCTCGGGGACTCCCGTGCCCTGTCTGCTGCCACAGGCGGCGGTGCCGCAGATGCTTCCATTGCTGCAGGAGGCGCTGCGGAAGAGGTGAACTTGTTGTCGTGCGCTGCAGCCGTGACGTGTGGAGGAGCAGGCGAGCCCTCGACTCTAGACGGCACTGCGCACATCAGCCGCCTCGTGCCTTTCGCCGACTCGAGCGGAATGCAAAAACTCCAGTTTGCGCCCCAGTAAGTTTCTGAGACTGGTTGGGTTTCTTTGTCTAGCACACAGTTTATAACTATCATATTCTTCCTGACCGCAAGACATCGCTCATAAACTTTAACATGGCTCCTTGCGTGTTGGTCAGGTCGGTGTTCCTTGTCTTCACTCGCCGAGACTTCGTTGAGGCTGCAGTAGTGTCCTCTGCTGGTCCTCTCCACACCAACAGACTTTCCATGGCCTTCTCAAGTAAAACAACCGAATCAGCGTCGATGGCACCTGCTGATATGAGCAAACATGGAACCTCTGGCACTGCAGCAGCTGCTGTGCTCGATGCAAATGCACCACGGAAGAAAACCGCCTCCTTCGGAAGCTTCAAAGATGGTGTGCCGCCAAATCCTTCATCGCACGCAAAATCAGCAGCTGCTGAAGCCTCAACCATGCCTGATAATGGTGATGCGCCGAGGAAGAAAGGCGTCGCCTTCGCAAGTCAGGAAGAAAGCAATGAAGTCCCGGAAGGTTGGACGGCGCACGAAGATCCCGCGTCGAAAAAGACTTATTATGTCTCAGCGAGTGGCGAAACGACCTGGGAAAAACCGAAGTCTTCACCAGCGCCTCCGTCAGAGATCTGATGAAGCAAAGCTGATGCCTTTTCCTGGCACACCTTTTTTGGTTCGCGAGGATGACACTTGTGTGATTTGACGACGAGAAAAAAACAAAAAGCAGGCCGCGTGGCATTGCCGTGTGTGTCAAGCACAAAAGGTGACACTGCGGCACCGCAAACACACCACCTGAACCGAAGAGTATGAACCTCGGACATTATGTTGGGTTTAGAGAAACACAAGAAGCCACATTAGCACTAAGATGAGAGCTCGCATCTCATATAAATTAAATGGCATGGGACTTGAAACTAACACCAACCGCATTGGTGGCGTGAATTTCAATGTGAGATGGGAGCTACGCATTACACGGTTACACGGCCAATTGCCAAACAAAAAAATCCACAATCCTGCCTTCACCCTTCCTGCGATATATTTTCTCCTCTGGTTCACTGGTTCTCCGTAATGGGTTTATTGCTTCATTTTCATAAAGATAAAGGATAAGGGCGCTAACCATAATTAAAAACTAACCCAAGATCAATTCGCGTTGCATGTATAATATACTCAGGTGGCATTTAAACTGAGGATTGGACTTGGGACTCAGCTGATACTCAGCTGGTTATCTAGTTAGAAAAATTAGATGCAATATGTAACTTAAGACCGTGAAAGGTGCCACTTCTGAGAAGAACAAAACCCATGTCTACGTGAGTCAGCTGCTCCAATCAACTCGTTGCGCTGCCTACTCGTCGTTTGCATCGGGTCCGCTGTCTTCGGGTTCATACCTGCCAATGAAGTAAGCATTCAAAGAGAGAGATAAACAACTTTTGCTCTAGAGGCGAACGCGAGGGCGTCGTGTAGTGAACAATGTGTAGGTCCAAATATTGGTTGACGTAACTTTTCTTTGGAATCTAGCACCCAAACACCAATTCGTTTGTTCTCTTAACTTTCTCTGTGTGCGGTTGTGTGTGTGTGTGTGTCGATGTTTGTATTTGTGCCTGTCAGAGCACATGTATGTTTCTTTCTTTCGTACTCTTCCAATGCACAGGCAAAGTGCGTGTGACTATGTGTATATGACCACATGTGCGCACCCATTTACCGATTGAGGCGATGCCGCAACGACGCCACCATGTCGTTTTTCTGCTTCAACAGCCGCCGCAACTGAGCCACCTGGGACGAGCTCGACAGACGCGCATTGGCCTCGTCTTCGGCTCGCCGCAAATCTTCGCGCAGGCGTGACGCTTCATGCTCCTGTGTGCGTGCACAGGCAAAAGCAAGGTTTATATTCATGACGTGGCGAAATTGTCAAACAGTGAGCATGGGAAATCAAGGGGAAATTAGAGGGAGGGGTTGAGAGGAAGA
>Ga0307982_1001549_pt1 | contig 18702 bp, 6 predicted proteins | sample OrgLakmetagen989_FD_201847 | JGI IMG/M metagenome (GOLD analysis project Ga0307982, IMG submission 201847) | Saline water microbial communities from Organic Lake, Antarctica - #989 | ecosystem: Environmental > Aquatic > Non-marine Saline and Alkaline > Saline | place: Antarctica: Organic Lake... | reverse complement strand
ACGGGTCGGACGTGCCGCCACGGTCAGCCGCAGGCAACTTGCGGGCGCGCAGCACTTCGACTCGCACGTGTTCGGTACCTGGCGAAGGGGGCGCGGCTTCGGCAGCGGCGAGAGCGGCCTCCTCAGCGACCTCTGCTTTGGTGTCCGCCTCAACCTCTGCAGCTGTTCTAGTTTTCTTCCCAAACCATCCACCGCGTGATTTCTTACTCGTGGCTCTTGCACCACCGCTGCCGTCCTTGGCCACATTTGCGTCAGTGAGATTCAGTTCAGCAGCAGTTGAACTTCCAGCAGGCAGCACATCTTTGCTCACTTCTGGCGCAGGTGCAAGGAGCGCACAAGTGAACCGTTTTGGAATGGAGGAAGTTTTCTCCCCAGGATCCTGCTGAAAAGCGTTCCAATCGTTGTCGCCGTCTTCGTCTGACGAGTCATCCAAGAAATCATCGTCGTCGTCGTCATCGTTGCTTTTCAGGCCGTCGGCTCCTAGGAAAGAGTACCGCAGGGACATGTCTTGTGAGGTCACCGGCCCACCTAGCCCAACGAGCCCTTGTGCTCTTCGATGGGCCCGTGCTTCTGCCTTCTTGGTTGCTCGCTTGAAGTGCGCCTCCATTTCCTCGTGGTGATGGTCGTCTTCGTGAGCACCTAGACTCGTGCCCAGAGCATGAAGCATTTCTTCTTCCTTGAAAGCGTTGTCTTCATCGTCTTCTTCCTCGTCGTTTACATTTAGGGTAACACAAGTGCGGTAGGTCGGAACGACATGGCGCAAAGTCTCCAACCAATCCAGTTTGACAGTACCAACCGCTTTGCCGCCAGAGGTCACCTCGAGCTCCAGCTCTGGCGATTCTCCACCAGAGTTGGCTTCCGCTGCTGCTGCTGATGCTGCTGATGCTGCTGATGGTTCGTTCTGAGGCGCATCACCATCGTCGAGTGGGAGCGCGAGGGTGTAAGCAGAAGGACGGGGAGGGGCGTGGCCTGGTAGTCGTTCGTCGTGAAGCCCTTCTGTTCCCCACCAATGTGGTAAGCTCCCTGCGTCGACGGCACTCCCACGCCAGCGCACCACGCATCCCACCGCTCCTGCACCGTGCGTTGCTGACGACGATGCATCGGTCGAAGATGAGGCCCCATTAGCTGCTGCTGCTGCTGTGGGTCCAACTATTGCCCTGCTTGTCCCACCTGCTGAGGCTGAAGAAGAGGACGATGCTGTCGCGATCTCGGTGTGCGCCAGTAAGGTGCGGCGAAGAGCAGCGTGCACTAGTCTTGGGTCTGGCTTGGGGTCTGGCAACCCTTTGGCACGGTTGGCGCGGCCCCAGCCAGACTTCGCCTTTGCATCAGCCGCCTTGGTAGCCTCTGCACGTAAACCACCCACGTCATGAACTTCTACTCCCAAAAGCTCGAGCCTTAAGCGCCGCACTACCGGTGGTCGTGGAGAAAGAGTATCTTTCGCCTTCCTGTCGATTGGAGCATCAGCGGTAGCTGCAGTAGCGGCAGCGGTTGGGCGCTGAGAATCCCGAGAAGACGTTCGTTTTGTTCCTTTTTCATCGTTTGCAGCGGCTGCAGGCTGCGGCGATAGGAAGGTCACGGACGCATGCGCCACATTCACTTCTCCTAGCCCAAAGCCTACGGTAATCAAGTCGCCCCTGGACCTCGCTTGCCGCGTCGCGGCGCGCTCCTCTTGCTCGGCCTCGCGCAGTTCGCTGCGAGTGAGTTTCCCGTCGGCCCACGTCAACGGGTCCCACGGCTTCACGAGGTACCATGCGCCTTCGGGCGTGCCCGCTGCGCCCGGTAAAGGTGGCTCGTACGGCATGGATAGCGGAGGTGCCGACTCGGCTTCAGGGTTATTCGCATCCGACTCTTTCGCTGCGTCGTCCTTGCCTTTGCTCCTGCTCCAGAGCCGACCTCTTTTCACCTCGGGAATTTTGCCAGAGGCTGCTGCTTCTGCCGCTGCTGCTGCCGCTGCAACCTCTTCAGGTGAGGGATCAGTAGCAGCGACGGCAGAAGCAGCAGTGGCAGCTGCTTGAGCGGCAATCGCGGTTTGTACCCGGCCTCGTTTGATCGCAGCTGCGTTCGTGGCTTTGGCCAGAGCGGATGCATCGACGAGGCTGCCCTCAAGCAAGTCTTCAAAGGGGACCTTCAAAGTTTATGTTAAGGAGCGAACACATAAGATGCGGTGAAAGAGACATTGCACTGCCGTAGCAAAACACATGTCAAACAAAAATCAATGCGCCAACAGAATAGAAAGAAGTGCCAAACATGAACTTCACGAGTGCATTACTTTCCAAGATTTGCGTATGCAAAAACTTACCACTGCGACGCCCATTACGTCGTGCTCTTCGCCCTCGTTGAAGTCCACCACGCGCACCACCAGCGGCGGGCCTCGGCGCATTTCTTGGGCCATCTGCGCATCTTGCCGTTCCTGCGCGCGCCTCTCTTTGGGGGTCGGCACCCACGCCGTAGAACCCGTAGTTAAATCGAGCGTAAACGCGCGGCCCGTGTGCACGTGGTGCAGCACATGCCCTCCTTCACCCCTTTCGTCCCCGTCCCCGTGCGTCCACTCACTCGCATGGCTATGCAACAAGTTCAAAAGGTCGTGTTCCAAGGCAGCGAATTCGTCCCAACGCACCGAGCCGCTGCCATCGGCGTCAGCGAACTGCTGCCACGCCGCAATGTCGCTGTTGCTCATCCCAAAATTGAGCGCCGAAAGAACCTGGTTACGAATAAAGACAGAACAAGTTTGCGAGATTAGAATCACCTGGTTTTCAATATTACGTGTGCATGGAGAGATGGAACAAGCTACGAAATAAGAAGGTTCTGTTCATGCCACAAAGTGGGAATTCCTACCTCCCAAAATTCGCTCCACTCCAATTCGCCGGAGCCATCGGCATCGTGCGCGTTGAACAACATCCCAAAATGCTCCATCAAAGTGGGTGCTGGTGGGGAATAACTGTCACCGCCGCCAAGAGCATACGCGTAAGCAGAAGGTGCTGGCTCGGCACAAAGGTTGTAGTCCTCTACGGCCGAATCCCATTCTGCGCGCGTTAAGGTGAACTTCATGCGCAAGTTCCAGGAAGGTTCCAAAGTGCGGTACTGCACGCGCGACTTGCCGATTTCACGCCCAGCCCAGGAGACGACGATGTAGGGATCACGGTTCAGTTTGGTCGGCACGGGCGCGCTGCCACTGCTATTATCAACGTTACTACTGTTGCTAACGCCACCAATATTACTGCTGTTGTGCACACCATTCAGCCCCGCCGATTCCAACGCATTTGTTGCTGTGCTGTTTGGGAGGGGCAGCAGAGACCTTGCGCCGGTGACGGTAAACTGCAACTCCACACGGGCACCTCGCACCGCTGGCCTCGCCCAGGGCAACGCGAGAAGCTCCGGGTCGCGGCGCAAGCTCGGGGCAACCAAATTCGCCGTGCGCAACACCACGTGCCCGACCTTGACGTGCGGTGGCAGTTCGGGCGCAGAGTTTTCTTCAGGAAGTTGACGCTGTTGGTCTGCGGGAGTAGCTGCGGTGCCGCCCACATTGGCTGTTGACGGACCGTTGATACCATCATTTCCACCACTAGTGGCAGCAGCGTTAGCAGGCTTCGGCGAGCTGCTTCGCCACCCGAAGCGAGCCAGGCCACTCGGGCTCGTCGAGCGCGCACCCGTTGCCGTGGCGTCTTCTCCGGCGAGGCCTTCTGTTGGGTCACCGTCCGACTCACCAGCATTACCAGTCCTGGCGAACAGGTGGGCCGGCGGCGGCGGGAGCTCTAAGTAGGCACGGTGCAGTTGCACGCCGTCGCCCCCGTACGCGTCCACGTCAGAGCTGCTGGAGGCCGGCAACGGTAACCGTAAATTTACGGTCACGAGCGCGTCGTCGACGCCTTTCAGGAAACCCGGACGGATGGCACCCGTGGCGCGCACCTTCACATTCGCGAAAAAGAAAAGTAGTTAATTAATCGTGCATAGACGTACAATGTAAGTTTGGTGCATAAACACAATCAAGATGTACGTGTAGGTCTGTACAGGTGAAATGACACCATGAGATGAAGTGCTCACCTTCAAGTCAAGGGCTAGGAACCCGCAATGGTCAGGGAGGGCTGTGGACCAGGCATGCTTTGGGTTTGGGGGGGTGGCCAGCAGAAAAATGCCTTGCGCTGAAGCACCAAAGCGCCAGTGGAACTTGTCGTTGAGGCCAGGAAGTAGCGGTGGCGTGCTAGGGCGCTTGTTCTTTTTGCTCTTCAAAGCAGCCTCAGCGGGCGTGCGACTCACCTGATGTTAAGAAGACAATATGAGTGATTGATCAATTAAGTTAAACGCCGGATGCTTTTTATGTGGAATGGATACAATAAAGTAGCAAACATAGGCCACTTTTTACTTTAGCAGGACATCTATTCAATCGCAAAGTGGTGTGATTCCTACCGTGCAGCACAGCGGCATCATCTTGGTAGTCGTAGTAGCGGTGCTCTGTTCCAGTGCATTGTTCGCGACACTGCCTTTTGATGGGCCATCCCACGCCACAAACTCCACCATGCGCTTCTCGGGCTGAGTGGCATTTTTGACTCGCGCTCGCAGCGCCTTCTCAGCTGCTTCTTCTGGCGTCAAAGGAAGGTGAGGAGGAATTGGGGGATTCTCGCTTGTACTGCTGCTGCCAGCCTTCTCTTCACTCAGCGATAGCGTAGGCGCTGGAGCAAGCGGCTCAGAAGTAGTTGGCGATGGTTGAGGCGCTTGGCCGCCCTCTTGTTTGGGTGAAGACTTCACGAAGCCAGTGTTGACATCGGCGCCTTTGGCAGCTTCAGCAAGATTGCCGTCTCCTTCTTCATCTGGTGCTGGCGGTGGCTTTAGGGTCACCCGATTGATTTCCACCAGTACTGCCCCATGCGGCACCATGAGAGGCAGACCCCACGCGCTGGCGCTACGGTCACTTAGCATCAATTCAGCAGAAGGGCTTGCCGCAGCCGCCGCCGCATACGCCAGCTCTGCTCCACTCGCTAGCTTGGTGGCTGCTGCGGCTTCGGCTCTTGCACTCTTGGAAGGTGTACCTCCTGCACGATGGGCGCTGTTGCTGCTGCTGCTAGCAGCCACAGCCGCCAGAATAGAGCTGCCACCGCCGTCGTCGTCCTGCGACCATTCAGACTCTTCGTCTGAGGAAGGCTGGCCGTCGTGGCCGTCCTCTCCAAGCCCATCAACGAGCTCACCGTTCTCAAAGATTCCTGCCAGCCCTCCTTGCCCGTTGGCATAATTACCGCTGCCAAGAAGGCCGTTGCCGTCAAGCAAAGAAGCCTCGGGTGTAGGCGGAGGCGCCACCTGCAGTAGCGTGAGGAAGACGCGGCCCGTGTGCACTTTCGGCTTGCGACCTCGTGGCGCCACGTAATCGGGTTTGGGCATGAGTTTGAAGGGCATCGGTCGAACGAGGCGAGTTTCGGAGTCAGGCATGGTGCAATTGTAGACTTGCCTTAAGAGATCTTGCCCCTCGAGCACAACCTATAAACAGGAACATCCCGCAACAAACAAAATATACCACCATGAGGATGAGGACCGAACTTGACCGAAAATACGACGAAAAGAAATCAACAAAAAAACTATTTGAAGAGATGAGTATAGGACAAAAAGAACAAATACAAAAAGATAAATGCCATTGATCAAACCTGTCCAGCAAAATTCCCATCAACGAAGCACTCAATCATGAGGCGGAGCTCATCCGCTGCATTGGACGCTTTCACTTCTGCCTGCAAAGCTCTTGCTTCTGCTTTAGCGCTGTCTTCTTCTTCGTCTTCTGTCTCCTCGCCGTGTTTCCCGTCCCAGCCGTCATGATGGTTCCCGTCTTCATCGAAATGCTCACTGTCCCGATAGTCGTGGTGACTATGGTCGCTGCCGTGCTCGTAGCCTTCTCCTTCGGTAAATTCATTGGTGTAACCAGATGAAGGATCCGCAACAGCTTCCCAAGTATCGCCAACTGCTTCCGCGCTGTTATGATGCTCGTGCCACTGGTTGTTGTCGTGTTCTTGGTCGTCATTCAAAGCGCCAGCTGGAGCGCCACCACCGCCACCAATGTCAACACTTCTAGAGCTTCGCTGCCTACTGTGCCTCCGAGGTTGCGTGGATGAAGTGCTGCTGCCAGTAGAGCGAGGTGTCGAATCAATAATCAGAGTAGGCGGGGCGCCGCCGTCACTACCTTCATCATCGCTGACTTCGGCCATAGAAGACGCCACAACGGACGAATCCGCTTCACTGCCACTCCCTGATCCACTCTCATGGCCACTGCCGCTGCCGCTGCTGTCGTCGCTGTCGCTCCGGTGCCGGCGCTTGAGTTTCTGCACTTTAGGGCGCAGCGCAGCAATCCCAATGGGCAGCATGAAACGCTCTGACGACGGTGAATTCGGGTCGCTAGGATTCAGGCGCCAATCGGCCATCAGGCCACCTCGTTTGGCTTTTGGCTTCGGTGGACCTCCCAGGCCTCCTGGCCCTGCTCGTCCGAAGTCTTCGTTATTTTCGTCGTCTTCGGCGTCGTTGCCGACAATTTTGGCCCTCCGTTTCACTGTGCCGATGTCGCGCCCGCCCCAAACCACTTTCAGCGTGACGTCATTGCGCCTCAAGAACCCGAGCCCAAAGCGACCTCGGCCTTTCTCCACGCGCTCCACCCAACACACGTGCGCGAAAATCGCGCGTTCGTTGACGGGCACGCCAAAGGCTTTCGGCAAGAGCAAATCCAAGGAATCGGGCCCACGCAGCGCGGCTTTGGCGGCATCTTTCTCGGCCTGGTCTTCTTCTTGCTCAGACCTTGACGTCTTGAGGGTGGAGTTGTCGTCGTGCTCTAGCACGCTGTCGTCGTCGTCGTCACCAGTAGGGCCGTGTCCATCGCCGTTCGGTACGCCAGCTAGAGCGCTCTCAGCTTTGGCCTGCGCCGCCGTAGCTGCAGCATCGCGAGCAATAGCGTCGGCTTCGATCTCGGCTGGAGTTAAGGCTCGCACCAGCATGACGTCATTCAGGAGGTCTTGCAAACTCACCCAGCCGTATTCTACCACCACCTGTGGAGGTGGTTCTATCCCCTCCTCGCCACCACTATTGTGTTCTTCATCTTCTGAATCGACGTCAGCGTCCTGTGGGTTCCCACCAAGGGCACTCATGGAGCCGCCACCTTCAACCTTGTCGTCGTCTTCCTCCTCTGGTGCTGGGACCAGCACTTCAGCGCGGGGTTTGGTTTGAGCAGGTCGACCGCTGCTTCTGCTACCGAGCATGCCTAGCACACCACCCGAGGTGGCGTTGGCTTCCGAGGGTTCGGGTTCAGCTGGGGTGTGCCGCACGAACGCGATTTTGAAACGCCGCACACTCGTCGCGAGACGGTTCGCTTTGGCCAGTTGGTCCAGCTGATAGTCGCTCATTCCCGACATGCCTTCGTCGCCTTGCGCGAAGGATTCTTTGGCTGCGTCCATGGCTGCTTTGGTCTCCTCTGCAGATGCGCCCTCGGCTACCTGCACCACGACGGGCACACGCGAGGCCCCTTCTTCCGGTGGTTCAGGTTGGTACACGCAAGTTTCCAGGTAACGCCAGCGCGAATTCTCAGGAAGCGCACCCAGCACAGCCCATTTGTTGGTCGCGTCCAGATCTTCCACTGCTGCGGTGAGAGGAGCGCCTCGGTCACAGACCACATGCAGCCAGCCTTTGTCCGGCCACGACCCATCTTCATTCGGGCCGCGTCGTTTCGCCTCTTCTGCTTCTCTAACCGCCGCGGCGGCAGCTTCAGCTGCTGCTTGACGAGCTGCTTTTTCGGCCGCTAATTCGTCCGCGCAAATCTGAGCGGCTGCTTCGTGGCCGTGTTTGGCTGCACGCACGGTGTATGCCAGCGCGTCTTTCGCGCTTTTCTTCAAGCCACCAATGCCTTTCGCCGTGGCGCGCCCCAGCTGGTACAGAGCTTCGATTTGGTCTCTGGACAGAGGCCATGGTTCGCCTTCGACGGCGTTGGTAGCCGAGTCTTCGGAGATGGTTGGCCGAGGCGCTGGCTTAGCCTCGCCCGAGGGTCCTCCCACCTTAGGACCATCCTTAGCTTCTGTTGCTGATGCTGACTCAGCTACTACTGTACCTTGCGGTGGAATGGTGATAGCGCGCTTCCAAAGCGCAACGGATCTCTTGGGGTTGGCAGCCAGGTAGCCGCCGCTGCTGAGCTCAGCGTATTTCTTGTGACTGCTCGTACTCTTGCTGCGGCTGCCCCCGCCCTGAAGGAGCAGCTTGCCCAGCGCCACCATCGCGCCCACGTGATCTTGCTCCGCAGCGGCCCCATACCATTCGGCAGCGGTTTTCAGACAGAGCGGGCGTCCGTTGCCGCTTTGGGCAGCTACCGCGTACTGAAACTGTGCGTTCACGGACCCAAGCTCGGCTGCTTTCAAGTAACAGTCCACCGCATGCGCTGCACTCGCACCTCCAGGCACCCCCAGCCCCCCAGCGTGCAAGAACGCCAGAGCTTCCCAAGCCCCCGCGTAGCCGTTGATCGCCGCCCGGGTCAACAAGCTGCGCACTTCGTCCGCTTCGTACTGCAGGTTGGCCGGCAAATCCGCCCAGTCGCAGTGGTGGTGCCACACCCGCTCGTTCAAGTGATCGTAGCGTGCCAGCGCCGAATTGCACAGCTCTTCGGGCGTCATCGAACGGTCCAAGGCGCGCTGCAAGGCCCTCTCGGCTCGCTCTACTTCCCGCAGGCTCAGCCGGTGCAGCTCCTGCCGCGCCGCATCTTTTGGCGCGTACTGCAGCTCGGCGAAGGCCACTGCGCTCGCGGCTTCGGCGGTGGCCACCGTTTCTTTCAGCGAATCCACGACGCGGGTTTTAAACTGCGTGCTCTTCGAGGGGGCTTTGGTCGTCATCATGGCTGCTTTGGCCTCTTCTGCGGACGCAATGTCAGCAGCCAGGTCTTTTAAGCGTTTCTCTTCGCGTGCTTTCTCTATGGCACTGCGTTTGCGACCTGCCGCAATCATGTCCAGCCATTTCCGGCGCATCCGGTAGCCCCGGTACATGTTTTGCAGCTTTGCGGCCGCTCGATACGGGTGAGAGACCACCACTGCACGGAGGCCCAATTGAGCGGACGAATCGAGCGGCTCGCCTCGCACGAGACGCACCAGCTCATTGACCGCAGTAATGTTTTCCGCGGACTCCATGGCTGCTGTGCCAAACCTCACCCGGCCTGCGTGCTTGGCATGGTCCCCCGCTTCTACGGGAAGCACGGCATGAGGATTGTTGCGCAAGCATTCGTCCGAAGGAGGCGGCACGCAGCTGTCCTGGGCTTCTACAACACGGTATTCAAGGCCCGTCAAGGCCACGCGCACCCGCACCATGGGGTCCTTGAGCAACTTGGCTATGCCCGCCATGGTGGCGTGATCCACGTGGAGAGGCTCCACCGCTTCCGCCTCGTCCAATCGAGCGAGCTCGTCCCGATGCAACAAGCCCGACTTGACCACCGCACGCAGTTTGCGCAAACGTGCGCGCATTCCTTGCCGCTTGCTTAGCTCTTTGTCGGATTTGTGGTGGTGTTGCTCGTGCCCGAGGCTAGGTGCTTTCTCAGGGCTAGTTCCTGAGGCTGCACCTTCTAGTGCTACAGACGTTGCAGTTGTTGGCGGTTCAGCATCTCCTGCTCCTACTGTTGTTGATGCCGGAGTTGCATCTGTAGGGGCCTCAAGTGCTGTTGATTCTGCAGGTGCTCCTGCGGCTAATACTTCTAAGGGAGGTCCCAGAATTGCTGCCTCTGCCTCCGTATGAGGAAGGAGTGCATCTGCAGCACTTGAAGGTTCCTGAGATCCCGCTGACACAGTGTTCATGTCGTCACTTCCTATCCACGGTCTCTGCAGCTCTTCAGGAGTCAAGAAATCGTTGTTGAAGAGGCCTCCCGCTAAGGCAGAGTCGCGAGAATCAACTGCCTGCAAAGGTGGAGGAGGACCTTGCGGCGATGGCGGCCGCTGCTCTTCAGTGGTATTCACATGTTCACTGACTGAAGGAATAGATATTGGATCGATATTAGTTGTCGGCACAGGGCTGCTGTTATTGCCACTGCTTTCTTTGTTATGTACATTGGTGGCATTGGCCGCGTCACCAGCCTCTGCAGCAGGAGCAAAGTTTCGTTTGGGTGGAAAAGTACTCGGCCGAGTGCGTTTGGTGACCTCTACCCACATCCCCAGCACCCGTCTGCTGTGAGCAGCTTGATCGGCCAATTCGTGTGGTCGCAACGGCCGGCCACTGCGCGTTGCTTGCTCTCCTCCCTGGGATTGAAACGAGGAGGCAGACGAAGATCCACTCACGCTGCTGCCGTCGAGACTGCCTCCAGACGTCGGCTCCTTCAATGCGCTGTCCATTGGCGGAGGCGTGGGCTGGGCCTCATTGTCATTGTCGGCGTAAATAGGGATCCAAAAGCGCGCTGGGTGACCGGTGGCCCGGTCTTTCTGCTCGGGCGCAGCGGCCGCTTGATCTCGAAACACCGCTAGCAGGGTGGCTAACCCCAGGGGGGGAGCATAGCCCAGCACGCTGGTGGTGCACTCCAAGGGCGCGTCCAGGCAAAAATCTGGAGCCGCGGGGGCGGGGGGCTCCGCCACATCACTGGGATCGCGCACCGCACTTATTTTTACGGTTCCTGCGAGCTGGGTAGGGTGCTCGAGGTCGCACCACACGTCGGTGCGCAGCGCCTGATTTTTTCCAGGCCATATATACGTGCCACGTAGGTGAGATAAGGCACAAAGCAAGCCATTCGGCAACGAAATTTATAGGAAGATAGAAATTGGAAAGAGAACAAAGAAAGGAAAAAAAAAACTCACCCGTTTGTCATGGTGAGGAAGCTCGCCGAGGTTCAAAATACCAGACTTGTCCTGTTTGGGGCTGCCCTTCTGAGACCGTTTGCTGCTGCTGGAAGCGCTACTCGTGATTTTACGCTTCGAGCGCAAGGTCCCTGAGGCGCCTGACCCCGTGGAACGCACGCTCGCATCTTCATCGTCTTCAGGTTGATGATGCTGGTGCGGGCCCGATTCCGCGTCCTCGCCCAAGTCCGTGGGGTTGTCACCAGGGTGCACTCTCGGCCCTAGTGCGTGCAACGCAGTGCGCAGCTTCAAGAGGGGCTTGTGCCCCAAAGTCAAGCGCTCCACTTCTTTCTCTTCGAGTTGCGGCCCTGCCTTCACTGCTGCCGCTTCAATGGCCGCCAATTCGTCTGCACTCAGAGCGTAGTCGCCTTCAGTCACTGTGGCGCCAGCGGGAGTACCTCCTGGAGATGATGAAGGTCGGCTCTTCGCGCCATTGTTGCTCTTGCCTCCCGCTGTCGAGGGAGGGCTCTTATCCGATGCCACTGCTGCAGCACTTCCGCCTGCTCCTCCGCCGCTGCTTCCGAAAGGAACAAGAGGAGGCTCATGGCGATCCGCGTAGTCTACGACAATGGCGATCAAATCATGGTCAGAAGTGGCGTGCAAATCTCGCGAAGTGAGGAGCCCCGCTTCCTGGAACACGTCAGCATACTCCGATAAACCCAAGGCCCGCAACAGCGGCCGCACGGGGACTTCCACCGGCACATCCCCCGCGTCGTCCCACCGGCACACGTCTTCTTGGACCGCGCCCAAAGACCCACCGTTGGGGGGGCCAAAATTGGGATCCACGTCCTCGTGGCCCCCACCCCGCTTGTGCGCGCGCTGTTCAGCGGCCGAGTTCGCCAGACGGGCAGCGTCTTCTGCAGCCCACGCCGAGCGCAACACGCTCCCATTCAAGCGTGGACCCGCGCCCGCCGACGCTGCGTCCGTAGCGGCCTGCCACGCGTCAGTACCTGGAGGCGCGCGCACTCGAGGATCGAAGGGCACGGTGCGGGCTGACCGCGACGGTAAAGTGGTGCGTATTTGAACTAATTCCTTAGGCACGGGGCCTCTGAGAGCACCGCCACGAGTTGCTTGCTTGAGGAAGGATGAGAAGCCACCACTGCTGCTGCTGCTATTGCTACTATTGCTTCGACTACTTCTGAAACTACCGCCGCCGCTGCCCTTGGCCTTGCTTCTAGGTGGAGACCCCTTGGCTTTGCTCTTCGACTTGCTGCTTTCATTTGACGCCGCCTTGCCTTTCGATCGGCCGCCAAAGCCAAACTTAAAGCCTTTGCTCTTGCCAGGACTGATGTTCGCGTTCTCGGCCGCAGCCATCGCGGCCTCCTCCTCTTCTTCTTCTTGCTTGTCCCGCAAGCTTTGCTCCGCGCTTTCGTCTGCGCCTTGCTTCAGGATGTACTCGGGGTTCGGGGCCGCAAAGTTCAAGCGAATCCGCACCCCTCGGGCCGAATCTTCGGGCCGTCGGCGCAGCGGGTAGCGCGCGTAGCCCACTTCGGTGAGCCTCTCGAGCTCTGAGTAGCCCAGAGACACCTGCCCTCGGAACAGAGAGCCCGTGGGGTGGCGGCTCCACACTTCCACGACGAGTTGTCGGTGGGCCTGGGCGGGGTCTACGGACGCGGACACGCTCTCGGGCACCTGTGCCATTTCGTCCGCGTTCGGCATGTTGGAAGTCATGAGCATGGCGGTGTGGGCTTTGGAGCCGGGAGTAGCTACAGAAGCTGCAACGGAGACAGCGTTCTTGTCCTTGCGCACAAACCCGTGTGTTTTGACGATGCCGTCGCTTTTGGCTGGTACTAGAGATGATGCGTTTGGATCAACCAACTCCTGAGAGGCTTCCTTGTTGTCTATGTTATTGCCGTCGTCTTCTAATTCATCGACTGCTTTTGCAGCTGCTTGAGCCTTCGCTGATGCCACCGATGGGTCGTCTTCTTCATTGTTTTCCCCTGTAGTTCCTTCGTCGCCATCCTTGTTCAAGGTACTGCTCTTGTATTCGGGGCACGGGAGCCGCAGCAGCGCCACAGGTGGCTCCCCATTGGGCCCCTTGCGCAGGGTGTCAAACGGCAAAGGTCCACTGGGCCGCGGCAAAGGTGTGCCACCTAGCAAGCCAAAGCGGGCTGCGAGGGGCAGCTCTTGCGCCAAAGTGGTTTGCTTCCAGGCGGGCGCTGACTCGGCCACAGCCCGCACACGGCCGCGGTAGCGCACCACGCAAAACACTTCTTGCTGCGTGAGCCACACTCGGTTGGCCTTGTTCCCACTGCCTTCTGCTTCGGACTCCGGCTCGTCGTGGTTCAAATCCGCGACCAGAATCTTCACGCAAGTGGGGAATAGGTCCGTGAAGACACTCGAAGCTTTGCCTTTACGGGTGCTCGTGGTAGTGACGGCGCCCACGCCCCCCGAGGACGAAGTTGGGTCTACGCTAGCGCACCATTTCAAAGGATCTGCTGGCAGTGCGGCTGCCAGGTCATGCGTCAAGAAGTCTGCGAGCAGTGACGTGACCATGGTTCGGGCTTCGGTGCGCGCTTCCGGCTCGGCGGTCACCAGCAACGTCACTCGTGCTGCACCAACTGTGCTTGCACTGTTCTCCTCAGGAGCTGAAGCAGCAGTTGCAGCAGTAGCTGGAGACGCTGAAAACGTGAGGGGTTTGCCCGCAAGAAGGCAGTGCCACAAGTCCGAACTCGTCAGCTTCCAACAATCGACCTCTTCGTCCTCGCCTTCGTTGTCTAAATTAACACTACTCTCAGGACCACCACCAATGCTGCTTCGGAACCGTTGCATGCGCGCCTCGCGCCGGTCAGCTAGCCGGAGACTACGGCCGCGCTCTAAAATGAGCTCCAGCCACGGAGCATTTGGAACCATGCGGAAACTTTCACCGGACGCGGCTCTGCCCCCAGCAGCACCTGTAGCAGCAGCACCTGTAGCAGAGTCGTCTTCAGCTTCAAAATTGGGCACTTGAAAGAAAGCCGTGCGGCGTTCGACCTCTGCAGAAGCTGCGAGTCCGTTCCCCGGCGCAAACTTGACCCAATCTGTCGTGATTGTTTCCTTTCGAGTGTTCTCTGCCATACTGGCCAGGTTGAATCGGCTACCGCTACTCATGCCATTGTTGTCTCCACGACTACTTGCAGGCCACTTCGATGACAACGATGTAACTCGGCCGAGCCGATGTCGTTCTTCGGCACCACGCATACCAGTATTTTCACCCCTTCTTCGCCCCCTAAGCCAGCGCAAACGCATCACCGCTTCCTTTTCATGGTCAGGCGATGTGCTATCGAGCGATGTCTCTGTAAAAGGCTTCGCAACGACGCGCATCACTTCGACTCGCAGGGTAAGCCCAGGCGCGCGCGGAGGTGCCACTGTTGGCGCTGCAGACCCTGCTGCTACCGGTGTTGTAGCTGCGTCCACTGGCGCGGTATTAATTAGCGGGCCTGACGCTGCGCCCTCCTGGTCCATAGGTGTCTTTTCAAGAGCCGTCGATGTGGAGTCCAGCTGCTGCAACGGCGTGGGCGGTGGCAACGAAAGAGACTCTTGACGTCGACTTTCAGTGCGTTGTTTGTTGAGCGCAAGTAAAGCTGCTCGGTGGCGAGCGAGGTTACTGAGCACGTTCATGCCCCGCAACACAAGCTTGGCGGCAGCGCGTTGGTCCAACAAAGACAAGTGCTCATAGGGTTGGTCTAGTTCCGCCTTGTGCACCCACGCTGGTACCTTGGGTGGCTTTCCTTTGCGCCCCCCACTTCTTGCCATGGATCCTGTCCCTCTCCCAGAGACCACACCCACGCCGCCAGAGGAGGATGCTTCCAGGCGGCGGTGTTGCAGCCAGCTGCGGTGCACGTCACTGGCACAGGCCGCTAGCTTGCGAGCTTCGTGCAGAGCTACCACGAGCCCTGCCTCAACGGTCACCGCCTCGGCATGTGCAGTCGTGGCCTCTCGCAAGGCACGGTTGGCTTCGGCACGGGACGCCACTTCTGATTGGGCGGCGGCAGCAGCGGCAGTTGCAGCCTCAGCCACTGCCGCGGTGTCGTTCAACTGGCGTTGGGCAATGACGAGGGCCTCTTCAACGTCCACTAAGAACCCCACGTGGGGTTTGGTGTCAGTCTGGGTCAGTGATTTGGAGGTTTTGATTTTCGCTAATCGAAGTCCTGGTAACGGTTGCGTCCAAGGATCCCGCCAAGGCTTCTCTGCCACCTACAGTCCGTGTAAAAACAGTGCCAACAAATAGTAGTACAAAGTTAGGAAGTCCACCAATATCAGTTTCAATAAATGAAGCAAAGCATAAAAAGTGCATATGAATTGACCATGCAACGGATCAAGTGTATGGTCTAAAAGCCAACCTGGCCGCCGTGGCGCCGCAGAGCGTCGAGCACTGAGCACGCCGACTCGAGCATCTCGGCTTGCTGCGACGGGGGCAGCAGATACAGGGGGCGGTTGACGTCCACCATTTTAGAGCCCCGATCCCCAAACTGAACCATGCCCCGGTGCACCCGCGCATCGTGCCACGACTCGAACTCCAGCGTGGCTTCTCTCAAATGCTTTGCGCGCGCTCGTGCTTCCAACTGTTGGCCTTTGCTCCTGCGCGGTGGCTTTCCCTCGGGTACGATGGGTTGCGGTGGTACTAGTTCTTTCCAGCACGGTGTATCATGAGGCTGAGCATTCGTTGCACCACCACTAGCAGCTGTTGTTGTCTTTGACCCCACACCAGAAATAATGCGCTTTTCCCTGGACGGAGGCCGCAGTGCCGCGGCAGCTGCGTCAGCGGCAGCGTGCACGCACTCTTCATGCCACTCCGCGCGCCAGTGGTCATGAAAGGCTGACGCTATTAGCGGTACCAGTGACGCCATCTTGGGCGAGTCGGCAATCGATGGCAATGGTCTGCTCGGCATATCGTGAAGCGAACGCTGCTCAGGAAACACGCCGATCTTCTCTTTGCTGTTTGATTGCTCTGAGGCAAAGGTAGTAGATACACTAGCGCCATCGCTTGACTCTAGCTCTGCTTCCTCTTCAAGGGCTAAAGCGAGATCAGCGTCTTCTTGATCGAGGGCAGCACGCACGGCATCTTGTCGATGCACCGCATCCTGGCTGGCCCGCCGTTGTCCGTGCAGCGCTCGTGCGGCATCTTCTTCGCTCGCTAGGCCAGGCCGCGATAAGCGCACCGAGACCGCTGCTTTCACCCCAACATTCCTCCCCAAAAGTGGTGCTGGCAAGGCAGACTTCGCGGGCGCAAATGGGTGCAGAAAGCGGGGGTAACTATTGCGGTTCAAGCTTGTGGTGTCAAGATAAGTTCTCGGAGGCGGCGCCAGATTGACCACGACAGCGCCGTGGCCGTCGTGAGCAGCTGACCGCCCCATGTGCTGCTGTTCGGCATCGCTTGGTGGACTGAAAGGTAACGCCAGAGCTGCTGCTGCCAACCGACCCCGGTGCGCGAGACTCGAATCACTCTTGCCAGTGAGGGCATGAAGGTCAGGGGCAGACGTGAGCGGCTGCGGGCCCTGAGGGGCTTTGTAAAGGGCAGCTGCTAATAACTGCCCGAAATCCAGGCGAGTGCTTCCGAGTCGCCCCTGCGCGAGCGCAAACCACGATTGGTTGGGGTCCCGGTGGCGAGCCACCAGTGCGGCCACGTCGCACGCCTGGTTGGCCACGGCTTGGGCCGTGTGGCGGTACACTTTCTTGATGCCGAACAGGGTGCGCGCTTCGCTGCCGCGCCACCGCGACTGAATCAGGTTGGCGGCCCACTGGCAGCGGCAGGTGTAGCGCAGCCAGGCAGCTGCCTTGTCACGGCGCACTTTGATCACCATCCGCCACGCCCGCTTCCGGGTGAACGCGGTTCGGACGGCCCCCACTAAGAAATTGGCCGCGCTTAGTTCCACTTCAGCTTGAACGCGCGCGGCAGCAGCGGCCTCCAGCGGTATCTTCAGCCCGCACCCATAACCGGAGGCAGGCGACGGCGGTGGCGGAGGCTGCTTGCGGCCCGGGCGACGCAACCGCAGAGCTTCCGCAGCCGCTATGGCCTCGCGCTCTTCAGCAGTCTGGCGAGGAGCGACGAGCCGTGCGCCTTGCATCGACCGCTCAAAAAGGAACGACGCCACACAGACTGAGGGGACCCGTGGTGGTTTTGGCGCCTCGGATTCGTCAGTGTCAGGTGCTGCTTTCTTCATCGGCGTAGGTTCGTCTTGGGCAGCAGCAGCAGCCTTGGGTGTCTTGTTCGACTTCTTCTTGCTTGATGATTCTTGTTTGCTACTACTTGACTTGCTGCGATCGTCCTTAGTCTTTTCAGGCTCCGGTGATTTCGAAGCTTGGCGCTTCGACTGTTTCTTTCCCGACTGATGGAAAGCATCCTCGAGGAGGTCCGTCGGTGGAGGCGGTGGCGGCGGGTCAAGCGTGTGGGTGTGCAACAGCGGCGCCACCATGCAGCTGGCGAATTCCTTCACCCCCAAGAAACGCCGCATGTGCAGCAGCCGCGGCACAATGCACTCTTCGAACACGTTCGACAGAGTGCGCAGCACCGCCAGGGACTGCCGCGCGGCCCGGCCGCGGCTCAAGCTCTGCAATGACGTGGCGCACCGGTTCCGTTTCGCGCGCAGTTTGGTGAGCACGACCATCCAGCGGTGGCGCCGCACGGTGAACAGCATGAAGCCACAGATGCGATCCGCAGCCTTCACTTCTTGTTCGTACTCTGAAAACGACACCCACATGCGCGGGTTTTGGAAGTACCCGAATGCGGACCCTGTTTGCCCTAAGATTTCCCCGCCGCCAATGTCCTGCCCCCCCGGAGTGGGTGTTTCTCCGCGTGCAGTGAATGTTACAGTCGGCGTGGCGGCCCGTGCTGCTGCTGCGGTAGTGGGGGTAGGTACCAGTGCTGTCGCTGACGACAAAGTATCTGAGCTAATGGTAGCAGCCACGAGGGTAGCGTCCCCAGCCAGCATCCCGTCGCGAATGCTTTGGTTCTTGCTGAAGCCACCCATGCCCCCGAGCGCGGTGCCAACGTTGGAGGTCAAGAGCAAATTATGGGCTTCTTGTTCCTCCTCGCTTCGCCCAGCTCTGCCTTCGGCAAATTTCGCTTGCTTAACAAGCTCTTTCTGGCGCAAGCTCTCTGCTTTGGCGGCTTCCCGGGCCGCGTACATCGCGTCGACTTGCGTGATGCGAGGTGGGGGCGCTGCAAAGGCCATGGGCGCGTACTCCTCGCGAAGCACTGCCGCGCAGTGCAAGCAAGCTCTCAACACGCGCGGCTGCCGCCCCGAGGCATGCTTCACGCTTCGGCTTTCGGTCGTGCGAAACACCGTGCGCACTGCGCGGGTGCAGCCTGGCAGTTCACACGTGCCCACCACACGGTCTTGAAAATGCAACCGCGCAGCTTCGTCGCCGCGGCGGCGGCACAAGTCAAAGGCGTGTGCGAGTACTGCTTCTCCAGAGTGTGGTCCTGCATTAGCACCACCACCGCTACCACCACCAGCACTGCTCAGCACCTTGTCTGTACGGCCCGACAACACTGGATTGGCAACGTGGTCGATCCCTTCAACTCGAGTCAATCGGCTTCCGACGGTCAAAGAGCCTTCTTCGGCCTGCCCTCCTTGCCTGACTTTGGTGACGGCCAAGTCGGCCTGCACCGTAAACCCCAGTTTCACGTGCGCGCGCAAGTCGACGAGCAAGTAGCGGCTGCCCCGCTGCCACCGCAGCTCCACTTCACGCGCGCGCCACGACCGTTGCAGCGTGGCCACTGCGGACTTCACCTTGTTGACTTGTTGCAAGGGCAGCGGGACCAGGCCCGTGAACGGCAGCAGCGGCGGTTTCCGGCGGCCGGAGACTTTGCCAATGGCCCAATGAGCCGTTGGGTCTTTGGGCTTGCGGGCCACAGACTTTCTTTTTTGCATGGTAGACTTGCGCCGCATGCTTTTCCTGCGAGATGGAG
>Ga0307982_1001548_pt1 | contig 18706 bp, 18 predicted proteins | sample OrgLakmetagen989_FD_201847 | JGI IMG/M metagenome (GOLD analysis project Ga0307982, IMG submission 201847) | Saline water microbial communities from Organic Lake, Antarctica - #989 | ecosystem: Environmental > Aquatic > Non-marine Saline and Alkaline > Saline | place: Antarctica: Organic Lake... | reverse complement strand
CACAAGTTTTGATATCCTGCATACCCCCCTCTGAGCGGGGTCAAGGGATTGCGTGCCTCGAGCTCGGTCGAGTTGATTTCGCTAGAAAATACATTACATACACATACACAGAAATGCATAACAGTCACATACACACAAGCGATTCCTACACTTTCTGCGAACAAATACTGACTGGGTCTATCGAAAAAACAGCTTGCTCACACCAGCAGATTCCTACTTTCTGCGGGAAAATTCCTGTCAATGAGGACGCTGCTGTATTTGCAAAATGGCAACCCAGAACCAACTAGTGTCTGCATGCCTAGATGGTGATCTTTCTGTGATACAACAGTGTCTCAACTGTCCGTTCTGCAGTGCTGATGCTGTCCAGGAGGGCTTTTTTGCAGCATGCTGCAAGGGGCATGTCGATGCCATGCAGCTGATGCTTGCTGTGTGCGGCGAGCTGGCCGTGAACGTGCATGGTTATGGCGAAGGGCTATTAGTGGAGGTGTGTCATGCTGGCCAAGAACACATCTTGCGGGAGCGTTTGTCACTGGATGGGGACCGCACGGTGGACTGCACTGTGGCTGAGTGCGCGGCGCTGGTAGCAGCCAGCGATGACGCGGGAAGTGGATGGCGGGCAGATGGTCTCCGGCATCCTCACAGGCCTGCTTGTGTGGCTGGTGCGCTGCGCGGCGCTGCCAGAGCCAAGCAGGCCCCTGGGCACAAAGCTGGCAAGCGCAGCGCAAGTACCAGGCGCCGTATCCGCACTTGCAGTTGCTGCTGTCCAGGTGAGGCAGGCAGTGTGGCGTGGCCTAAGTGTGGCCGTGCCGTACCCTGAGGACAGCGGCGTGGCCGATGGCAAAGCCTCGGAGGCAGCTTGTGGTGGCAGGGGCACGTGGGGGGCTAGGCTACTAGGCTCACGTGCCCACGGACTCACTCACACGGCAGCACCACTGGCCACTGTGAGCGTAGAAAGATGCCACTTAAAAGTACGGGTTGTCGGGAGGAATTGATTCGCTCGCACTGTCCCAACTTAGTGGAATGCCAAGTGTGCAGTTTGTCACAGCCTATGCATGAAAGCAAACTGTGGGGGGCGTGTCCTGACAGTAGGGGTTAGATGACTGTTTCATGCGGCTTGCCGTGCAAAACAAATCTGGCAAAGTACATCCAACTACACAGTGCACCAATTCCGAGTTCAGCAGGTGCCCTGCACGATTAGTTTTGTCGCTTTCTGGTAATTGTGCGTCCGTCGCGGAATTTGCTCCGGCCAATTGGTTACAGCAAAGCAGCCAGCTGGTATTGAAGTTTGCGGCTATTTTCTTGCGCGTACGTCCCTCTTTTTTCATAAGCTGTAATTTAGTGTGTCATACTTTCTGAAATCAGCAACGGGCTCACTTGAAGCTTGTTGTTGCATCCCCCCAGTTGCAATTCCCGCAGTCCTGGGCGAGATTCAAAGCACACATAATTCACTGCTTCCGTCCGCAGCATGTCAAGCTCATCCCCAATGGTGTTCAAAGAAGGATGGGTGCACAAGTCTGACCCCAACGGTAAACGCTGGCGGAAAAGGTGCGTGCTTTATTGTGCGCGCCGGGCTTCGTGACAGCCTCTGCAAGCACGTCGCGTCACTCTTCCTGCTCTTCAGATGGGCCGTGCTATCCACAGCAGCCTTTGCGTACTACAGCAAGCCAGATCTTGTAGAAGTGAAAGGCCTGTTCAACTTGTCAGATGTCTCCTTCACGCCGGGCTGGGCACTGCACAACCGCAAGGCGCCCACGCCCCACGTGTTTTCAGTGCACACACCGGGGCGCGTGTACTACTTTGCGGTGGCCAACGACGAGGAGGTCTTCCGCTGGGGTCGTGCCTTTGATGAAGTGCGGCACTCGGCACTGGCTGATATGTCCCATGCTGCCTCGGAGCCATTTGACGAAGACGGGAGCCCGCAGGCAAGCCACGGGGGGGCGCAGCTGGCGCCAGCCCCCGCCGCCCGACATGGTGCAGTGGAGTCCAAGCACAGTGACACCCCGCCTCCCCCCCCTCCTGGTGCTGCTGGTAGCGCAGGGGACAAAGCCATTGTGTATGTGTTGCACCGGGGGGGGGGCGTGGGGGGCAGCGACTCACGCGTCACCCTCAAGCTCAACCCCAGCAAGCTGGCAGGCACACGCGTGGTTGCGCTGAAGAAAGCACTTGCGCGCAAAGTAGACGTTGCGCCTGCAGACATCTCCTTGTTCCGTGACGAATCGGCAGCCGCTGCCGGCGTGCCACTGGCCGACACTGCCACCTGTGGCGAAAGTGGCATGCGGTCCCACAGCACGCAGCTGGTCATGCTCATCGCAGGACAGCATGACATTGCACCCACCACCAGCATGCAGTTGGCCCCAGCGCCGGCTGCCCCCGCCCCCGGCCCCGTCTCCGTGTCCGTCCGTATCGCCCGCCGTATGGTGCTGCAGCGGGTGTTTGGGGCAGTCCCCGGGGCAGCTGGCACCAGCGGGAACCTCACCGGCCTCGTGAAGCGTGCGGAGCTGCTGCGGGCCATGGAGCAGGACGAGGAGCTCAGTCGCTGGAGCGGCGCCGCTGGTCTGTACGCCCGCATTGAGGCCCCCCCAGCTGACTCCCAGCTACCCGGGGGCGGCCGCCCTGATGCCTACTTGGTGTCATGGGGGGAAGTGTGTGATGCGCTGGCTGCTGAGAACCGTCACATCACCGCCCCCAGTGACGCTGGCGCAATGGCAGTGGCGCCACTGGTGGCTGCCGAGGCCGACCAGCCCACCAGCAGAGCGGGCAGCACATTGGGCTCAGTGGGCGCGGCCGGCGGCAGCACCCGAGTAGGGCACGAGTTCGGAGAGGACAGCACCCCTCCCTCCCCCTTTGGCAGCCCAGCGCACTCTGTAGCCAACCACGTGGCCCGCGAGGCCATGCAGGCACCCACTGAGGCCTTGGTGTCCACAGGCAGCGGCAGCCTGGGGGTGGACCGGGCGGCGCTGGAGGCATCCCTTGCGGCGCCCCAGGAGCACGACTTCGGCAGTGCGCGAGTGGTACTGACTGTGGACCTGTCGGACACAGTGGGGGGGGAGGTGTCGGTGGGCGTGCACGACAATGCGGAGGCCGTGGCCTCTGCTTTCCTGCAGCAGTATGCCCCCGGGTCTGAGGACAGCTTGAAGGCTGCGCTGTCCCTGGAGGTGCTGCACGCCCTGGCGGAGGTGCACAGCGCCGAGAGCAGCGGCCTGCAGGAGGCCCTGCAGCAGAGCAACGAGCACCTCATGCTGGCGCAGAGCTCCCTGGTGGCGGTCCTGCGCGCATCACGGGCACTGGTGTCTGCTGCAGCGGCGCAGGGAGTCTCACTGCCGGCTGCCGAGGAGTTGGCTCAGCTGCCGGAGGGCGCTGGCATGCAGGCGTCAGCTGACTTAGCGCAGCGGGTGGCAGCCAAGCTACTGGGGGACGGGACACGGGCAGCGACTGGTGCTCCGGACAGGCAGCAGCTGCAGCAAGCCCCAGCTGCTGCACCAGACGCCTCAGCGGTCATTGCGAGTCTGCGCCATGAGCTTGCCTCGTCGCGGGTTGAAGTGCGCGAGATGCAGTTCCAAGTGCAACAAGCGGAGGCGGAGGCGGTGGAGGCACGAGAGGCAGCCCGTGACGCCCTGCACAGCAGCAGCACTGACAGCGCCGTGCTGACACGCGAGGAGTGGCGGGCGTGGGCCCGGGAGAAACGGGAGCTGATTGCTGCAGCCAATGCAGACAGGGCTGCCCTTACACAGGAGCTGAATCGCCTGCGGGACTCCCTGCGGCTGACGCCTGGGGCAGAAGGCACAGAGTCCAAGCTACGTGCCCTGGATGACGACCGTGCTCGCTTGAATGCCGCCAACGCACGCTTGCAGGGGCAGTCGGATTCGTGGCAGCAGGAAATGCGGCATATGCGCGATCAGTGGCAAGCAGAACAGAGCGAGTGGAACGCGGAGCGTGCTAGGTTGACCCAGCAACTGTCAGACGTGGCAGGCGTTGCCGTTGCGGGGGGGGGCACGGCCACACATTTGGGGCCCTCATCTGCAATCGTCCCTGCGTCACGACGGGAACTGGAGGACTCAGCCGCTGAGTTGGTGGGTGTGCAAGCGGCACACAAGTCCGCACTGAAGAACTGGGCGGAAGAAACGGAAGTGCTGACGCAAATGTGGAAGTCAGACAAGTCAGCTTGGGCGGCGGAACGTGCCACGCTCAAGCGTCAGATTGATGCGTTGCACGCGACCATGGGCAGTGCTCAAAGCGTTGGACAGCGTGTACCCGCTGTTTCCCCTCTTGGTAAATACTAATACAAGGGAGTGTGGTGTTGTTTCTTCAAAGTGTTGTCAATTCAGACCTAAGGTTACACCTGACGAGCTGCGAGAAAGTTGTGCATAGACAAGCACCCGTAAATGCCGACACACACAACGCATGGGTAGTGGGAGCTCAGACCAGTTGTGGAGAAGAAATGGAGGCTGCAATGCTTGCAGAGCAATGCCTAATCGCTGACAGGCCAAGCTTATGCCTGGGGCAGAGATCGGATGATGTCACTGTCACCCTCGTCGGTCACACACAGAGTGGACACGGGGAACAGCTTACCGCAGGCAGTGCCGAGGTCGTTGTTGCTGCCGCTGAACAAGTGCACCTTGGTGTTGGCGCTCTTGCGGGAAAGCATGGCGTAGTACTCCAGCTCAGACTTGCGCAGAGTGGGGCAGTTGCTTGCGATCACGATCAGCTTGGCGGATCCCTCGCGCATGTTGCGCAGGGTCTGGCGGTAGCCCAGGGCGAATTTGCCGGACTTGATCACCAACTGCAGGCGAGCGTTGATGCTCTCTGCTGCCTTCTTTGCCTTCTTGGACACCATGACCTGCGCACAAAGCAAGAATCATCTTCCCGCATTTGCATAGAGCACAAGGGAAACAGTGCACCAGAATTCAACACAACTTCACGCGAGGTATGGCTATCTTGCTGCAGAAAACCACAACCGAAACAGTGCTTCCTGCGAGCGGCTGGTCTGGGCGCGCCCAAAGAGCAGGCTGCGGAATTAGACAAGCCAGCCGAGGGAGGCCCTTAGCCTGTACCCATGCTCTCATTCTGGCAATTCAACGAGGCCAGCACACAAATGAGGCACCCGAGATGCATTCCGAATGCTGTGCTGGATTCAGCTTGACACCAAAGCTTCAATTGACAATGCAGCAGCTCGCTTAGATAGTACAGCTGCTTATCCGCAGGGCTCTCAAATGGATGAGCCATCAAACTTACTGGTAATTTATGTGTAGTGGCTTATGCACAACTGACACAACTGCTGTTAGGGATTGACGTGATGAAAAGTGCTGCCCTAAAGCGAATAACTAGGATTTCGCTTGTCAATAGCATACGTGAATGAATGTCATTGCGATAAGTTGCAGGCGGCACGGTTTACAAAGTTGATGATTCAAACGGATTGAATTACGTAGTTCATTTTCAGCAAAATACGTTTCTCACTTGGGACAGTTGTATGTAGGCTGCTTCATTAGCCTTTTGGATCAAGACCTCTTGGGTGGTGTCAACCCGCCGAAATGTTGCGTGCTGTCATCGCTTCTCGCCGTAGTCTGGCGGTGAGTCATCGCACAACGCGCCCATGCTGCAGCGCAGGATTTCATTATTTTCCAGGTATGCCAATTTGGGCGCCATTTTAGCAGCGTGGTTGGGGCCGAGTTTCAGATGGAGCGACTTGGCGGCTGTGACACGGGCATCGTCATGTTTACAATGGATCGCCCTAAGGCCAAAAACGCGCTTGGAACCCACATGATGCACGAATTTCGCAGCGCTCTGGATGCAGTACGATTTGATAAGGACGTTCGCGCAGTCATACTGCGCTCGGCTGTGGATGGGGTGTTTTGTGCTGGAGCAGACTTGAAGGAGCGAGCAACAATGACCCCCCCGGAGGTGGCTGCCTTCGTGTATGGACTGCGCAGTGCTTTCACTGGCCTGGCAGCACTGCCCATGCCTGTCATCGCCGCCCTGCATGGCGCTGCATTGGGGGGCGGCTGCGAGCTGGCTCTGGCTGCTGACCTGCGTGTGGCCGACGCAACCACCAAACTGGGCCTGCCTGAGACTGGGCTGGCCATCATCCCCGGCGCTGGTGGCACCCAGCGCCTACCCCGCCTGGTGGGCACATCACGTGCCAAGGACTTGATTTTCACTGGCCGCCGTGTGGGCTCGGAGGAGGCTGCTGCCATGGGGCTGGTGGACCGCGCCGTGCCGGCAGGGGAGGCGCTGCAGGCTGCGCTGGCCCTGGCCAGGGACATCCTGCCCAAGGGCCCAGTGGCCGTGCGCATGGCCAAGGCGGCCATTGACGGTGGCATGCAGTGTGACGTGGCCACTGGCATGCGTGTGGAGGAGGCCAGCTACGCCCAAGTCATCCCCACTGCAGACAGAGTGGAGGGCCTGACAGCCTTCAGAGAGAAACGGGCTCCCGTGTACAAGGGCGAGTAGGGTATTAAATGCAAGCGTGTGTGTGTGAATGCAGCTGTGCGTTGCGCGGGGCTGTACATTGCGCAGGTGGCCACCCGGCCCCACTTGAACGGGCTGCTGTGTCCAGCTATGAGGCGGGACGCTTGCTCGCAGTTGCTGGCCGACGGCGCGCTGCCACACTGGCTGGCACAAGCGATGTGACTGCTGGCTTGGGCACCTTGCGCTGTGCTGGTGCTGGCTTCTGGCCGCCTGTGCTCGGTGCAGTGGCGCACGCAGCGGCTGCCTCGGCCTCCGCCCGGTCGGCTGCCAGCTGTGCAGCTGCCAAGCCTCGGGGCTGCTGGTGCTGTGCCGATGCAATGCCCCAGGCATTGGTCTGAGTAGCGCCGAAAGGTGGGTGTTGTGTCTGCGCCGTACAAGGCACTGCCTGCTGGCTGGGCACAGTGGGCTGCCCTTGGGGGGCGGCCCCATGAGGGGGGGCGCCCATTTGCATACGCTGCTGCTGCATGTACGCTATGTGGGCATGGCGTTGTTGCTGCTGCATGTGTGCATGGTACTGCTGTGCTTGCCATGCCTGTATTTGTGCTTGGCTCATGTGAGTGTGCCCTGCCGCGCTGCCCATGGCTGGGCCGCGCGGCTGGCTGGCGGCTGCCGGTGCTGAGCCAAGCTCCAGGTGTGTGGGCACTGCACCCTGGTCAACAGGAGCATGCAGATGATGCCTGTGTGGGCGTGTCTGGATGGGGGTCACAGTGACTTGCTGTGGCAGTGCAGGGGGGGTGCTGCTGGATTGGGCACTGGCACCCCCTGCCATGAGAGATGCCAGCAGTGCCTGGCCGTCTGCCGACACATGTGCCGCGCCACCTGTGTCATCATCACTGTCGTCATAATCGAATGCAGGGGCAGCGATTTGCGCAGCATCTGGTGCTGCGCTCTGAAATTCTGACCATGCAAAGGTTGCAGAGGGGGGCTCTGGCGCTGAGTGGCTGCTGTGGCCACCCCCCCCTCGACCACCACTGCCTTGCCTCTTTTTACCCGGTTTGGTATTTTTCTTGTTGTTGCCCCCCTTGTTGGTGGCTGAGGGGGGATCGGGTTCGCGCAGGGCCTGCATGTCAACGGGAGCACCCATTTGAGCCAGCAGCTGGCTCAAGTCCCCGCCAGGTGAAAGCTGTGTAGATGCAGCCTGGCCTTCAGCCACCAGTGCTTCAATCATTCGCATCATGTCGCCCTCCCCCGCTACCGCAGCTGCTGATGCGCTGGGGCGTGGGGCAGGCAAGCTGAGGCTGGCCCCACGGGGAAGAATAGACACAGACCCTGCCACAGGGCCCGGCCCAGCAGCAGGCCGGGCACTTCGTGCTTGACTACGCTTTGGCTGGCGCTTAGGCTCCCGCTGCGGCCGCTGTGAAGCTGTGGCTGGTTTCGAGTTGTGGCCTGGGCCGGTGCCTGTGAGCCGAAAGGTGAGCGACGCGAAGCAAGTGCCATGCATCCTCAGACACGCACCAGGTCCAGCAACAGTTCGAACTCCTTTGGCCTCCTCGAAATACCCGTCAGGGTTCCACTTTCTTACTTGCACAGACACATCCTCGTGCTGCCTGTGGCAGAGAGGCTTGTTTGCCTGCCAGCGTTTTCTTGGGCTCGCATCACGTACGTCTCATCAAGCTCAAGCCCTTCATTGATCGCACCGTCGCCGAAGAAGAAAGGAACGAGTGGGCGACCAATTAGCTGTTGCAGCTGCTCGGGGTCGTGCACCGTTTGTGAAGCTGGAGTTGCCATGAGTTTTGTCACTCGTGCAGGCTCAGCAGAAGGCAGTGTGAGGAAACAGTGCAGCCAATTTATCGTCGTAACAAGTTAAAACCCCGCGGCATTCCACAGGATGAAAATGCGAAGTTTCCTTGGTGAATCGAATTGGTTCCGTCTAGTTGATCTTCACTGCTACACGGATACATTCGCTTGCTCATGGTTCCGTTGGTCACCCCCCTCCTTGAGAGTACTCTACCCCGCAGTGCTTCTCAAACTTTCGGTCCGAATCCGGATTCCATTAAATTTACAAGTAGTCTATAAGTTGCTTTGTTCCAAGTTAGCATCGGTTCCAAAGACGGTCTTCTTTTAAAGCTCGTGTGTGCAGCCTGCGTTTTACGTTTGACTGCAGGCGTCTCGTTGGTTGTGCACCCCACAGTAGGCATGTCTTCTGTTGGTGATCTTGATCGCCAAATTGAGCAGCTCAAGCGCTGCGAGTACTTGAAGGAAAGCGAGGTCAAGGCGTTGTGTGACCGTGCTCGCGAAATTCTCGTTGATGAAAGCAACGTCCAACGTGTTGAGTCCCCTGTGACGGTAAGTTGAGCTCACTTCTCAAAGAAGGCGAGGACATGGGCATGATTGTCTAACTAAAACAAGTTTGCTGCCTTAATTCGGGCGTCATGTGCACTTCTTCACTGGTACAGATTTGTGGAGACATCCATGGGCAATTCTACGATCTGATCGAGTTGCTCAAGGTTGGTGGAGACTGCCCTGATACCAACTACCTCTTCCTCGGTGACTTTGTGGATCGTGGTTTCTATTCCGTGGAGACCTTCTTGTTGCTCTTGGCTCTCAAGGTAAGCTTTGAATCGACATGTGCATTATGTTGGCGTGGCAGCTCCATGCAACGTTGCCACATGATTTCGCTTCTCCTGCTACAGGTCCGCTACCCTGATCGCATTACTCTCATCCGTGGTAATCACGAGTCTCGACAGATCACTCAAGTGTACGGCTTCTACGATGAGTGCCTGCGCAAGTACGGCAGCGTCAATGTCTGGCGGTACTGCACTGAGATCTTCGACTACCTTTCCCTGAGCGCCATCATTGATGAGAAGATTTTCTGCGTGCATGGTGGTTTGAGTCCATCCATCAACACTTTGGATCAGGTATGTGGTTCTGTGGGGCTCCACTCTGGCGCTTGGCACATTGGGTGATGACCGCACGCACTTCCTCCGCAGATCCGCATCATTGACCGTAAGCAGGAGGTGCCTCACGACGGCCCAATGTGCGACTTGATGTGGTCTGACCCCGAGGGTAAGTTCGCCTGTCAAGACCTGGTCGTAAGCGGTGCCCACTTTGTAATTACTTCAGATATTGACGGCTGGGGTCTCTCTCCTCGTGGTGCCGGGTACTTGTTTGGAAGCGATGTGGTGGAGAAGTTCAATGTCATGAACAACTTGAACCTCATCTGCCGAGCACACCAGCTGGTGATGGAGGGTTACAAGTGGATGTTCAATGAGTCCCTGGCCACCGTGTGGTCCGCCCCCAACTACTGCTACCGCTGCGGCAACGTGGCTGCCATCCTGGAGCTGGACGAGAACTTGGACAGATCCTTCAAGATCTTTGAGGCCGCACCTCAAGATGCCCGCGGCATCCCTGCCAAGAAGCCCGCTCCGGATTATTTCATCTAAGTGCCCACACGGCGGTGGCACAGGGTGCAGCTCTGGGGGATGTGGTGTGGCAGGATGCTTGGCGGCGTGGCCTTTCGGGGCACCTAGACACACGGCGGAAACATAGCAAGTGTTCAAGTGCGCTGTGTCTCCCTTTCTGTAGACTGTGTTGCTTTCTTGTGGTGAACAATTCAATGCCAGCAACCCCCTGTAACCTTTGTTCGAGGCACCTTGTTGCGCAGTGCTGTGACATGCGAGGGGCGCTTTTGCGTTTCGCTATATTTGCACTTGTCAAACATGGACACTAAAATAAGCTTTAGGTTCCGAGTGGCCAGTCTGGAATGATTGCACTGGGGAAGCCGCATATGCTCTGAGCTCAGCGACCCCTGTCTTCGTGCCGAGCATGACATCATACGTCAGATCTTGGCTTGGAAGGCCCGATGAAAGCGAATTCGTTGGTTGCGTTGTTGGGCAGCATTCAGGCCTTACGAAGGGTACGTTGGAGCGGCAATAATGTCTTGACGACGTTTAGCCGACGATTCCCAGAAACTTGCTCACCGAGTCGCCTGCTCATAATCGTGCAAACTTGCAGAACAGTGCACTAAGATCGGCCAAAGGTTTTTTAGGGCAACATATCGTCGTAAATTGGAGCCTATAGGCGCCTCAGAGCTGACTTCTGATGCAGGGTGGGGCTGCATGCTTCGCACAGCTCAGTCGATGCTAGCGCATGCATGGCAACGGCAGCTTCAAGGTGATGCCTGGTTCGACAAAAACACTGCGATGCCAGCTGTCGAAGCAAATATTGCGCATTGGATTGCTGATCTGCGCTGCGCTGAAAGTGTGTACGGCATCCATGCTGCTGCGTTGGTCGCCCAGTCATTGCAGGGTTTAGCCCCGGGGGAGTGGTACGGGCCAATGGCAGTTGCGAGCGTTCTCGAGGCCCTAAACACCCTTCACGCAATGCGAGATGGCGCAAGTATGTTGGTTCACGTGGTCACGGATGCGTGTTTATGCTGCGACCACGTGCATCAGCTGTGCGCTGGCTCCGTGTTGTCGCCCCCGGCAGCAGCACCCCAAGGCGATTCCAAGGAGCAACAGACAGGGGCTGCAGCTGCAGCTACCGACATACCACTCTTATCTGCACGCCCACCCCGGTGGTTGCGTTCCGCGTTATTGTTAGTCCCTCTGCGGTTGGGCCTGGGGCAGCTGAACGAGGAGTACCGGCGGCCGCTGCTGCGGGTGATGCAGCTGCCACAGAGCGTCGGCTTCATCGGAGGCACCCCCCGACACAGCCTGTACTTCGTGGGTGCCCGTGGCGCTGCGGCAGACATATCACTGCCGTCCTCTGGGGGGGCCACACCGCTCACATCCCCCGTGCAGCTGATGTACCTGGATCCCCACACCACCCAGGCACCCCCCCTCACCAGGTCCCTCAGCCATCCAGCACTCATCCGCAAAGCCGCATCTGCGCCGCGGGGTGCTGCTGGCATGCCGGTGTCTAGTTCTGCTCTGTCTGGTGCCGCAGCCGAAGCAAGTGCAGGGGGGTTCTGCACATCTTCAGGAGGGGCCCTCCCTGAGGCCGACACATGGGGTGCTGGTGTGCTGCGGTCAGTATCCTCTAAAACCGCTGCACTGCCCGTCACCTCTCCCAATAGCGGCGAGACTGAGTTCGGCTCCCGCTTGGCCCGGCGCTTTGGGCGGTATTGGCCCCACCTGGAGGCGGCAGCTGCCCTGCCCTCCCTGCCCAGCGACACCGTGCTGCGGGAGGGCTTCCAGCGCAGCCTGCATGCACCAGCTCGTGCAGTGGGATGGGCTGACATACGGGGCCTAGACCCGTCCCTGGCGCTGGGGTTTCACTGCCGGGAAGGGGGGGATTTCACTGCCCTGGTGGGGGCTCTGCGGGCCATCCAGCGGGAGTGCGGCGTGGAGCTGTTTGCGATATACGATGAGACGCCTGCATACATGGCAGGGGAGGGGTCACACCCTGGTTTGGTGGGCAGCATGAGTGACTCCTTCTGGGAGGGGGACAGGCCTGCGGCTGCGGCGGCGCAGGGGGGGGCTCTGTCGCCTGCAGCAGCGCACCCTATGAGTGCAGCAGGCCCTCACCACCATGATTGCGTGCTGGTTGAAGAGCCACGAGTGAGTGCTGCGGGCGAAGACCTCCACGCGGAGTGTGACAGTCGTAAAGATGAGTACATTCTCCTGTAGGTGTGGGGGCTGCTGCTTCCAACCACGGAGTTTCGCCAGCACAAGGGTCGCAGACAGAGTTTTGCCAACAATAATAAAGCTGTTTAATTTGCATGCAATGATACACTTGCTCTTCAACATTAGTTGAAACGAGCTTCGTGCGTCCACTTGCAATGGCGAGACAGTGGCGACGGTCTGCAGAAGCTACCTTCCGTCGCCTGCAATTTGCAACGCATGTATCACAGCAGTTGCGATTTACAAGTACAGCAGTATTTGCAGTCGGGGTGAGCCGGGCATACACTTTCCAGCAGGTGCCTCTGGTGGAATCCGCGTCAAATCATGCTCATTCTGCGGATGCCCACTTGGGTGCTGTAGCATCCTGCACGAGCCAGCAACCGGCAGTTCACGTTCTGACAGGCAAAGACATACATTCAGGAGCCGTAAATAACATTTTAAGTGCCCTCAGTAACCAGAGCAGTGTGGAGCTAATTGTGCCACTGGAGTCCATGCAGACTTTTCTGCACTCAGTGCCTGCCAGTTTAGCTGCGGATTCGCACACAAGTGAAACCTCCGCGTTGCTGAGTTCGCCAAGCAACGTACAAGATGATTCACTCGATGTCACCAGTGCTGCTGCGGACAAGCTTATGTCGGTCGGTGGTGGTGACTTGGTTGCAAGGGTAGACCAAGAGCACTGCGCCCCGATGCTCAGCGTGGGCTCAATGATTCGAGCAGATGGAACCTTATCTGGCAGTGCAATGCCCCATACTAGTGCAGTAAGTACTCCGCCAGTGCTTCCTGGGGAGGGTTCCTTCCTGTTCGACGACAACGAGGGCGCATCCACAGCAGCCAGTGCCGCCACGGCGCAGGGCACGGCGCAGGGCACGGCGCCAATGCCCCCCTCGGCCATGCAGGCCTTCCGCCGGGCAGAGGCAGGTGACACACAGCACATGTGCCAGCTGTTGCAGGGTCTCCCCCCGCAAGATGCTTTGGCAGTGGCTCGATGCGCACACCCTCGGCATGGCGGGACCCTGCTACACGTGCTGTCCGCCAGCGTTGCTGCTCTGGAGGGGGGGGCCTTCCAAGCAGGCTTGGACTGCCTATGTGCATGCGGCATCCAGGTGAACGCGCTGGCTGCCAACGGTTCCACCCCCCTTCACTGGGCTGCAGGGGCTGGGTATGTGGAGGCGGTAACGGCCCTGCTGGCAGCGGGGGCGGACCCGTGTGCAGTAACGTACGTCTGGCGCAGGCAGCTGTTTGGCAAGGGCAGCGGACAAACGCCATTGCATTGGGCGGCTGAAAGCGGCCATACAGGCGTCATCGAGGTCCTGCTGCAAGGGGGTGCAGGGGGGGGTGCTTTGCCCGGCTGGAGAGGAGGCAGCGCCGCGCTTGTGCAAGCCTTCTCTTCCTCCCCCCATGCCGCAGCGGCCCTCATGCCAGACGAGCGCGGGGTGACAGCTGGTGAGCTTGCTGTCAAAAGCGGCTTCCAGGCGGCGGGGGAGGCCATTGCGGCAGTGACTGGTGAGCGCATGGTACGCCTGCGCGTGAAGCTAGCAGGCCAGGTGGCCCGCAGTAGCGTGCCCGGCAACCAGGCGTAGCACACAAGCAGCACAATAAATTACACTCGACAACCGCAGATCATGGATAGCATCCTGCTCACTCAGTGCCCTTGGTTTCCACGACGGCCCCCTGCTCAGATTCCAGGCTCCCCTCACGGGCGGCAACGAAGCGCTGCTGCATGCCAGAGGCGTACTCCAATGTACTGGTGGCACCCTGCACAGCCAGATCAATGCCTGACTGCACCAAAGGGCTGACCCGTCCACCAGTGACCGTTGCATCCAGAGCCTGCAGTTTCTCCACGGCCGCCTGTGCCCGCTGCACGACGCCGTACTGCGCGTCCAGCTCCTGCGCCTTGGCTATGGTTTGGCGGACGCTCTCGGAGGCCAGGGTGCTCACGCCAAACTGCGCATCCAATGCAGCGGCTTTATCCAGGACACCGAAGCGCTGGTCCACCGCCACGGCAGCACCCACAGTGTACTTCTCCGCATCTGCCAGCAGCGATGTGGCGCGGGCAGTGACGCGGTCCAACAAAGCAAACAACTGCATGCGGGTTTTATTTACGGATTCTGTGGCGCTTTGCACGACAGTGGCAACTTGGGCAGAGTTTGCCAATGAATCTTTGGCAGAGGCCAAGACATTGCTGGCGCCTGCCAGCGCCTTGCGCGCCAACGCCAGTGCCTGCAGGCCACCGACCACTGGCTTTTCCGTCAGTGGTGCTTGCTCCAATTCTGCCAGAGACGCTCTGACTTCGTCGCGGGCCTGCTCCAGCAAAGCAGCGGTGGCGGACAGCGCTGGTGTGGTTTTGATGGAAGCTAGAGCCTGCACACGAATCAATTGGTGTGCGGTCGAGGATGAATGGTGGACACCAGACATACATCGTTCAGAGCAGACGCAGTAGTTGCCAATCGTGCTTTCGAGGACTCCAGAGTGCCTTCAATGGTTTTCCCGTGGATCTGTGAAAAAAGCATCGGTGCTCAGAATCCCCATCCGAAACGCCAATCGCATCTTGGCTTGCAAGTCACTAGGTAGGGAAACTGGCGCCACTGCGTACCTGTATTTGCGCCAGCAGACCCAATGCACGCGCGTATGCCCTGTGCAAAGCTTGCGAAAGCCCCTTGGTGAGTTCATACTCCTTGTCAAAGGTGGATGCCTTGTCCACGGCAGTGGCCATCAAAAGAAGAGCGGCTGAAGCCTGGGCTCGGACCTGCAGAGTAAATGAAAACACATATCAGGATACGTTTACTTGGATTTAATGGCATTCGCTTGTCTCGTCCAAAAGTTGCTACATGTACTCGAGCAAAGAAACTCTTCGACAATTTCCGCAACCCGCGAGTAGTCGACTGTCAGCTGAAAGCGCAGACAAACGTACCTGGACTTCATACGTTTCAACATCGCTTTCTTGGCCTGCGTCTTCTTGTTTCTCCAAAAGCTGCAAAAAGGGTGAAAGTGGTTCCAACGCGGAGCGCAATTTCGGAAAATTCCGTCGAAAGACAACAGCTCAAACTGTTTCACGCACCTTGTCAGCTGCTGTGGTCAGATCAGCCTTGATGGCATCCAAAAGTTCACCCTGAGGAGCTGCATCACTGTACTTGGAAGCATACTCGTGCACAATGGATGCCATTTCGTGAACTTTTGCGGATGCTGCCTTTGCGGCAGTGGCCACTTGCGCGCTTGTTGATGCCATTGCTAATGAAGGGGAAGTTTGTCAGAATTTCGCAATTCGCAAGCTGCCGCGCATAGGGTATCAAGCTTTTGACGAGAAACTTGTACAGTTTTATAGTGCAGACGGCGATACCCAGCAGCTTGGCCTTGTGGAGCACCAACGTAGTGTGAGGGGGGGTGTACAAGCAGAGGTGTCGAAGGGGGGAGAGCCAGCGGAAGCTCGGGAAGCGGCGCATGATCTCAGAAAGGTAAAACCGTTTACCTAGGTATGTGTTCAACGAAAGCGGGGATATGGGCGTGCAAAACCAAACCGGGGGGGAAGGGGGCACACAAACCGCAGGAAAGCCACAGCATCCATCTCACCTGGGCACTGGGCTGTCAATTAATAATGTTGTGCTGCTCAATTGTAACCACCGCTTGGCTTCGGACCCATGGCCACCACCTGAGCACAATATGCTCTATGGCACCGATTTGCAACGAACTGTGACTCGTAGCACACCACAGGTGTGCTTCCATACAATCAACTGGTACCAGTTAGCGATGGCAGCGCAAAGCAAGGTGCAAAGCAAAGCTCGTGTACCCAGACGCACCGCAGCTCACCTGCACAGGTGGATACGCCTCTGTCCAGATGGGGGTTGGGTCTGTGTCCGTGCTGAGGCGCCAACAAAGCCGGGCTAATAATCAAGCAAGTATTGCATTTGGCGCAGCTTGCCAGGGATGAAACGCATAACCATCACACTTCTGCCACGGCTGCCTCCCAGTCCAGACCCAGCTCCTCCGCCGCCTCCCGCACACGAGCAGCAGTGCCAGCGATCACAGACGCAGGCTGCCCAGCCAGCAGACCACACAGGCGCCGCCCCTGCACCTGCAAGCGGGATGGGAAGGGGGTACTGCCTGGAGACCTTCCCATCATCAGAGGCAGCCCATCAGCATGTGAATCAGTGTGAAACCGAGCTGAGCGCCAACGGCTTCATGGATGATCACCACGGATCTGCAGTGGCAGTGCGCTCCACGTAACGTTACGATCCACGTAACGTAGTCGCCCTGTTCACACAGCGTCCTGACGGCTTTATACACGTCGTCCTTAGACATGGTGGCTGGCACAGCAGTTTATAGGACCTTCCGCTGCTGGGCTCTGGGGGAGTATCCAAAACTTGTTTTGGACGCGAACTTGCCAAAGGTGAAGCGCACTTGAGCCAGGCGGCCAAGGGGGCCATACGGAAGGCCTACCGCGGTGCTCAGAATGTCCACATCTCCAGATGGCACATCACACCCTGTACAAATATACACCAACCAGCCAATGGTGCGCCCTGGCTTGGCTTCCTCCTGCGCCCACCTGTGCGCACGATCGCCAGGTGGCAACACATCCACAATGTCCAGCTTGCTGCCCACAGATGAAGCGCGATCGCGTGCCACAGCCAGCACCTGGTCGCGTGCGGTAGCTGGCCACTCAATCGACACATGGAAAGTGCAGCCACTTAGCTTCTGTTTGTCTATGGCCTCACCCGGAGCAGCGCCCCCCGTGGCGCAAAACATTGACACTCTCCTCGTGCACCAGCACTCCACGGGCAGCGCACTCTTCACGCAGCCCCTCGTCCACCAGCATATCGTGCACAGTGCAGCCAGCGACGGATGTCTGCTGCAGCGGCACACCCCAAGGCACAAGCACATTCAGCAGCATGCGACTGCCTGCACTCAGCAGCCCCACGGCCCTGCGCCGGTGCCCTACGTACGCGGGCACCTCCAGCGTCAATTGCAAGCTGCCATTCTCGGCGTCCAGCTGCGCGTGCAGGCGGGCGTCTCGTAGGCATAGCTGCTGCAGCTTATCTTCAGCTAGCGTCTGCAGGTGCTGCAGCTGCATGGGGGTGAGGCCAAACTGCCGCTGGTACATTCGACGCTCGTCCACAAAGCTGCCTCGCATGCGCAGGTGCTGCACCAACGCATCGGCTGTAGCTCCCACTTCGCGGTGCACTCGGAGCCCTTGATTTGTGATCGGTTTTGTGGTAAACCTTTCACGAGTAGTCATATCCTGCATCCCCCCCTCTGAGTGGGGTCAAGGGATTGCGTGCCCCAAGCTTTGTTTGGGCTGATGTCGCTAAAGAATACATTACACACACAGATGTCAGATTTGCAGGGCAGCTGCTTCCATCGTATTCTCGGTCATAAGAAGTCCCAGAACTACATTCTGTGGGAGGCAATTGGAAACAAAACACTGAAACAGTGCAGTGCCAGGCTGGAGTGGCTTGAAGTTGGCGATCTTGCCGGCCATTTGCGGAGGTGTCAAGGTTTGGACCTGCTGCCCAGCTGTCAAGACACACACTTCTCGACCAGTAGCCTGACTTACTTGAGAATTTTGAGTAGCTCATCAGCATTCACTGCCTTGATTAGCCAGCGTGAATTGCTGCGCACTACATCGGCCCGAGAGCAGCTGAAACGACCCCCCTATAGGCTACGTCCACACACATGCCACCTGGCCTGGGCAGTTGCCGTAGCCTCCGACAAAATCGAATCCATAAAGACACCACAGCGGCAATTTGCAAGTGCACTAATGCCGGAGCAGTGCAGCCGGAGCAGTGCACGACACCCCCACCTTCAAGCAAAACCAGCGCAGAGTTGTTCAGGGGGGCTCCATGAGCTCCCGGACATGCATCGGTTGCGCATGAATGTGCCTTGACGTCATGCAGCATGCCGAAGACCTCGCCGGCTGGTCCTGACTGGAGAGCGGCTTGCTTGCACAGTGGGCTGGTTCACAAGTGGGCTGCCCTGCCCAGCTGCCGCGCCAGGCGTGCTCACCCCATCGAACATGCGCAGGGGGTCGCCTCCATGGGGCCCACTGGGGCCTCGCCTGGGGCTTGTGCTCAAGCCCTCCCCGCTTGGCGTGCCGGGCTGTGCCCCTCCCCCCTCCAACACCTCCCTGTCGCCCCTCAGCCGCAAGAGCGAGGAACGCACGAATGTGTTGCCATGTGCCACTAGACCAGTCACTGTTGATGCACTGGGGCTGTTGTCTCTACCCATGGGTTGCTTGGCGCCAAACGACGCCTGAGGCATGCCCAAGGAACCATGTCCGTGCAGTCCTCCTTCGTACAGACTGCCTGGGGCGTACTGATTCAAGGAGCCAGCCAGTGGGTGCATGCCACGTCCTGGGGAAGCCATCATACTGGGGGACACAAAACTGCCTACCAGACTGCCTGGGAGAAAGCTGGCTGACACCAGGGAGCCAGCAGCACTGCCCCGCGTGATGGCTCGGGGGGAGGCGCGGGAGACCGTGTTGGCCACACTGCGCATCTCGGCACCGTCTCCGCTGAGAGCGGAGGCGCCGTCCTCGCTGTCGCTGCTTTCCCCGTGCAGACCGCTTGCACCATTGGGGCTGCTGGAGGAAAACACAATGCTGGGCGCCCCCGCGAGCATGGCCACTGAGTTGCGCAGGGGCACCACAAACGCCTCATGCATCCACACAGCGCCCACCAGGGAAA
>Ga0307982_1001547_pt1 | contig 18706 bp, 3 predicted proteins | sample OrgLakmetagen989_FD_201847 | JGI IMG/M metagenome (GOLD analysis project Ga0307982, IMG submission 201847) | Saline water microbial communities from Organic Lake, Antarctica - #989 | ecosystem: Environmental > Aquatic > Non-marine Saline and Alkaline > Saline | place: Antarctica: Organic Lake... | reverse complement strand
GGCAATACACCCAAGCCCTCAGCAGCGCCCTGCAGGTGCAGTGGTCCATCGTCACAGCGGGGGGGGGGTGTGTGCCCCAAGGCACTGCTCCTGCAGCAGACGCCCGCATCAAGGTCCGAGCAGTGCTACAGCGCAGCAACGCGTGGCTGTCCGTTGGCTGGAACACAGACGGCGCCATGGTGGGCACCGACTCCATCCTGGGGCTGCCCGCCGCTGGCACTGTGCGGGACATGCACCTCACGGCGAAATCGTCGTCTGGGGTGCAGACAGACAGTGCCCAGCATACCACCGACACGAGCATCTCCACAAGTGGTGGACAAACGCAAATGCAATTCACCCGCCTGCTGAACACGGGGGACAACAACGACTTCAACCTGCTGCCTGCTGCCAGCACTGCGGGCAGCCAAGTCAGCTGGGTGTGGGCCCACGGGGGCAACCAGGCAGCAAACCTGGCGTACCACCAGTCGCGGGGCGACCTGCGTGTCGCGCTTGTGACGGCTGCTATCGTCCTCCCCTGCTCCACAGGCCAGCAGCGCAACGCCCAAGGCGCCTGCGAGCCCCCGGCCGACTCCGCCTCGGTGGTGAGCATGGCCTTCGCTCCCGCCGCCGCGGCAGCAGCAGGAGCGGCTGGATCAGACGCCCGCACCACCTTTGCACAGCAGGTGGCAGCCGACATCGAGTTCGCCCTTGGCTTGGTGACGCAGTCTGGCGCCCTGCCCGTGTCCGGCCGCGTGCGCGTCACAGCTGTCACTGCTGCAACAGGGGGCGGCCTCACTGTGAGCATCGCCATCCTGCCTGCGGCCTCTGCAGGCAGCGCGCTGAACGCTGCGACAGGTGCCAATCGCACTGCCTCCGTGTCCGCACTGTCTGCAGGGCTGGTGGCGCAGCTGAAGGCCCCCTCAAGCCCCCTGCACAGCGGCGTGGCCACCAGCAACCTGGACGCGACTGCTGCGGCCAACACCAACGCCAGTGCGCAGTTCACCGCCACGCCGCCCCCCAGTGTGGTGGTGACTGCTGCTGCCTGCGAGGAGTTTCCCTTCAGCGCCTCCCTAGACGGCAGCATGTCGGTGCGGTGGGCCATTGTGTCGGCTGCAGGCCAGTGCATCGACAGCACCATGGCAGCCATCCCCGATGACGCAGCTGTGAAGATGCAGGTGACCGTCACGCGGGATGCCTGGCTGGGCATCGGCTTCAACACCGACGCCCGCATGGTGGGATCCGACGGCGTAGCAGCGTACCCCCCAAGCACTGTGCGAGACATCGGCTTGGCCTCCAAGTCTACCAGTGGTGTGGCGGCGGACTTCCGGCAAGACATCTCCGACGCCAGCGTCACCCTGCTGAGCGGCAGCACGGTCGTGAACTTCACTCGCCCCCTGCGCACTGGGGACTCAGACGACTTCGACCTGCTGGCGCCAGCTCAGGCTGATGAGAGCGTGGTGATGATCTGGGCCCGAGGAGGCAACGGCCAACGCAGCAACAGCATCCACTCCCGAGGCGACCGCGGCAGCATCAATATTGCCCTGGCCTCGGGGCGTGTGTCTGACACCGAGGAGAGCGCCTTGCATGTGGTGCACGGTATCCTCATGACCCTGGCCTGGTGCGTGATGGTGCCCCTAGGCGTCATGTCTGCCCTTCGCATCCGTCCCCGGGCCCAAGCTGCCTGCTGCGGCCTCATCCCTGCCGCCACTACCCATGACGAGTCCAAGCCCCAGGTGTGGTACGTGTGGCACTGGCGCTTCCAAATGGCTGCCTTCCTGTTTTCCGTCATCGCCTTCATCCTGGCGGTGGTGTTTGTGGGCCCAGATGGGCCCACCAGCACCCACGCCTACATCGGCATCGCCGTGTTTGCACTGATGACCGCGCATGTTCTGGCTGCCCTAGTGCGCCCCGGCGTCCCCGCCGCAGGCTCGCAGGCCACCTTCCTGCGCAAGGCTTGGTCCATGGGACACCTGGTGGTGGGGCGCAGTCTGCCACTGCTGGCCCTGGTGGCGGTGCTATCCGGCTGGTCCCTGTATGGCGTGGCGACAGGGGGGGCTGTGGCCATCCCCATCGCCACCTCCCTCCTGGTGCTTGTGGCATCCTTCTTCGCACTGCCCTCCCTGCTGCCGGCAGCTGCACGCAGCCCCAAGGCTGTAGCTGGTGATGACGGGGAGTACGCACGCCAGCGCAAGGACGTGAACCCTATGTACGCTTGAGGTGCCCTCTGGCTTGCTTACCCGTTTCATGGAATGTATTGTTGTCAAACACTGAGCCCTGGGGTACACACAAACCCTCACCAATCATGCACACTGGAAGACACGCCTGCCATGATTGGCCTGGAGTGTGCCCCCTCCCCTGCAGCAGCAGTCCCCTCCTCCGGGGCCAACACATCCGCCCCGTCCATGGCGTCCCACTGAGCCGTCGACCGCAGACGCACATCCTGTGTGTGCCCTTCCCGCCGAATGAGCACGGCGACGCGCTTGGAGGACGCGTCGGCGTCGCTGGCGGGGACACTGCAGCACTGCCCAGCGGCGCCGGGGGCAGATTCGCAGCAGCCGCCCCCCCCGCCAGCGGTGCCACTGTCGCCGCAGCCTGACGTGCTGTCCCCAGCAACGCCGCCCTGGGCACATGCACACGACGTGGCGGCCACGGTGGGGCCTGCTGCTCCGCGTGCAGTCTTCGCTTGTGCCTCTTGGGCCACCTGCTGCAGCAGTCGCGACCTGGCAGAGCTGTCGTTTAGGGCCAGCTTGGCCTTGCCGGTGTTCAAGCCGTTAAGCAGAACACAGGCCTGGCACACAGGCTGCGAGGACATGTAGCCACACTTGGCGCACGCGTGGAAGGTCTGCTTGGAGACAGTTGCGTCGGGATCAGTGCGCACCGCCATGTGCTCCGCTGCGTGGATGATGTCCAGGATTGACGTGGCTCGCACTGCCTCCAAATCCTTCAAAAACTCCCGGGCGTAGCCACGGTATGCATTTGGACTGTAAATACACTCGGTCGAGAAATAATCCAGTTTGTTGAAGTACGCATACATCACGATTTCTTTCTCGTAGACGTATTTGAAAGGCTTGGATCGAGGCATGAAGCCTCCGGCACCAGTGACAATGCTGGTGCAGCGGCCCAAGCGGGCAATGTCGCCGCGCAGAATGTTCATGAGAACAGTCTCAGCAACATCGTCGGCATTGTGCCCAGTCACGACTTTGTCTGCATGGCACAGTGCCGCCCCTCTGTCTAATGCTTGCCGACGAAATACACCGCAAAAAGTGCAGTTTGAGTTCAATCCAATTGCTGCTACAATGTCGTCCATAGTCCACCCATACAGATCTTTGTATGATACAACTACAAGTGGTACGGAGTACTGCTGCTGATTACGTTTCACCGTCTGTAAATGGCAGCAAACAGTGTTATAGATATGTGTGATAACGAAACATTTCTGCGGGGCTCACCTCAAGAGAGTCATCTCTGTAGCCAGTGATGCCCTCATCGACAGATAAGAGAAAAAGATCTAAGCCATAGTCGTGTCTTTCGTTGAGCAGGGTCATTGTGTGTGCAAGTACGGTCGAATCTGTGCTAGACATGCCATGGCGAGAACTCAAGCACAACGCAACTTCCGCAAACATACCTTTGCCTCCTGACGCAGCAATTGCAACGCGCTCTCCACGTTGAAAAAGGTCGTTCGCTACAACTGTCTGGTGAATTTCATCCTCGAACTCTCTATAGAAACATGCTTTGCAAATTTTCTTGCCGGTCTTAGGCCGAACCAAGGCAGCCTCGCCGACAGCGCAGGCCTCACAGGGTCGCCGCCGTTTCGCGCCTGCACGAGCTTGGGGGCGAGGCTGTGACATTACAAATACGTGGAGCTACTGGACACAATGCAAGGGGATGAGCAAACCGCATGAAATTTGGTACAGTACTGCACTGCTCGACCACGGAACTGGTATGCAGCAGCTTTTCTCGCCCCTCCCTCGCGAAGCAAGTTACACAACCAGTCCGTCCAGCTCAGAGGCTGCAGAACGCAGCTCCTCAAGCGATGTGGGTTGCCCATCCACGAGCCACCCCCTCACCCGTTTGCACAGCAGATCCAGCAGTTGCCCGAAGTCGTCGAAGCGGGCTTGCTGCTGGGTCCACAACTGGTCAAAGAACAGCATTGCCATGCAGTGCAGGTGGAAGAAGCCCTCGTATGTGTCGAACACCTTCCAGTAGCGCCTGTGCATGGTGGCTACATGTTTGTCCGTGGCGTGAATCATGTGGGCCAGGCGCACAGTCAGGTTTACGCTGGTGATTGCCACGGGATACAGCTTGTGCTCCAGGCTTGCAGCATCCTCACCGGAAGACACCAAATCGCTGTGCCCCACCTGCACAAAGCCATTCAGATCCTGTGCAGCCACTGGCCGCCCTGTGGCCACCAGCGCCCTCAGGCGGCCCTGAGTGCCAAGCACCCCCCGCAGGGCCCCCCCGTAGTGCTCCGCGAAAAACACCAGGCAGCGCAGTGACAGCAACCCGCCCCCTCGGAAGTCCGTGGCGGGGTCGTCGCTTTGGAAGCCCAGCTGCTGCCACTGGGGCGTCACGCGCATGTACTCCTGCCCAGGGAAGGCGCCCTCCCACAGCTGCTCCAGCAGCTGCTCGTGCACTTCCTGGGTCGGCTTGAAGGGCGTGTGCAGGTCTGTGTCGATGCCGGACAGGTTCACCAGGGCTGCTTCGGAGGGCGCAGGCCCGCTCTCGAGCATGGCGCCTGCCGCCCCAGCCGCTCGCTTGAGAAACGACGAAACGCCAGACACGGCGGCTGATGCAGACGAGGAAAGGGCAGCTGCGTCCACTGTGCTTGCATGTTTTTTTACAAAACTTGCGGCAGCATTGGCAGCAGAGGAGAATTTGCTCCACGCTGCGTCTGTGCTGCTGGAAGTTCGCTCGTGGGACAAGGAGGCAGGGTGCGCGGCACGTGGCGATGCAGGCACACTCGGCAAAGACACGGTGATGGGAAAAGCCTCAATCATATCTAGGTTGGGAATGGTTGCATACTCAGGCAACCCAGCCTGGTGTGCTTCCAATTGTGCATCCCACTGCTCTGGGGAGTGTATGAATTGCTGCTCATCTTCCGCAGCAGGCTCCGCCAAGTCAAAGAGCGGCACTGCGCGGATTGTGTAGGAGCCTCCCACAGTCGGCAACTTTGCAGTCGGGCTTGTTAGATCCAACCACATCAAACTGTTTGAACTCCTCGTGGCCACTTGGCCTCGGAAATGGAAATCTCCTTCGTATGGCCAGGCTTGGATCAGATCCAGCAAAACTACGGAGCCCTCAGCTGCAGAGGGCAGCTCCAAACTCCCATCAATAAAGGGTTCACCAGTATCGCGTGTGACAATGATGTACGTGATCACGATCATTCTTGCAGCCTAGAGAATGCCTTGTGCACGCAGTTTTCTGTCCAAAATAGTCTGGGCTATTTTGTTGGTCCAAACGTTCGATTGCAACCACACCCACTCTGTGCCGACAGTCAAGAAATACGACTTGACAAGTCTGTATGCATAACTCACAGTGCAACATGTTTGCCACAGCAGCCAGGGCTGCAGGGACAGAGGGATTCCAACTTGCTCTCTCTCTGGCGGGGTGTTGAGCGAGGGGGCGTCTAACTGGACACCTTCACGCCGACAGCCAACTGCCGACGGTGCTGTCAAACTTCAAAATTCGTAAGAGCTTTACACTATCTGTATTGTTGCACCTTTCTGTGCCTGGCTACGTTTTGCCAACACAGCTCAAGCGCAACGCCCGCCATGCTTCGCTTGGCGGCACTTCTTGCTGGAGTAGCTGCTGCGTTCGCAGCTGCTCCAGATAAATGTCCTGCCGGTTACACAGCTTTTCAGGGACGCTGTTTCAAGTACAATGCCAACCCTTTGACTTGGGTGCGTTCGAAAAGGGCTCCAAAGCACCTCGCAGTGCGACAAGTAAATGCAACGCAATCATTTTACTACACGCAGGCCGCTTCTCAAGCCCAATGTCAGCTGGAGGATGCTGATTTGGCAGGTTTTGCTGATCAAGATGATTTTGATTTCCTTTGGGCACTTTGCGTCGGCAATGAGTGCTGGACAGGAGCAAACGATATCACGTCAGAAGGGTAAGGAGTGCTACCAATTCCGCTGCAGAAACTATCTGAACAAGCTCTAAATTTTGGCAACAGCATCAAATTCTCACCGTTTTTTATGTCACAGCAACTACCGTTTTATTTCAAACAATGCTGTGGTGCCACCTGGGTACTGGTATGTATCACCGCGACCTGCTCTGAAATTGCGGCGTGCTCAACCAGTGCAGATGAGCAGCCGCAGCCTGAAAAGCCTGCAACACACCCATACTATGTATGCAGGAGTGCTGGACAGCCTGATAATGCAGGAGGAAGCGAGGATTGCGTGTGGATGTGGCGTGCGTACTTTCCTTGCGTTTCAGCCTGCGCATGCTGAGTAAACGTGTCATACCCTTTTTGTGCAGTTGCTGAGGCCCCTGAGCCGAAAATTGATGACCTGTCATGCACATCAGCGCGCCGTTTCTTATGCGAGCGTCCCACTGGTTGCGGTGCAGGCGAGTACCGCGCAAATGCCAACACGTGCACCAACTGCCCCGCCGGCAAGTATCAGCCCAGCATTAGCGTGAACGGCCTCAGCGACTGCATCGACTGCGCGGCAGGGCGCTATGGGACCAGCACCGGACAAAGCAACCCCCAGTGCACCGGCATTTGCTCCCGGGGATACTACTGCCCGTCTGGCAGCACCTCCGCCACCGCAGCCGACTGCCCTGCCGGCAAGTACGGAGCCACCACTGGACTGGGCACTGCCACCTGCTCAGGCAACGTGGGGCCCGGGTACTGGTCCACGACCCGTGCCGACCGCGTGAACCCCACCAGCCTGGCTGCACACCGCGGCGAGCAGTGCCCAGCTGGGCGCTTCGGTGCCGGGGGGGCCTCCAGCAGCTCCTGCTCTGGTCCCTGCCAAGCAGGGTACTACTGCCCAATCGGGTCCGGCAGCGCCAGCCAGACGCAATGCGGTGGCCCAGACAAGTTTTGCCCGACTGGCTCATCCACTGCCAGCTCCGTGTCCTCTGGCTTCTACTCCACGCCCACGCTTGCATCCACCGCAAACATCCGCAGCGGGCAGGCACAGTGTGAGCCTGGGAACAGCTGCAACGGGGGCATCCGTACTGCGTGTGCTGCGGGGCGCTTCCAGGCCACCGCTGGCGCCACCGTGTGCTCCGGCACGTGCAATGCTGGGTTCTTCTGTCCCGCTGGCAGCTCCGTTGGCTCCGCCCAGCCCTGCGGCGGCGCCGACAAGTATTGCCCCGCTGGGCGCCCCACACCTCTCACTGTTGCGGCAGGGCACTACTCCACCCCTGAGAGCGCACCCTCCACGCAGCGCACCGGGCAGGCACAGTGTACCGAGGAAGAGTTCTGCGCTGGCGGCATTCGCACCAAGCGGATTGTGTTCCCAACTCGCTGCACTGCCCCCGTGGCCGGCAATAACGCGTACGCTGACACTTGGGGGGTGGACGAGAACGTCGCGGCTGCAACAGTGGCCAACCTTCCGTTCTCCAAGCTGGGCACCAACACGCTGACCACCTCCCTGGTGCACATCGGCTCCCCCGCCCCGGCTGCTGGCTGCCCCCAGTCCCAAGCTGACATGAGCGCCATGTTCGACCTGAGCACCACAGGCAGCAATGCCGCACTCACCCTCAAGGCGGGGCGCTCCTTCAACTTCGAGACCTGCCCCTTCTACGCACTGACCATTCGCTTTGTGCTTTCGTCACCCACAACCCCGCCCACTTTCCAGTGCACCGTGAACATTGCAGTGGGAGACGTGAATGACAGTCCCACCTTCAAGCTGGACACACGCCACCTTGGCGGGCGTTTCTTGCGAGAGGTGTATGAGTCCGCTCGCGAGAGCTCCGCCGTGCCCGTCACCAAGGACGATCCCGTGTCCGACTCGCGCATCAATGCTGAGGACGAGGACAGCGGACAGGAGCTGCGATATGAGATCCTTGGGGGCCTGTCCGACCTCTCCATCGGCGTGTGTTCCGGCCAGCTGTTCGTGGCTGCCCCCCTGTCCTTCGAGACCACAGCTGTGTACGACTTCTCAGTGCGCATCACCGACAACGGTGTGCCTCCCCTCTCAGCCGACTACCCTGTGCGGGTGACAGTGGTGGATGTGAACGAGCCCCCCGTGTTCCAAAACCTGCCCTACAGTTTCCGAGTGGAGGAGAATCAGCCCGCCAACTTCCTGCTGAGTGGTGCGTTGAACTCAGAAGTGTCTGCGTTGGATCAAGACACCGGTGCCGTGCTCACGTACAGCATGGTCGTGCTGGACTCTGACCCCAGCAATCCGCCCTTTGTGCTGGCCAGCACCGGGGGCAGGCTGCGCGCCACCCGCCTGCTTGACTTCGAGGAGGCGGCAGACCCGGATGGCGACGGCGAGCGGCAGTTCCGTGTGATCTTCACCGTGCAGGACAGCCCAATCCCCGGCGGCACCTCGACATTCAACACCACCCAGGCAGCGGTGGTGACTCTGATAGACACAAACGACCCCCCACGTCTCCTGAACATCGGCAGCGCGGGCAACCCGCAGTTCACAAACCTGTTCTTCCTTGACGAGAATACGGCAAGCGGCACTGTCGTGGGCCCAGTGCGGGCCGAGGACTCCGACGGTGACAACATCGCCACCATGCTTCTTTCTGGCACCCATGCCGCCAACTTCGACGTGACTGGCAGTGGCACTGCATGGACACTGACCACTTTGGGCAGCCCCTTCGACTTCGAGGCGCTTCCCGCCGCTGCAAAGTTCGTGGATTTGACCCTGACCATGACGGATGACGATTCCGTGGACCCCCGCAGCACCTCTGTGAGTCTGCGGGTGAACATCCGCAACGTGAACGAGCGCAGCACTGTGGCCACTGGACAAAGCGTGAGCTTCCGCGAAAACGCTGTGCAGACGACTCTGTCTACAGTTGCGCTGTCCGCCAGCGACCCCGACAACATCTATGACCTGACGTGGCAGGTGGACGGGGGTAACGCCGCTCTCTTTGCTGTCTCTCAGGATGGCCGCCTGTCGCCCAACACTGTCTCCCTGGACTTCGAGACCACGCAGTCGTACACCGTACAGGTGCGCACAGTGGACAGCGGCAACCCGGCACCGTCTCTTGCCTCCCCCTACCAGGACGTGACTGTCATGATCACCAACGTGAACGAGGCGCCCATCATCACCTCCACAAACTTCAACTTGCCTGAGAACTCTGCACCAAGCACTGTAGTGGGCACCGTCGCCGTGACTGATCCCGACGCGGGCGACACGCACACCTTTGCTGCTCTGGGCGGTGCCGACCTCATGAACCCACGTGACCCAAGTGAGGCCCTGTTTGTGATTAACCCCGCCACGGGTGAAATCACAGTGGCGCCTGGCATCTTGACGGACCCCTGGCGCTCCGGCCTGGACTTCGAGCGCAAGAGCGTGCTGTCCCTCACTGTGACTGTCAGCGACGCCGGCAACGACGGCTCAGTGCTTTCTCATACCAAGACCATCACAGTTACACTCACCGACGTGGATGAGAGCCCACAGATTGTGGACCCCCAGAACCGCACCATCGTGGAGCAAAGCCCTGCTGGCACCAATGTGGGTCCCCCTGTCAGTGTGCTGGACCAAGAGAACACCACCATTACCTGCACGGTCAGCAGCTTCATAGGTTCATACGCAACATATGCCATCGATACGGCCTGCCAGATTTCTGTCACCACGGGCGTCGCTGACATCCCAGACTTCGCTGTGTACGTGGAGATCATGCCCGTCACGGCGTCTGACGCAAATGGGAACTCCCACACCGCAAATGTGAACATTGTCGTTGTGGCCAGCAACACTGCACCCACCCTGAACCCCTTGTCGCTGACGTGGCCCGAGGTCGTTGTGAGCACGTATAACGTGACGCAGCAAGCTGACGACGCAGACGCGGCTCAGACCCTGTCGTACTTCATCACACAGACCTCCCCCAGTCTGGCATCCGGGTGGTTTGTCGTGGACCAGAGCACCGGCATCCTCAGCAGCACCGCCGCTGTTGACTTCGAGAGCCTTCCCGCCTCGAAGGTCGTCACTCTCACCATGGTGGTACAGGACGATGGGCCGGGACAGCTCACCGCCACCGCCCCATGGACCATCACCGTCAGCAACGTGAACGAGGCGCCCGTGCTGGGCAGCATGTCAGCCTTCACCGTCCCGGAGACTGGTGACGTGCCGGGGGCAGACCTGAGTGCCACGCTTGGACCCCTCACCGCCACCGATGTGGATGGGGACACGCTGACTTTCTCCCTGGCGCATTTGTCGGGCCCCCCCATGTACTTCGCGGTGGACGGCACACCTGTGGCCACCCCCGCCAGTCGGAACTTGATGCTGGGCGGCATCACTGTGTCACATGAGGTTCGAGGTGCCCTGGAGCCCCACCGCCTGAACCTGACGGTGACGGACAGCGGAACCCCCCCCCTGTCCGCATTCAAGATCATCACCGTGCAGGTGACTGATGTGAACGAAGGGCCAGTCCTGCAGAAGACCTCTCTGGACGCATTTGAGATCCCGGAGGACTCTGTGCTCCCTGGGTTTTCCCTGCCCACCAACCGCCGTGTGAGCTTCCAGAATACCACTGGGCGCGCATCAGGCGGCTTTGTCACAGCTGTAGATCCAGACACCAACGACCCCACCGTGTTCGGCAAACTCGTGTTCAGCCTGCAGTCACACACTGACGTGTTCAGGATTGATGACGCGGGCGTGCTGCGTGTTCAGGATGGCGTGCAGCTGGACTTTGAGACCACCGACAGATATGACGTGCAAGTCCGAGCATGCGACTCCGCCCCTGCGCCCATGTGCACGGCTACGGAGACGTATGAAGTGCTCATCCGTGACGTGGCAGACATCGTTGTGACCTCGTTCCACCTGGTGGACGTGGCGCAGAACATGCAAGTGACCAGCGTTCCTACAACCGGTGGCAACGTGCATATCATTTTCAACGGAACTGACTTCGCCCGTCAATCTGACGTAAACAGCGGAGCTACCGTGACTGCCCAAGCCACCTTCCACACCGGTGTGGATCCCACTTTGCCTTCCGTCACCGTGACTGACTGCCGCCTGCTCACCCGCACCTCGGTCATTTGCAAGCACCCAGCTGGATACGGCGAGGCCACGTGGCAGCTGACCATCCGCAACACCCCAGCGGCCTTCCTGCTGGCGTCTGCGGGCGTTGATGGACTAGTGCGCACTCGGTACACGGCACCTACTCTGACCAGCGCCACTCTTGTGGGAGGGGCTGACCCCGTGTCCACTGAGGGCGGTGCCACTGTGGAATTCGTAGGCACCAACCTGGGCGCCGTCGGCTCCACGCTGAATCCCTCAACCGTGCAGTACGGCCCCGACAACCGCTTCACCATGCAGTCCTGCGTGCGCACTGTGGCACACACCACCATGCGCTGTGTGATGGCTGCTGGGTGGTCCGTGAACCTTCCCTTCAGCGTGCGCATCGGCGGTCTGGCGGGCACTGGTCTCACCAGCAGCATCAGCTATGCTGCCCCCAGCATTACCAACGTCACCATGTCTGCAAGCCTGTCCCCCACCGTGGGCGGCCCCCGCATCACCATCACCGGCCGCAACTTCGCCGCTGCTGGACACGGGTTGTTGGTGGGTGTCGGCATGCCCTTCCCTCCCTCCCAAGTCAGCGCCGCGTGCACCAAGCTGGATGCGTCTGCCGCCATCTCCAGCGCGCACCGCTACGTCGCCCTGTCCTGTGTGCGCAGCAACAACAACCCGCACCGAGTCATCATGTGCACAATGCCCCCTGGCTCCGGCACCAACCTGCCTCTGTATGTGGAAACCTTCCTCACTGGCGCCGCCAGGCAGTACATCCAGACCAGCGCGTGGAGCTTCAACACTCTGTCCTACATGGCGCCTTCACTCAGCCAAGTGCTGGGTAACGGCGTGTTTGAGGCCGACACGGAGGGGGGCCAGCTGATCTCCCTGCGGGGCAGCAACTTCGGCCCCTCCGCCCCCTGCCAGAACGTGGTGGTGGGCGACTCCGCCCTCCAGTGCACAAACGTGGGCGCTGAGCGCGCCGGCGTGCCTGCAGTGCAGCAGCCCATTGTACAGTACGCACGCACCTCCGAGGTAGCCACCCTGGGCCTGAGTGCTTCCCGCTGGTTCGCTGCCACTGGCTGCATTGTGCGTGACGTGGGACAAATCGAGTGCTGCTCTTCCCCAGGCACCGGCGGGAACTTCACCTACCGAGTGCAGGTGGATGGCCAGTGGAACCCAGTGCCCCTTGTGGAGGAGGCGGCATCCTACCACGTGCCCATTGTGGAGACGTACACGGTGCCTAATGTCGTCGCCTCCGCCTCCGTGAAGTCTGCCACCCAAGGCGGGGACAAGGTGGTCATTGTGGGACTGCACTTCGGCGCCTCCACTGCCACTTTGGACTCCGTGCGCTATGGTGTGAATGACAACAAGGAATTCGAGAGCAGTGTGGCTACCTGCACCATGGTTGTGCCCCACAAGCAACTGGAGTGCATCACTGCCCCCGGCGCGGGTGCCGACATGAGCTGGATCGTCACAGTAGACGGCCAGCGCAGTGAGGTGCCCAGCACCGGCTACGGGCGCCCTGAGGTGACTGGCTTCGGCACCCCCACCACCGGCATGTCCACTGCAGGTGGCGAGCGTGTTGTCATCCTGGGCAGCAACTTCGGCCCCCCCGTGAACGCCAGCACTCGTGCCCGCATGCTCGCAAACGGGCACGTGTTCCTGGACTGGGTCAAGTACGGCCCTGTGAGTGGACAAGAGTACACCGCCGCTGGGTGTGTTGTGCTGAGCCACACCAGCATTGAGTGCACCACTGTGCCTGGCTCCGGCTCTGATCTGCGCTGGACGGTGTCGGTGGCGGGCCTCGTGTCCGACGCACCGTCTTTCCTGTGGAGCTATGCCCGCCCAAGCATCAACGCCATCGTGATCGATGGCACACCCACCACTGCCGGCGGCATCATCGGCACCATCTCCGGCCAGAACTTCGCTGTGCAGGACCCCCAGACCCAGCTGGTGGTGCGTGTCACCTTGCCGTTCTACAACTTCGCCCGCACGTCCCGCTTCCCGGCGTACATGGCGGAGCAGGGCTGGCTGGACCCCGCGGACCCCACCAAGTGGGCCTCCATCACCGTGCCTGACACAGCCCCCACGTTCAAGGACATCGCTGTACAGGGTGCCACCGCTGGCGGCAACGACATCGTGGACTTCGCCATTCCCGAGGGTGTGGGGCGCAATGTCTCTGTGCAGCTGCTGCAGGTGCCACGTGAGCTGGGCATGAGCTATGCCACCACCTCCGCTCCCGTGTACTACGACTATGCCCCCCCCGGCGCCCCCCTGGGGGCTGTGCGCACCGGCTTTGTGTACCAGACTCAGGACATTGACTCTGTGGAGACCATCATCACCATCAAGGGCTCATCACTGGGCAAGGGCCATGGCAGCAATTTCTACGACGGCTTCCTGCAGTTGGACCGCGAGATCGTGCTCCCCGAGCACATTATCTCTTGGGGACACACTGAGATCAAGTTCCAAGCCTTCCGCGACGGTGTGCTGACCCCAGACCAGGCCAGCGACAACACCTCCGCGCTTGCCGGCAGTGGAACTGGCTCTGTATTCACAGACAATCACTTCCACATCTCCCTGCTTGTGTTTGACAATGTTGTGGTCGTCCCAGAGTTCAGCAGCGTGACTGTTCCGGGAACACCCCCCTCCTTCACGGTGGACACCTTCAACGCGACATGCAACTGCACACAGCAGGTGCTGCAGGACAACAGCACCCTGGTGCAGGTGCCCACTGGCAACTTCTCCGAGCCCCAGGCGCAGTGGTGGACCACCATTGACGAGGTGCAAGGAACCTCGCCCGGATTCCTGGGGCGCTCTGGCGATGACTCGCCTTCTCCCACCCGCGGCAACGTGTCTATCCAGTTCCTGGCTAGCAACATCGGCAGTGAAATGAACCTCCTGGACGTGTTTGTGGGTGAGAATGTGGTGATGGAAGGCGCCATGGATGGCCGCGTACGCGCGACTGCCGTTCCGCGCGACAACATTTGCGAAGTGACCAACATCGATTACGATGACCTGGCGCGACGGGGCGAGGTGACGTGCACCCTGCCTGCAGGCCAGGGCGCCACCAACCGCCTGCGCTTTGTGTGGAACAACAAGGACCCTGATGCAAACTCCACCGGCGCCCTGGACCGCGCACTGGTGGCGTACCAGACCCCCACCCTCACGAACGTCAGCGCTGTGGCCGAGATAACGGCTGTGGACCCTGTGCGCGTGGACTTCGAGGCATACACGGTGGGTGTGGGTGCCGCTGCCACCCCCGAGGAAGTCATGCATTTCCAGTTTCCCACTGAGGGCGGCGACATGACTTTCACTGGAAGCAACCTGGGCTTGACCGGCGGCGTGGCATTCGTGGAGTATCGACACGTGACTGGCAGTGTGAACGCTCCAGCACATCAATTCGACGGACTGGTGCAGCCCACCAGCTTCGGCTCCATTTCTTACGCTCGCACCTTGGGGCACACCCACGAGATGCACCGCGTGTCCATTCCCCCCAGCATGAACCTGCAAGCGAATGTGCAGTACCTGCTGCGGTACCGGTACTGCGGTGCCGTGGGCTGCCCTGAGTTTGTGCTTGCCCGCAGCGACTGTGGCAGCTTGGCGCCCGGGACGGGCTTGGTGGAGGGACAGGTGTGTGACACTGCCGACCAGCGCATTGACGGCAACCCCCAGTTCAAGGATGCCTCAGACCGCAACGTGCGCAACACCATCCTCACCGCTGGCAACACAATGCTGCAGGCATACCCCTTCCGCGCTGACCTCCCCGACCGCACATACATCAGCTTCTCCTACCAACCCGCTGTGGTGGACATCGCTGCCACAACCGCAGACTCCCGCACCGTGGGTGGCGGCGTGCTGACCATCAACGGACGCAACTTCGGCCCTGCGGACGCCCAGCCTGCCGCCAACGTTTCTGTACAGGTGGACGGAGTGGCCTGTCCCATCATGCGAGATGTGAATGGCAACCGCGTGACTGACGCAGGCGTCTCCGCCCATCGACAGATAAAGTGCACCATGCCCCCAGGCTCTGGGCGAGCCGTGCCGTACACTGTCACCATCGGCTCCGTCACCGTGGCTGTGCCTGCTGCCCTGTCCCAGGTGAACTACAACTCCCCCGTGGTGTTCGGTATGGACCGCCACACCGCCCCCACCAGTGGCAAGAGCAGTGAAGGCAGCGACATTCGCATCACTGTGTTTGGCGACAACTTCGGCTCCGACCCCAGCCGTCTGGTCATGCGTCTGCTGTCCAACCCAGAGGCAGTGTCTGAAAGCCGCGAGGTAAACCACGACTTCACCGCAGCATCCGTGACGCTTGTGAATGACACTGTGTTGAGCTTCATCGTGCCTGCAGGCTCTGGCGCTGTGAAGCTTCTGGAGATCACAGTCAGCGCCCAGAGCACCAGCGACTCTATGTCTGTGCCTCTCACCGGTGGCGCATGGCCTAGTGACAACGCCGACCTGTCTGTACATTCTGCCCAGCCGTACGCGCCTCTGGTGTTCCGGTACAACGACCCCGTGCTGACTGCAGCTGCAGGCGACGTGGGCACCCGCGGTGGTGTGCTTGTTCTATTTGGGCGCAACTTCGGCCGGTTCCTCGACGACAGTGGAAGCTGCCTGGCATCCAGTGCCACTGTTACCCTGAGCACCATCCTGGGCACACAGCCCATCTCCCTCGTTTGTGACCTGGCGCCCTTCTGTGGCTCCCAGACTCACGAACGCCTGCAGTGCTTCGTGCCCCCAGGCGTGGGCGCCAACTACACCATCCTGCTCACGCAGTCCTCACGCAGTGCTGAGCTGCCGCGCGAGTTCTCATACCTGCCCCCCATTTTGGAGGACGTTTCGCCCACACCTGCCCGTGCCGATGTGAACTTTGAGATCACACTCACTGGGCAGAACTTCGGCAATGCAGACCGCAGCAATGTGACTGTCTTCATTGGGGGCGTGCAGTGTTTGAACGCCCGAATTGAACAGACCGACACCACTACACTGGATGTTATCAAGTGCGACAGTCAGGCGCAGACTGTCGGTCCCAAGTCCCTGAGAATCAGTGTGGCATTCCAGGACGTCTTTTTTGCGGCGACCGACGGCTGGGTGGAGCTGAATTGCCCCGAGACCCAGTATGGGCAGGTGGGTGAAGTGTGCCAGGACTGCCCCAACGGAGGCTTCTGCTACGTTCACGCTGACCCCACTGACTCCTGCATGGAGCGCATTCCCAACGTGGGCTGTAACCTGTACCGTGAGCCCATTGCGGCCGCCCAGGCATGGAAGTTCAATCTGACCTTGGGCGAGACGCTGTGTAAGCGTGGAGTGCGTCCTGACGGCTTCGAGGAGTCCTGCCCCGTGATGGTGGGGTGCGATCCCCCAGAGGCGTGTGCAGGGAACAATCTGTGCAGCCGCGGATACACAGGCGTGCGCTGCGGGCTGTGTGAACTGGGCTTTTTCCGCCTGGATGGCGAGTGTGTCAAGTGCCCCGACTTGGGCTGGCTGTTCATCCTGCTGTTCGTAGTCGGCATCTTCACTGTGTGCGGACTTGGAATGCTGCTGAATCGTTACAAGGTGAACCTCGCCTTCATTTCCATCGGTGTGGATTACTTCCAGGTGCTGGGCCTATTCGCCCGCTCCAAGGTGCAATGGCCTGCCATCATCAAGAACGTGCTGTCTGCGCTGTCTGTGTTCAACTTGAACTTGGACCTGGCCGCGCCTGAGTGCGCCAGCCCTGACTTGCGGTACACTGACAAGTGGGTGGCCATCATGATGCTTCCTCTCATCATCTTCTCCTTCTTCGGCCTGGCCCATCTGGGCAAATACGTGTACAAGCGCTGGTTCAAGGCAGTTGCCGTGGAGAAGCGGAACTCACACCTGCCCACCCTGGTGTCCACCTCCCTGCTCATGTTCTACCTGCTGTACTTGTACCTCACACGCACCACCTTCGACATATTCAACTGCTCGCCCACTGACCCCGATGACGGGTACACCTACCTGGAAGTGGTGTTTGAGCGCTGCTGGGAGAGCGACACGCACAAGCTGCTGTTCCCACTTGCACTGTGCACCCTGGTGCTGTATGTGCTGGCGTACCCCGCCTTGGTGTTCTACATCCTGAACAAGAACAAGGACTCTGTGAAGATTGACCAGCTGCTGCGCGCCAAGGGCTTGGGTGACACCCGCTTCGAGAGCACCAACGCAGCATATGACACCCGCAAGTCCTTCTCCAAGCTGTACTACCAATTCAAGCCTGGCAAGTGGTACTGGCAGCCCGTCATCGTGGCCCGCAAGTTCATGATCGCGGTTACCTCCCTGTTCTTCCGCGGCACACCCTCGTTCCAGATGGCGCTCATCGTGGCCCTGCTGTTCTTTTCCTTTGCTGCCCAGGTGAAGCAGCGGCCCTACATGTCCAGCTCCGAGAAGCGCGCCGAGGAGCTGTACCACGAGCAGAAGGTACTGGAGGGCGTCCCCCGCCACATGAAACTGGACCAGAGTCTCAAGGCAGTCACCCGCCGCATCGCCTCCCGCGGCAAGAAGCAGAACATGGACGCCATCAAGAAGACCGCCGAGCGTGCTCCCGCCGCGCAGTTCGTGACCAACTTCAACACCATCGAGACCACACTGCTGACGTGCGCCATCCTGGTCGCCATGGCTGCCGTGCTCTTCGAGTCCCGCCGCCTGAAGAACGGATCCTCCCCCGTGGTGCGGGAGGCCCTGGTATGGATCACTCTCTTCATCATCTTCGGCTCCATTGTGTACTTCCTGGTGGTGGCGTTCATTGAGATCTTTGACACCGTCGCCCCAGACATGTTCGCCTCCTGCTGCAAGTGCTGCAAGGCGAAGAAGTCCACCATTGAGCTTGAGGCGGAGCGGGGCATGGCAGGCATGAAGGCAGCACAGCCCGATGACGCCGCCACTGCCATCAACCCGATGCTGGCAGGCAGCCTGGCCGGCAGCAAGTCCATGTCTCCTGATGAGATCGAGGCCATCATGGCCATGCTTCGATCTGGCGAGACACCCAACCACCCTCAGTGGCAGGCCATCCGCACACACATGCTGCGGCAGCGAACGGAGGTCGCCGACATGACCAACGAGATCCGTGTGCTGAAGAAGGCCGCCACAGTGCGCTCCGCGAAGGCTTCCCTGTCTTCAGAGTCGGAGGACCGCAAGAACCGCCGCCCCCGTGGAGCTGGCAAGTCCCGCCGCAACTTCAAGCAGAGCGCCACTCGCCGCAGCACCACCTCCGGTCCAGGCGGCAAGGCCGGACCGGGCATCTCCAAGACCTCCGCCAACCGCATGCGCGGCGACGGTGGCCGGGGGGATAATGTCCTGGGCTAAGCTGCCTCTGACGGCAGCATGGGCTGCCCCGCTGCAGCCTGCGCTAATGCTTGCGCAGCCCGGTTCGACCAGTGTGTGTGGAGGGGGGGTGGAGAACAGAGCTGTGCTCTATGTTCTTGTATGTGTTCTTGCACGATAGCTTTTCACGGCGCACAGCTGTTGGCTTCTGTCAACGGCGGTGTGCCACTTGCCTCGTTTATAGGCCTCTTGTCCCTTGTGGGCATCTCGTGAATGCATCTCTTACTGTCACCAAATCCACACAAGCGCACACA